>Ga0209254_10003647_pt1 | contig 14046 bp, 11 predicted proteins | sample FrelakmetDIP11DI_FD_187148 | JGI IMG/M metagenome (GOLD analysis project Ga0209254, IMG submission 187148) | Freshwater lake sediment microbial communities from the University of Notre Dame, USA, for methane emissions studies - DIP11 DI (SPAdes)... | ecosystem: Environmental > Aquatic >...
AGGTGACGGATCGTGATGGAGATGATAAAGCGCAGGCAGGCATACAGGAAAACCTGCGCTTTATAGAACGCACCCGCCGAGAAAATATCGCAGGAGGGAGAGTGGCAGCGACCTTTGGATTGCACGCCAGCCTCACCTTATCCGAGGGTACTCTGGATGCCTGTCGGAATGCTGTTCCAGATGGCATTGGTTTCCACGTCCATGTAGCGGAGCACGAGGTAGACCAGTACGACAGCCTTGCCAAGTGTGGTCTTCGGGTGGTTGATCGGTTTCACCGGCATGGTCTCCTCGGACCCGACTCCATCATAGTTCATGCGGTGCACGTGGACGCTCGAGAGATAAACCTTTTAGCAGAAACTGGCACCTGGGTCACACACCAGCCGCGTTCCAACATGAACAATGGCGTGGGAGTGCCGCAGGTCGAGAGTATGATGAGGGCAGGAGTCCGGGTATGCCTCGGTACAGATGGCTTTTCCTCCGCTATGTGGGAAGAGTGGAAAACTGCTTACTTTTTACATAAAGTCTGGCACCGCGATCCCAGACGTATGCCAGGATCTGAGGTTGCGCGGATGGCTGCTTACAACAACGCCTCCCTGGCCAATCATTTCTTTCCACGTGCGCCTCTGGGAGCTCTCGTCCCTGGAGCTTTTGCCGACCTGATCTTTGTGAACTACTACCCCCACACTCCGCTCAATCCCGATAACCTTCCCTGGCAGATCATTTTCGGATTCCATGAAAGTATGGTTACAACCACCATCGTGGCTGGTAAAGTCTTGATGCGAGATCGACAATTGCTCACCCTGGACGAAGCCGAGATAACCGCCAAAGCGCGTCAGCAGGCTCCGCTGGTTTGGGAGAGGTATAACCGCCAATTCATAATAAAATAATTGTGAGAATCATAATCAATCCATCTATTCCACCTGATAGGAGAAAACCTTGGCAGAGAAAGACTTCCAATCTAATCAATCCAAACACCTGCAAGTAATCGCTATCCTTGGCGGGACGGGGAAAGAAGGACCAGGATTAGCTCTAAGATGGGCAAGCGTTGGTTATCCTATCATCATCGGCTCTCGCCAACTCGAAAAAGCCCGAGCAACTGCCTTGGAGCTCAACGCCACCTTGAGCAACCTTGAGAAGGACTTCATCCCTGTTCGAGGTCTGGAAAACAGTGTAGCTGCCAGGCAAGCTGAACTATGTGTGCTCACCGTAGTACAAACCGCCCACCAGGCAGCCCTGGAAAGTCTCCGAAACGATTTACAAGGAAGGATCCTGGTGGACGCTACTGCCAGGGTTGATTTCCGAGATCCCAAGCCGCCACCTCCCCCAGCAGCAGCCAGGACAGCCCAGAATATCCTGGGAACTGGCGTAAGGGTCGTCGCTGCTTTCCAGAACGTCCCTGCACATTCATTAAAAAAGAATCCAGGAGGAGAACTGAACGCTGAAGTCCTGGTGTGCGCAGACGACCCTGGCGCAGCAGAGCAGGTGATTATGCTATCCAACGCAGGAGGTATGCAAGCTTATTATGCTGGTGGATTAGACAATGCCGTTGTGGTTGAAGGTTTGACCTCACTATTGATCAGCATTAACCAGCACTACTCGATCAAGAATGCAAGTATACAAGTTTCAGGGATTCAGAAGGACGAGACTGTTTAGTTGCTGAAAGTTGAAAGAAACATTTTAAGCGTTCCACGTATGCCTCTCACTTTAACTCCTTTAGCTGGATTACCCCTGATTCAAGCTGGCGATGACCTGGCAAAGATCATAGCTCAAGGATTATCCCTGAATAGTATCATGCTGTTGGATGGAGATATCCTGGTAATCACCTCCAAGGTTGTGTCAAAGGCTGAGGGTAGGTTGGTGAAACTGGATCAAGTCGTCCCTTCTCCTCGTTCAATAGAATTGGCTTCTAAAACCGAAAAAGACCCTCGTCTGGTGGAGTTGATCCTGGGAGAAAGCAAACAGGTGCTTCGAACTCGTCCTGGAGTGCTCATCGTAGAGCATCGGCTGGGATTTGTATGCGCAAACGCAGGGATCGATCATTCAAACGTTTGTAGTCCAGGAGGAAAGGAAGGGGAATGGTTGCTCTTGCTCCCAGAAAACCCAGATCTTTCCGCCCTTTCGATACGCCAGAAACTTGAGGCAATCAATGGATCTCGAATAGGGGTGATGATCATCGACTCTCATGGTCGCGCCTGGAGGATGGGTACAGTCGGGGTGGCCATCGGATTATCCGGATTACCGGGACTTGTAGATCTCAGGGGTACAGAAGACCTATTCGGTTTTCGCTTGCAGATCACCCAAGTTGGCGCGGCAGACGAGCTGGCGGCGGCAGCTTCTCTGATCATGGGGCAGGCAGCAGAAGGAACTCCGGTAGTACATGTCCGAGGTTTTCCCTACGCATTACGAGAAGCCTGTTTAGAGGAAATGATCCGTTTTCGAGACCAGGACCTGTTCAGGTAAGTAGCCTTTGAGAACAAGTAATTAAAATGCCCGTATCAACTAACCAACCTAAATTTTCTGACGATTCCATAAAAGTAGTTGCCCTGGCAGGAGGTGTAGGTGGCGCAAAAATGGTAGATGGTCTTAGCCAGGTATTAATTCCAGAAAACCTGGCGGTTGTTGTCAACACCGGTGATGATTTTGAACACCTTGGTTTACATATATCTCCTGACCTTGATACAGTGTGCTATACCCTGGCGGGGATAGCCAATCCAGATACCGGTTGGGGTCGAGCCAACGAAACCTGGCAGACCATGAAAGCGATAGAAGAGATGGGTGGTCCAACCTGGTTCAGGTTGGGTGACCGAGACCTTGGGCTCCACCTGGAGCGCACCCGACGCATGCGTGAAGGACAATCTCTCAGCCAGGTCACTGAGTTTTTCTGCCAGGTTTTCGGAATTCGCTCCAGGGTTCTTCCGATGACTGACCAGCTGGTTCCCACTAGAGTCTACACAGTTGATGGAGAACTCCCTTTCCAGGAATATTTCGTCCACCACCATTGTGAACCAAAGGTTACAGGGTTTCGATTTGATGGCATCGAGCGCTCTAAACCAACAAAGGGATTATTGGGAACAATTCAGGCAGCAGACTTGGTGATTATCTGTCCATCTAATCCCTGGGTCAGCATCGATCCGATATTGTCAGTGCCAGGCATTCGTCCTGCGGTCGAAAAAAGTGTCGTCCTGGCAATATCTCCGATTATCGGCGGGCAAACTATCAAAGGACCTGCGGCAAAGATTTATGCTGAATTAGGTATTCAACCCAGCGCTCAAGCTGTCGCACATCACTATGGGAGTTTATTAGATGGTATTGTCCTGGACAAGGTCGATATTGGTCAAGCAGAAAATATTCAGAAACAGGGAATTAAAACCTGCGTCACAGACATTCTGATGAAAACCCCCTCAGATCGAACTCGACTCGCAAAGATAGTTAAAAATTTTGGGATAAGCCTTATCAAACGATCTTGACCAGGCGTGGACATTCTCGTTTTCCGATATTATGGACAAAACACCTAGAAGGACATTGAATGGCGTTGTGGGCAATTGTACCGGTTAAATCCTTCCGTAAAGGTAAGACACGCCTTTCAAAGGTACTCACACAAAAAGAGCGAATTTCCTTGAACCGTCATCTTCTGGTTCACACTTTGGAAACCCTTTCTGAGGTATCTAGTATTGACCACATGGTGGTAGTGAGCCGTGACCGGTCGGCTTTGTCTCTGGCAAGAGAACATGACGCTCTAACCATCAGGGAGGTCGGCGATTCTTCCCTCAATATAGCAATAACTTACGCCACTGACTTTGCCAGGAGTTTTAACTCCAATGACATATTGGTTCTGCCCGCAGATTTACCTTTGATGACCCCAAAAGACGTACGGGTCGTGTTAGAATTTGCCAGGCGACCCCCGGTTGTAGCTATTGTCCCAGACCGTAGAGGCGAGGGCACTAACGCATTGCTGGTCTGTCCAGCAGGCCTGATTAACTATGAATTTGGCCCGCACTCTTTCCATAAGCATTGCGAATCTGCTGTCAAAGCCGGAGTCCGTTTAGAAATTTGTGATTTACCCTCCATGGCTTTGGATATAGACCTTCCTGAAGATTTGATTCTAGCCAAGAAAGCCTTGGAAAAATGGAATATCAGTTTAACTTTTTGATATTGACTTGGTGTTACAGTAAGTTTTTCTTGTTAGAAATCATACTGAAATCCTGGAGGAACAATGACTGAGAGATTTGCTTTATATCTTCAAGATGCCCATGATCTTCGAGATGGGCTTGAATATGTGCGTTATGCTGAGAAACGAGGATTCGAAGCTGTCTGGCAAGCCGAATCTCGATTAGTACGAGATGCCATCGTTCCTATGGCTGCCTATGCAGCCGTTACTGAGCAACTCAAGGTTGGATCGGGTGTGATCAACAACTGGACCCGCAACATTGGATTGCTAGCAGCGACTTTCCTTACCCTGGATGACCTGGCTCCCAACCGGGTCATATGTGGAATCGGCGCATGGTGGGATCCTTTGGCCAAAAATGTTGGGATAGATCGTCATAAACCACTCACTGCCATGAGAGAGACCGTTGAGGTTCTTCGTCGCCTTCTCAACATGGAGAGAGTCACCTTCCATGGAGAATTTCACCATGTCGATGGAATTGAGTTAGACGTTGTCCATGGACGTCGCCAGCCCCGTAATGTACCAATTATGATAGGGGCAACTGGCGACAAGATGATGGAAATGGCTGGGGAGATTGCTGACGGCGCAGTTCTTAACTATTGCGTTCCCCCTGAATACAACGATAAAGCTTTGGAACTACTCGAAAAAGGCGCACAGAAGGTTGGGCGTAAACTGGAAGATCTTGACCGACCCCAGCTGGTAGTATGCTCTGTAGACCATGATAGTGAACGTGCGATCGATACTACTCGCGAACTGCTCACCCAATACTTGGCTCAGCAACCGCACATTGCCATGGCTTCCGGGGTATCAATGGATGTAGTAGCAGAGATACAATCCATTCTTGGCTGGCCGGCTACCAAGGAACAAATTCAAAAAGCTAAACACCTGGTGCCAGACGATCTGATTCATCGGGTTACTGCTTCTGGGACTCCTGAGGAAGCCCGTTCTAAAGTAAACCAATACATCAAGCATGGCGCCACCTGTCCCATTTTATACCCGGTAGGTGGAGATGTCCACCTGCTCATTGATACTTTTGCACAGAAATAGTGGGGAGACTTTTCAAATTTTCTACATCGATTGACTAGAACCTGTGGATAACTGGTCAAAAACTGTGGATAAGTTGGTTTAGATGGGGAAAACTTGAATGTTTGTTCGGTTTTTCCCTTTCAATGAAAAGGATAATTACGCAGGCAATGGATTGATTTTTCTGCAAAATGCTCCTGTTTAATTTTTGATAATAACATTATCAATTAGTAAAAAAAGTCTCCACAATCCCCTTGTGGAGACTTTTTATAGGAATTTGTCCAATATCTGCCAAAATCTCCTCTTCAACCCCCACTGGTTGTGCAGCGACTTGGCGAATTCACCTGTTTCCACTTATCCACAGTAACTACTAAGACTACTATTTAATAACATAATATATATAAACTATATGTATATAAGTTAATCGCGTAAAAATAAATCGTAATGATTACCTTATCTCATCTTTCACTCTTTGATAGAGTGTTTCTGCTTTTAGTTCAGTGAGTGTATAACAAGGCGCATCCAAATGGTGGGCCAGGTTCTGTGCTAATCCTTGATCAAAAGCAGCATGCTCCATGTTGATCACTACACTGTGAATTTCATCACAAGCAATTTGCAACGCTAACCGGTTGGATTCCTCCTGAGGAGGCATACTACCCATAGAGACATTTCCTGCGCCATCTGTGAGTAGAATTAGAAGAGGATTTACGTCCGGGTGCAGAATACGTTCGCGTTGGATTACTTCGTAAGCCATCAATAGACCGGCCGAGAGAGGAGTTTTGCCTCCGACTGGGATATCAGCCAGAGCGCGCTGTGCGAGGTGGACTGAATTGGTTGGAGGCAGTATCAGTGTTGCGCGATTCTTCTGAAACACAACCAATCCCACCCTGTCCCGTCGTTGGTAGGCGTCATTCAGAAGAGATAAGATTGCTCCTTTGGTGGCAGACATGCGTTCTGCAACCGCCATAGACCAGGATGCATCCACAACGAATAGAATAAGGTTAGAAGCCTTTTTAACCCTGATTTTACGTTGGAAATCGCTTGACCGGATTGCAAATGCTACCCTTTTTCTTAATTCCAGCCGTTCTTTCTGAAATGGAGCTGCAGCTCGCATGGTGGCATCAAAGGCTAAGTCATCGGTTTTACCATTAGCCGGACGAGCCTGGATATAACGACCACGCTTACGATTAGTGTGTGTCCGTGAGCGTCGACCGCTTTGTTTGCGTGAAGTCCTATCCAGTGGATTCTGAATACAGCGTGGTGTAAAAACTTCTCCAATCTTTACTTTTTCTCCCCCCTCCCACCAGTTTGTACTGATGGAATCAAATACAGCTTTTTGTTGTGAGGTAGGTTCGGAAGGTAAATTTTTTGCTTCTTCTTCAGTCGCCTCAGTGGCTACTGTTTTTTTTTTCGCTTTTACCTTCCTCTTCAGGAACAACCTCCGGCTCACCCTGGTTTGCAGCGGCTCCCTGCAGCTGTTCAATTCTCTCTTGCAGGTCTTCCATGGTTACTTCAGCCTGCTGGAAAGGTCCGCGACGGATTCGGTGCGGTAAAGCCAACTCAGCTGCCAGTGCCATGTCCCGGTCCGTGATTGATGTTCTTCCCTCGAATGCAGCGTGTGCGCGAGCAGTTTTCAGGATAACCAAATCCGAACGGTGACCGTCTACATTTAGAGACGCAGTAAGGGATGCAATAGAAATCAAATCACGGCTGGTGTAAGTTACTTCATCGACGATTAATCGAGCCTGCTCAATCTGACTTGATAATTCTTGTTCCCTTGGCATCCATTCCAGTCGAATATCTTCAGGATCTGTCTCAAAAGAAAGATTACGCTGCATAATTAAAACACGTTCACGTGCATCTCGTATCCCGTGGATTTCAACTGATAAGGCAAATCGATCCAGCAACTGTGGCCTCAGATCGCCTTCTTCCGGATTCATGGTGCCAACCAAAATAAAACGTGCAGGGTGAGCAAATGAAATGCCTTCCCTTTCAACGATATTTACTCCCATGGCAGCTGAGTCTAACAGGATATCTACCACATGATCGTCTAACAGGTTAACTTCGTCGATATACAGTAATCCCCGGTTGGCTGCAGCCAACACTCCCGGTTCGAAATGGCGTTCACCTTTTTGAATAGCTTTCTCGATGTCCAAAGTTCCCACTACCCTATCTTCTGTTGCGCTTACTGGTAGGTCAACGAATCGGATTTGTCTCCATCCAATCTCTAACTGTGTACCCAACTCTTTCTGTTCCTTAACCCAGTCAGACCAGGTGTTTGGAGATTGAGGGTCATCATTGAAAGGGGATTCTACATATACTTCAATTTGAGGTAATAGCGCTGCCATGGCGCGTGCAGCGGTGGACTTTGCTGTACCGCGTTCACCGCGGATCAAAACTCCTCCTATGCGTGGGTCAACTGCATTCAAGACCAGGGCACGTTTCATACGTTCCTGCCCAACAATAGAAGTAAATGGGAAAATCGGTCGCATTGATTCCTCTATGTTTATTATTATACTGCCAGAAATCTAATCTTATCATAAAGGTTGTCAAGTTTGCTTTTCACCTTTATAATACTCCTCTACATTTAAAACAACTGGAGCTTGTCAAGATATGAAACATAATGGTGCCCAGATTGGGCAGGAGGTTGATCCTCAAGAGAATCAGAACAACACATCACAATCTAAAGAGTTTATTGTTCCAGAAAGTGCATCGATGCAATCCCTTCTTGAAGGAGACCTGAGCCTTGATTTTCCTTCACAAGGAGAAACACGCCAGGGATTCATTGCAACCATCAGTGATAATGAAATCCTGGTCTCTATTGGCACAAAATCTGAGGGGGTTATTTCTGGACGCGAACTGGAGCAGATTCCTGTTGAAGAAAGATCTGAGTTTAGAGTCGGTCAGGAGATTCCAGTATTTGTTATCGATCCAGAAGATCAAAACGGAAATGTGGTATTGTCGTTTCTTCGCGCTCGAGAGGAAAAAGATTGGGATGAAGTGGCAGCCCTATTGGAATCAGGACTGCCTTATAGCAGCACGGTAATTGGCTATAACAAGGGCGGTTTAATCGCACCCGTTGGTCGCCTTCGAGGTTTTGTGCCTGCTTCGCAGCTAAGTTTGACTCGCCGTACGGTTTCAAGTGATAATCCTGAGGAACGCTATGCTCAAATGATAGATGAACCGATAAACGTGCGAATCATTGAGGTCGATCGTTTCAGGAGGAGGCTTATCTTATCAGAACGGCTTGCGTTACAAGAAACCAGAGAATCTCTGAAGGATCGCTTATTAGATGAGATAAAAGATGGCGATGTCCGGACCGGACGTATAACCAGCCTTGCTGATTTTGGGGCCTTTGTCAATATCGATGGAGTAGATGGGTTGGTTCACCTCTCCGAGATATCATGGGATCGAATACAACATCCGAATGAAGTGTTGAACGTAGGGGATGAGGTTCAAGTGAAGGTGATCAGTGTTGATCAAGATCGAAAACGGATTGGCCTCTCCATTCGCCAATTACAGGAGGATCCCTGGTTGAGTAAAGTGGGGAATATCAAAGAAGGTATGCTGGTAGAGGGTACGATCACTCACCTGACAAAGTTCGGTGCATTTGCAAGGATAGGGGAGGAGATTGAAGGTCTGATACACGTCTCTGAGTTAAGTGAACAACGAATCGATCATCCAAAGGAAGTGGTTAAAGAGGGTGAGGTGGTTACCTTGCGCGTGATAAAGATCGATGCTGAGCGCCGACGAATCGGTCTTAGTCGACGGAAAGTCGACTCACCTGCCTATGCAGACCTGGATTGGAAAATGGCGCTCGCTGATGAAGTCGGCAAAGCACAAAACGAGGACGATAGCGAAGAAAAATCCACACTAGTGGAAGAAGACCAGGGATTCTTCCAAGCCCTGGAGTCCATTAATCCTGAAGAAACAGACCAAACTTCTGACTCTCCCGAAAACCAAGATTCTGAGTAATAGTTCGAAGCTCCTGGACGTTATCGTTGTTTTCTGCTAGCGGGGATTAGAAAGCTGTTATTTTGTGATTATTTCTAGCCTGAGATAATAGAATTTATATCTTCATAAGAGTTCTGTTAACTTTATCCCTGGCTATACTCCAATTAATCAATCAAAGTCCAAACTCTGGTAAAATCCAATTGGATTGTTTATCTCGTAAGCTAAAATATAAGGTTTAGTTCAGTAGGAGGAATGCCGTGTCTGGCATGGAACGTTTCACACAAAGAGCTCGACGAGTACTTAGCCTGGCTCATCAGGAAGCTGAGCGTTTACGTCACAGCTACATTGGAACGGAACACCTGCTGCTGGGTTTAATCCAAGATGAAGGGGGTGTAGCAGGTCGTGTATTACGGGAGTTAGGCCTTGAAGCAGATCGTGTTCAAGAGCTAATTGAACGTCTAACTGGTACAGGACAGCATCGAGGAGGGAAGCTGGACCTCTCACCGGGTACACAGCAGGTTCTAGAATTTGCGGTTGATGAGGCTCGCAGCATGGGGCATCATTATATAGGGACTGAACATATATTACTGGGATTGATTCGACATGGCGAAGGAGTTGCCATGGACGTCTTACGAAAAATGGGAGTTACTGCTGAACAAATCCGTCGCCAGACCCGCAGGGTATTACAGGAAAGTAGCGCTTCTCAGCGTTCGAGTGCGACAGCAGTAGCGGCAACCGAGAGAAAACCGGGTAAGCAAGAACAGTCTAAATCCAAAACCCCTATGGTGGATCAACTTGCAACCGATCTTACCTCACTCGCCGAACAAGAGAAACTCGACCCAGTGGTTGGACGTCAGATGGAGATCGAAAGGGTACTCCAGATTTTGGCTCGACGAAATAAGAATAATCCAGCTCTGATCGGTGAACCTGGTGTAGGAAAAACCGCAATTGTAGAAGGCTTAGCACAGAGAATTGTCGAAGGAGATGTTCCCGCTCCTCTACTCGACAAAAGGGTATTACAGCTGGATGTTGGCTCGTTGGTTGCTGGTACGATGTATAGAGGGCAATTCGAAGAACGATTGAAGCGAGTGATAGATGAATTGAAATCTTCTGGTGCAATCTTGTTCATCGACGAAGTACACATGCTGGTTGGCGCAGGGGCTGCTGGCTCATCAGTCGATGCTGCCAATATCCTAAAACCTGCTCTTTCACGCGGTGAGCTTCAAGTGATTGGTGCCACCACCTTGGAGGAATACCGTAAACATATAGAAAGCGACGCTGCCTTGGAACGCCGTTTTCAACCCATAATTGTCGAAGAACCCACCGTCAATGAGACCATAGCAATCTTACGAGGCGTCCGCAACGCCTACGAAGAACATCATCGGCTAACCATCTCTGACGAGGCACTCGATGCGGCTGCACATTTATCAGCACGTTATGTCACTGAGCGTTTTCTGCCTGACAAAGCCATCGACTTAATTGATGAATCTTCTTCGAGAGTGCGGATGTATAAGAGCCAGGCAGCGATCACTGCAAAGGATTTGATGATACAGCTGCGCGAGATGCGGAAAAACCACTCCCTGGCCATGGAAGATGGACGCAATGATGATGCACAGGATTATCTGGCGCGCCAGGAAGCATTAGAGCTCCAGTTGGAGCATCTTCGTACAGGTTGGGACCGCTCCAACAGTCCCACTGTGACTGCCGAGGATATCGCGGAATTAGTCTCCATGTGGACCGGAGTTCCGGTGATGCAGATTGCTCAGGAGGAATCTCAGCGCTTGCTGCACATGGAAGACGATCTAAAGAAGTACATTGTCGGTCAAGAAGAAGCGATTCAAGCCATCTCAAAAGCGGTGCGACGCGCTCGCGCAGGTTTGAAAGATCCCCGTCGGCCCATAGGTTCTTTCATTTTCCTAGGTCCAACTGGTGTTGGTAAAACTGAATTGACCAAAGCTTTGGCTCGATTCATGTTCGGCAGCGAAGAAGCACTTATCCAGCTCGATATGTCTGAATTCATGGAACGCCATACAGTGAGTCGGCTGGTTGGTGCTCCTCCCGGGTACGTTGGTTATGAAGAAGCCGGGCAACTCACCGAGGCGTTACGAAGACGCCCTTACTCCATTGTAGTCTTCGACGAGATTGAAAAAGCTCACCCGGAAGCTCATAATATGCTCCTACAGATTATGGAAGAAGGGCACCTCTCGGATGCTAAAGGGCATAAAGTGGATTTCCGTAATGCGATTATCGTCATGACCACTAACATAGGTGCAGATGTGATCAGGCGTCAATCAACCCTAGGATTCTCCCTGAAGAAGGATGAGGAGCTAGAAGAACGGTTGGCTTACGAGGATATGCGAAAGAAGTTAATCGATTCTTTGAAGCGCGTCTTCCGACCCGAATTTGTAAATCGCCTAGATTCAGTGATAGTCTTCCGATCGTTGAACAAGGATGACATAAAACAAATTGTCGAGCTAGAGTTGGACAAGGTCGCACAGAGATTGGAAGAGCATGAGATTATTTTGAAAGCTACCCCCTCTGCTCTTGAAAAGTTAGCTGAGCTAGGTTATGACCCAGAAATGGGAGCCCGCCCACTACGACGTGTCATACAACATAAGATCGAAGATCCTCTCTCCGATTCATTGCTGGCTGGCGACTTCGAGGATTGTGAAATAATCCTGGTGGACTTGGAGGAAGATGAGATTGTCTTGCGACGCGACGAGCATATCGAAGCTGCCCCCTCACCCCCAGGAGAAGAAGTCATAATCGCATAAATCTCAGACATTTACAAACACCTTTATAATAACTCTCATGCCCAAGACACGTACCCAATATGTATGTCAGCAGTGTGGGCGTGTGAGCGCTCGGGAAATGGGTCGTTGTCCACAATGCGGAGCCTGGAGCAGTATGGTAGAAGAGGTGATCGCTTCGGAATCCAAAACTGCTTCCATCCATTCCGCAAATATCTTCGGAAAACCATCCACCCCCCGTCGCTTAGGAGAAATAACTGGAGAGTTAGACCAACGATTAACTCTCTCCATTGGTGAATTTGCCCGTGTGTTGGGTGGAGGCGTGGTTCAAGGTTCAATTGTCCTGGTAGGTGGTGATCCAGGTATCGGAAAATCGACCCTGCTTCTTCAAGTAGCCCTGGAAATGACTAAACAATCCCGAATCCTGTACGTTTCCGGCGAAGAATCCGAGAGACAAATCAAGATGCGTGCTCTCCGACTGATGCACCTCAACCGAAAGGATTGTGTTGAGAAAGAAACCGCTCAATCTATCCCAGACGAACTTTTCTTAGTCACCGAAACCAACCTGGAAGTCATCCTGCACCACGTGAATGAGGTTAAACCAAGCATACTGATTATTGATTCTGTGCAGACCATTTACTTGCAGGAGTTAGATTCTTCAGCAGGCTCGGTATCCCAGGTGCGAGAAACCGCTTCTCGATTGCGCGATCTTGCCAAGGCATCGGGAATCGCTGTTTTCCTTATCGGTCACGTTACTAAAGAAGGGGCAATTGCTGGCCCTCGGATCTTAGAACACATTGTGGATACTGTCCTCTATCTAGAGGGAGATCGATTTCAGTCTTATCGTTTGCTTCGTTCGGTTAAGAATCGTTTCGGAGCTACTTCCGAAGTAGGCGTGTTTGAAATGGGTGAGGGAGGTATGACGGAGGTGGCAAATCCATCCGAGGCCTTCCTATCCGAGCGGATGGTGAACGCACCAGGTTCCGCGATCGCCGTAACCATGGAAGGCACTCGTCCTCTGTTGGTTGAGATCCAGGGTTTGACCAGTCCTACTTCTTTTGGAAATCCGCGCCGCACCCCCAACGGTATCGATTTCAACAGGCTGCTCTTAGTCTGTGCGGTCCTTACCCGGCGGGTTGGTATGCATCTGGGAGAGCAGGATGTTTTTGTCAATGTGGTTAGCGGAATTAGTATTGACGAACCCGCCTCTGACCTGGCAGTAGCCACTGCGATTTCTTCCTCACTGCGCGGTCTTCCAGTGAGGGCAGATACTGTCCTTATCGGTGAAATCGGACTATCAGGTGAGCTGCGTTTGGTGGGGCAAATGCCGGCTCGCTTGCGTGAAGCGGCTAAGTTGGGTTTCAAAATGGCAGTAGTTCCTAAAAGAATACGGAAGTCTGAACCATGGCCGAACGATATTGAGATTGTGGAAACCCGCTCTCTTCGCCAGGCGCTTGACCAAGTATTAATTAAGGGAGACAAGGATTAAATCATCATGTCTGAAAGTATCTCCAAACAGTTTATGGGCCTCTTGAATTTCTCTCCCCTTCTGCGTATACGACAAAACCATGGTTTAGAACACGCTACGCTTAATCTCCTTTCACACCGATTTCCAGGTAGACCAATGGCGGGGCATTCTGATTTAAATGGATTCCGGATCGTTGGCGATGTGCCTTTAGAGGAAATGCAGTCAATTGTTCACGAAGCCTGGCTACGGTTAAGCAATGGAGAGCATCAGTTAGCTGTCCACCCGAGCTGTGGGACCAATTACGTAGTAGGCGGTATCCTGGCAGGATCAATTGCGGCTTTCTCCATGATCGGTGGGGGACGGCGTCTCAGAGATAAGCTCGAGCGCCTTCCTCTGACGATTACTCTGGCTACAATCGCTTTGATCCTTTCTCAACCGCTTGGATTGCTGGTACAGGAGCGTGTCACAACTTCTGGAAACCTTGGACCTGTGAAGGTGGTTGAGATCTCATCCAGGAACCGGGGGAAGATGAAGGTCCACCGCATTATCACCCAAAATTGATCATGACCGACCTGGCTCAGGTAATCTATATTCTTCACGGGGAAGACGAGTTCGCAATTAATAGGTTCCTCTCAGAGCTAGAGTCTGATTTAATTGACCCAGGAACAACGGTGATGAACAGCACT
>Ga0209254_10003648_pt1 | contig 14046 bp, 11 predicted proteins | sample FrelakmetDIP11DI_FD_187148 | JGI IMG/M metagenome (GOLD analysis project Ga0209254, IMG submission 187148) | Freshwater lake sediment microbial communities from the University of Notre Dame, USA, for methane emissions studies - DIP11 DI (SPAdes)... | ecosystem: Environmental > Aquatic >...
ACGTTTCAAGCCCAGCGCCGGACCGAGACGCTCGATCGTGACCTCGAATGGAACAGGATGCGCAGCAATGCGTTCGGCAACATGGACGCTGGCACCGCAGTCCCGGGTCTCGGCGAGGCCGCCCTCTACCGCGATTGGGGCGGTGGGGTGAAGGGCGGCGCCACCCTCGCCCGGAAAGGACAGGTGCTGTGGGTCCTGAGCGGAAACGTGTCCCGCGAGGTGCTGGTCGGGCTGGCGCGGACCGCGGAATCACGCCTCTGAGGCGAAGCCCCCCTGGCCCGACACGGCCGGGTTCGACCGGCAGACTCGAGGCAACTCGAACTCGCGCATCGTGCAGTGCGAGCGAGCCGGGCTCGGGCACTGAGCCCGTCGAGTCGAACTGGCCGGCAACGAACGCACATTCGCGGCTGTCGACTGGCGGCAGTGTCGAGCCGTCCGGGTTCTCGATCAGCCGGCGGCTGCAGATATTCCAACTGCGGTTTTCCACAGCACGGCGAGGTCGAAGCCGTCGGCGGCCGCTGCCCTGGACGATGACTGCAGCCTGTGCTCCTGAGCGGTCCCCATGGACGGCCTGATCTGCTAGTCTCGATCGCAAGTGTCGAGAATAAAAAGGGCGAGCCGTTGACACTTCTCCGAGAGTTGAAGCGCCGGAACGTCCACCGCGTGGGGGCTGCCTACCTCGTCGTGGCCTGGCTGCTCGTGCAGGTGGCTGCAACGATCCTTCCTGCATTCGGGTTGGGACCCGACGCAGTTCGCGTCGTGATCGTCGTGCTTGCGGCCGGACTGCTGCCAGCGCTCGCGTTCGCCTGGGCTTTCGAGGTCACGCCCGACGGATTGAAGTTAGAGCGTGACGTCGACCGGGCTGATTCCATCACCGCACAGACCGGTCGGAAGCTCGATCGGGCGATCATGATCGTGCTCGCGTCAGCGGTCGGCCTGTTCGCTTTCGACAAGTTCGTGCTCGACCCGGTACGCGACCGCTCGCGCGTCGAGTCGGCACGTGCCGCCGTCCGCAGCGACCTCCTGCGACGGGGATCGGTGGGACGGTCGCTGGTCGTGCTGCCGTTCGCGAACATGAGTCCCGACCCCGAGCAGGAGTACTTCTCCGACGGCATGGCGGAGGAGCTGCTGAACCTCCTGGCCCGACTACCCCAGTTGCGCGTGATCTCCCGGACGTCGGCCTTTTCGTACAAGGGCAAGGACATCAGGACGCGGCAGATCGCCGAGGAGCTGGGCATTTCGCACATCCTCGAGGGCTCGGTGCGCCGCTCCGGCAGCCGGCTGCGCGTCACTGCCAAACTCATCGACGCGCACTCCGAAGCGAACCTCTGGTCGCAGACCTGGGAGCGCTCCGCCGGAGACGTGTTCGCCATCCAGGACGAGATCGCGGGCGCGGTCGTCGAGAAGCTGCGCATCACGCTGCTGGGCCCGACGCCCACGGTCGAGGCGACGGACCCGGAGGCCTATGCACTGACGCTGGATGCACGCCAGCGCGGACGGCTCTACACCCGGCAGGGCATGGACGAGTCCGTCGAGTTGTTCCGCAAGGCGGTCGCAATCGATCCCGGCTACGCTCCGGCGTGGGAGGGCCTCGCCGTCATCTACAGCATGCAGGCGGACCTCGGCCTGTGGGACCGGGACGAGCGCTACCGGCTGGCGCGCGAGGCGGTCAATGCGGCGCTCGCGATTGCGCCGGACAGCCCGGTCGCGCACGGTCGACTCGGATGGATCGCCACGCGCTACGACGACGACTTCGCCGCCGCCGCGCGCCACTTCGAGCGTGCGTTCGCCTCCGGCGCGGCACCTCCCACGGTCTACGGCGATGCCTCGTCGCTTGCGCAGACCCTCGGCCGGATGGAACTCGCCATCGCACTCAACGAGTACTACCTCGCGCACGATCCGAGGAGCGCGATCGGTCAGCACAACATGGGCCACATGTACCTGCTCGCCGGCCGGTGGGACGACGCCATCGCTTCGTTCCGCACCGCCTTGACGCTGAGCCCGGACCGGATTGCGACGCAGTACTACATCGGCGTGGCGCTGCTATTGAAGGGAGAACCCGAAGCCGCGCTTGCAGCGATCCATCAGGAGCAGTCCGAGCCCCACCGCCTCATCGGTCTGCCCATGGCCTTGCACGCGCTCGGCCGCCATGTTGAATCGGAAGCTGCGCTCGCGGAGTTGATCGAGAAGTACGGGAAGGACGCCGCCTACAACATCGGGTACGTGCAGGCGTTCCGCGGCCAGTCCGACTCGGCGTTCCAGTGGCTGGAGAGGGAGTACGAGATCTCCGGGTCACGCGGTTGGCACGACGTGGCTGTCGATCCGCAGTTCGCGAACCTGCATGGCGACCCGCGTTGGGTACCGTTCCTGACTCGGGTGGGCTCCTCGCCTCGGCAGCTGGCACGGGTACGCTTCGACCCGGTCGTGCCGGCACCTACGGCAGGCCGCGGGGAGAGCCCATCGCGAGGGGAGGCGCCCGCGATACGCTAACCTGGCCGTCGAGAGCGGGGACTCAGGTGAGCGCGCGATCGCCGACTACGGGCCGCGCTCCTGCGGCCGCGGTTGCTGTCTTGTCTCGCGTTGCTCGCGCATCCTGCTGCGCGCGGCTTCGCGTTCATCCGGAGTCATCTGCTCCCACTTCTCGCGCATCTGCTGCCGCTGCTCCGGCGTGAGGTCCTGCCAGCGGTGGCGCAGGCGCTCGCGCTCCTCGGGTGGCAGGTCACGGAAGCGGCGGAAGTTCTCGCGCAGCCGCTGCTGCTCCTCGGGCGGCAGCGACTTCAACCGCTCGTAGCGCGACCGGAACTGCTGCTGCTGTTCCGGCGACAGGTCGCGCCAGCGCTCGAGACGCTCCTCGGCGCGGGCCCGCTGCTCGGGCGTCATCTGCTGCCAGCGCTCGGCGCCGCGTGACAGTGCCTGCTGCCGGCCGCCAGGAATCGTGTCCCAGCGTTCGCGCAGCGGCTCGAGTGCCTGCTGCTGTTCCGGAGAGAGATCCTGCCAGGCGACACCCGCTCCGCCCTGCCCCGCGCCGCCCTGGGCGAAGGCACTGGCGCTTCCGAGCAGCAGGCAGGCAATTGCGATCCACATCTGACGCTTCATGTTCATTGCTCCGTCGGTACGTCGGCACCGGCGCGTTTCGCCCGTTCAAGATCGGCCTTGCCGCGGTCCGCACCCGCCTTTCCCGTCGGCGCCGGCAGCAGCTCTTCCGTGTGCAGCCATTCCTCGTCCCCGTTCCACGTACCGAGGTACTCGAGCAGCTCGGCACTCGGCGCCGGCCCGCCCGCCGCTGCGGGTCCGCCGGGCTCCGCCGCGGTCGCGGGCAGCGTCGCAACCGCGAGCACCAGCCACGCCGCTCGGGATCGGTCCATGTCCTCAGCCCTGCCCGCCGTTGTGGGCGTCGTGACCGTCGAGTTCGGCCTGCTCGAGCCACACATAGAACTCCAGGTCCTCGGCCACGAGGTCGAGGTCGTCACCGGAGGCGACGATCTCAAGCGCATCGATCGCCTCCGTGGCGCCGGAGCTCGCGACCGGCACGGGTGACTCCGCGGGCGCACGCCACAGCAGCACGGCGACCAGCACCGTGGATGCCGCCACGGCCATGGGCAACCATCCCTGCCACGCGGGTCGCTGGCGGGACTCCAGCTCGGCGATCGCTGCCTGGCGGGCCGTCCTCAGACTTGCCCGCGTGCCGGCGTCGAGCTGCTCGACGCTCGCCTCGAACACCTCGCGAGTGCGCTTCTCCAGCGCCTCCTCCCGCCGTTCCATGTCGTGCTCGCTCATCAGTACACCTCGCCCAGCGCCGCGCGCAGCACCTGCAACGCCCGGAAGTAATGGGTCTTCACGCTTCCCTCCGAACAGTCCATCGCTGTCGCAGTCTCTGCCACGTCCATGCCCTCCAGACAACGCAGCGTGAAGGCTTCCCGTTGACGCGCCGGCAGCGCAGCGACCGCCGATTCGAGGCGCTGCATCGCCTCGTCGGCCATGAGCTTGCGATCGGGTCCGGGGGCGCCGTCGGCGACGCGCTCGAGTGGATCCTCAAGCGGCCCGTCTCCCTCGTCACGCGAGCCCGGCAGCAGTCCAAACAGGCGCGAGCGCACGGTGCGTCGCCGCTGCTTGTCGCGGATGCCGTTGTAGAGAATCCGGTAGAAGAGCGGCCGCCACTCCCCGCTCGGCCGGAGGCCGTAGCTTCGTGCCAGGTGCAGCATGGCGTCCTGCACGACGTCGAGCGCGTCGTCGCGGTCGCGCAGCGCCATCTGGGCGATACGGAAGGCGCGTCGCTCCACGCCGGCGAGAAAGTGGTCGAGGGTCTCGGCAGCGTCCAGGGAGGCCTCCTCGCGGCGCGAGCATTCGATGTGTGCCGGCAGCTCGGTCATCGGGACTTCGAGAGTAGCAGGGCCCATCATGCGGTTAGACTCGACGGTCGGGACGCGGCATCGAGGCCGCTGCAATCGGTAAAACGCCTGTCCCGCCAATTGGTTGACGCAGATTCCGTGAGCAAAGATGTGCACTGCGCCGCGGCAGGGGCGGCACGGCGCCCTCCGATCCACCCCGGAGGCCCGACCGGGCGCCCACCCGGATCCGGCCTGAAATCGCAAGTCAATGATTGGATTGATTTTAATATCTGCTGATCAAATTATCGGCAGTTCGCAGAACTGGCCCGTGGAACCGGCACTTGGCTCGCATACCCGACCTCCATCCACAGAGTTGTCCACAGCCTCTGTGGACAACTTCACATAAGCCGGGACGCCCTTGAGCGACATCCTTCGCCTCGCCGTGGACGTGCCGCTACGGCGCCTGTTCGACTACCGGGCGCCGCCCGGCGTGGCCGCAGAACGCCTCGTTCCGGGGGTGCGGCTGTGGGTGCCGTTCGGGCGCCGGCGGGTCGTCGGCGTGCTGGTCGAGCTGGGCGCAACCTCCGAGGTTCCGACTGCCAAGCTGCGCGCCGCGGTCGCGCTCATCGACGAGATGCCGGTGATCGACGCGAGGCTGCTCGAGCTGCTGCGCTGGTCTGCCGACTACTACCACCACGCGCCAGGCGAGGTGATCGCCGCGGCCCTGCCGGCCCCGCTGCGCGCCGGCGCGGCCGCCCTCGGGATCGAGGAACGCTGGACGCTGACCGCGGCGGCGCGCGCCGGAGAACTGCCGCCGCTGTCGGCCCGCGCCGCGCGGCTGCGCGAGCTGGTCGACGCGCTCGGTGCCCACGCGGCTGTCGACGCGGCGGCGCTGACCGCACTGTCGCCCCGCTGGCGCGAGCACCTGCGGGAGCTCGAGAAGCGCGGCTGGGCGATGCGGCTGCAGGTGGCGCCGGCCCTGGCGCCGCGCCGGCCGGTGAACGTGGGCACCGGGCCCGAGCCCACGCCAGAGCAGGCCCGCGCGATCGAGGCGATCGTGGCGGCAACCGGCCGCTTCGCGCCCTTGCTGCTGCACGGCGTGACCGGCAGCGGCAAGACCGAGGTGTACCTGCGCGCCATCGCCGAGGTCGTGGCTCGCGGCCAGCAGGCGCTGGTGCTGGTGCCGGAGATCTCGCTGACGCCGCAGCTCGTGGCACGGTTTGCGGAGCGCTTCGACGCGCCGCTCGCCGTGCTGCACTCCTCGCTGCCCGACCAGGAACGCCTGCGGGCCTGGCGCGCCGCCCGCAGCGGCGAGGCGCCCGTGGTGATCGGCACACGCTCAGCCATCTTCGCGCCGCTGGCGCGGCCGGGGCTCATCGTCGTGGACGAGGAGCACGACCCGTCCTACAAGCAGCAGGACGGATTCCGCTACTCGGCGCGCGACCTCGCGCTCGCGCGGGCGCAACGGCTGTCGGTGCCGGTGGTACTCGGCTCGGCCACGCCTTCGCTCGAGAGCCTCGAGCGCGTGCAGGCCGGCCGCGCGACGCTGCTCGAACTGCCGGCGCGCACGGGCGGCGCGAGCGCGCCCCCGATCCACCTGATCGACCTGCGCCGCCACGCCGCGACCCAGGGCATCGCCACGCCGGTGGTGCTCACGATCAAGCGGCACCTCGATGCAGGCGGCCAGGTGCTGCTGTACCTGAACCGGCGCGGCTACGCGCCGACGCTGTTCTGCCCGGCCTGCGGCTGGGCGGCGCCCTGCCCTCGTTGCGACGCGCGCCTCACCGTGCACCAGCGCGAGGGGCGCCTGCATTGCCACCACTGCGGCAGCGAGCAGCGCATCCCCGAGCTGTGCCCCACCTGCGGCGAGCCCGCAAAGCCCGTGGGCCAGGGCACGGAGCGCATCGAGGAAACGCTCGCGAAGCTCTTCCCGGACGCGCCGCTCGAGCGCATCGACCGCGACGCCGTGCGCCGCCGCGGCGCACTCGAGGCCGCGCTCGATCGGGTGACGAGCGGTGCCGTACGGCTGCTGGTGGGCACGCAGATGCTGACCAAGGGCCACCACTTCCCGGACGTGAGCCTGGTGGTGGTGCTCAATGCCGACCAGGGACTCTTCGGCACCGATTTCCGCGCCAGCGAGCGGCTCGCACAGACCATCGTGCAGGTCGCGGGGCGCGCCGGACGCGCCGAGCGCCCGGGCGAGGTGCTGATCCAGACGGAATACCCCGAGCACCCGCTGCTCGCGCAGCTGATCGCGGGCGGCTACGACGCCTTCGCCACTGCGGCACTCGAGGAGCGTCGCAATGCGCGCTGGCCGCCGTTCGCCCGCATCGCGGTGGTGCGGGCCGAGGCGCCACGGCGCGAGCTGCCCCTCGAGTTCCTCGAGCGCGCGCGGGACATCGCGGCCTCGCTCGCGCCGCCCGGGCTCGAGGTGCTCGGCCCGGCCACGGCGCCGATGGAGCGCCGCGCCGGCATGTATCGCGCGCAGCTGCTGCTGCACGCACCGACGCACGCGCCGCTGCAACGGCTGCTCGCAGCCTTCATGCCGACGATCGAGGACCTGCCCGAGGCCCGCCGGGTGCGCTGGTCGCTCGACGTGGACCCGCTCGAGTTGTTCTGACGCCGTTCAGTCGGCTTTCTTTTTCTTCTTCATGCGGAAGTTGTGCATCTCGTCGCGGGCGATCTTGCCGTCGCCGTCGGCGTCGAAGGTCTCGAAGCGCTGGGCCATGTGCGGCATCGAGGACTCGGCCTCGGCGCGCGAAATGGTGCCGTCGGCGTCCGTGTCGGCCGCTTTCCAGCGTTCCTCGGCCTTGGCGCGCATCTCGACTTTCATGCGTTCGCGGTGCGCATTCATCTCGGCGGCGTCGAGCTTGCCGTCCTTGTTGGCGTCGGCTGCATCGAAGTCGGTCGACAACCGCGGATAGCCTTGTGCCTCTTCACGGGTGACGATGCCGTCGCTATTGACGTCCATCGGCCCGCGACCGGGCTTGGCGCCTGATTGCCAGCCACCGGACTGCGCGGTGGCGGTAGCAGCGATGAGCAAAGGGGCGAGAAGTGCAATCCAGCGCATGGCGGTCTCCGGCAGTCAGGGTTGGGAGTCATTACCAACGCGCGCGCTGCCGGTCGGTTGACGCGTTCGCCCGGCGCGCCTCGCCCGGGCTTGCCCGGACTCGCTTCCCCGGCCGCATTTGCCTAGACTGATCTCCCCCGCCGACCCTCTCCCTCCGACGGCAACGCCTTGAAATACCTGATTGAAAAGCTCGTGCAGGACGCGCTCGCCGCCCTGCCGGAAGACCTGCGCGCGGTCGCTGCGACGCAGTCCGCGCCGACGCTCGAGCGCACCCGCGACCCGACCCACGGCGACTTCGCGACAAATGCCGCGATGCAGCTCGCCAAGGCGGCGAAGCGCAAGCCGCGCGACCTCGCCCAGACGATCATCGACGCGCTGCCGCAGAGCGATCTCGTCTCGAAGGTCGAGATTGCCGGGCCCGGCTTCATCAATTTCTTCGTCGCCCCCTCGGGCTACCACCGCGAGCTCGAGCGCGTGCTCGACGAAGCCGCGGCTTACGGCCGCAGCACCCTCGGCGCCGGGCAGCGCGTCATCGTCGAATTCGTCTCGGCGAACCCCACGGGGCCGCTGCATGTGGGCCACGGCCGGCACGCCGCCTTCGGCGCCACGCTCGCGAACCTGCTCGACGCCGCCGGTTTCCGCGTGCACCGCGAGTACTACATCAACGACGCCGGCCGGCAGATGGACATCCTCGCGGCCAGCGTGTGGCTGCGCTATCTCGAGTGCTTCGGCGAGCAGTTCCCGTTCCCGAGCAACGGCTATCGCGGCGACTACCTGCACCCGATCGCCGACAAGCTGGTCGAGCAGGCCGGACGCACGCTGGTGCGGCCCGCGGCCGAGATCTTCCGCGACCTGCCACCCGACGCGCCCGCCGGCGACAAGGACGCCTACATCGACGCGGTGATCGCTCGCGCCCGCGCGCTGCTCGGTGACGACGGCTTCGAGCGGGCGTTCCGGATCGCGCTCGACGACATCCTGGCCGACATCCGCCAGGACCTCGAGGAATTCGGGGTCCGCTACGACGAGTGGTTCTCCGAGCGCAGCCTCGCCACCGACGGCGCCATCGAGCGCGCCCTCGCGCGCCTGCGCGCGAACGGGGTCGTGTACGAGAAGGACGGCGCCGAGTGGTTCCGCGCCACCGACTTCGGCGACGAGAAGGACCGCGTCGTCGTGCGCGAGAACGGGCTCAAGACCTACTTCGCCTCCGACATCGCCTACCACCTGCAGAAGCGCGAGCGCGGCTTCGACCGGCTGGTGGACGTGCTCGGGGCGGACCACCACGGCTACGTCGCGCGCGTCCGCGCGGGGCTGGTGGCCATGGGCGAGCCGGGCGACAGCCTCGAGGTACGCCTCGTGCAGTTCGTCACGCTGTTCCGCGGCGGCGAGAAGGTGCAGATGTCCACGCGCTCGGGCGAGTTCATCACGCTGCGCGAACTGCGGCGCGAGGTGGGCAACGACGCGGCCCGCTTCTTCTACGTGATGCGCAGCAACGACCAGCACCTCGACTTCGACCTGCAGCTCGCCACGTCGCACTCGAACGAGAATCCGGTCTACTACATCCAGTACGCCCACGCTCGCGTGTGCAGCGTCATGCGGCAGATGCGGGAGAAGCACCTCGAGCACGACATCGCCCGCGGCCGCGCGTCGCTGGCGCGGCTCGTGGAGCCGCACGAGCAGGCGCTGCTCGCCTCGCTGAGCCGCTTTCCCGAGGTGGTGGAATCGGCGGCGCTGCTGCGCGCGCCGCACGCGCTGGTGCACTACCTGCGCGAGCTCGCGAACGACTTCCACACCTACTACAACGCCCACCAGTTCCTGGTGGAGGACCCGGCGCTGCGAGACGCGCGCGTCACGCTGATCCAGGGCCTGCGGCAGGTGGTGCGCAACGGGCTCGGGCTGCTGGGCGTGTCGGCCCCCGAGGCGATGTGAACGTGGCAACCGGCAAGACGCTGAGCCGCGACTACAAGCACGTCAAGCGCCACACCCCGGGCGCACACGACTTCAACGGCTGGATCGGGCTCGCGGCCGGACTCGCGATCGGCCTCGCGGTCGCATTTGGCGTGCACCTGCACTACAAGAACCTCGAGCCGGCCGTGCCACAGCCCGCGGTGGATGCGCCGCCGGCTTCTGCACAGGCGCCTGAGGAGCCGGCGGCACTGGCGGAAAGCGAGGAGCCGACCCGCTACGACTTCTACGACATCCTGCCGAACCAGGAGCTCGAGGTGCCGGAGAGCGCGCTGCAGGCACATTCGGCGCGCGCGACGCTGGCCGAGGGCAGCATCACGCTGCAGGCGGGCGCCTTCAAGCAGGTAGCCGAGGCCGAGAAGCTGCAGGCCAAGCTCGCCCAGTACGGCGTCGACGCCAAGATCCAGCGCCTGTCGCTGGAGGACGAGACCTACTACCGCGTGCGCATCGGCCCGATCGCGACCGTCGAGGAGCTCGAGGCCGTGCGGGCCAAGCTCGCCGAGGCCGAGGTGGATGCGATGCCGGTCACGGCCGTGGCCATTCCACCGCCCTGAACGCGCCGACCGGGTTTTGCGCGGCGGGCGCCGTACACGCGAGGCAGGTCAGGCTGGCAGTCGACGCCCGCTCGGCTGCAGTTCGTCCTGCGGCGGGCCGTCCCGGGTCCGCTTGCGTTGTTCGGGATGTTCGCTGCGCTGCGGCGCCTGCTCGTCGACCGGTCGCGTCTGCGGCGACTGTGCCGGTGCCGTGTCCTTGATGACGACCTCGCCAGCCAGCAGGCTGCGGTCCGGCGGGGTGGTTGCCGTGGCCACGAACGCAACCAGCAGGCCGGCAGCGAAGGCTGTGCGATGCCGGATTGTCAGTAAAGCGTGCCCAATGGACGCCATATTTCCGTCCTCCTTCTGCACGGCTGTCATGCAACGGCCATGCCAGTCGCGCGAGGCAGCGCCGACCTGGCTCGATTTCCGCGGGGATTCGCGGGTGCAGGCCGCATCGGCGGACGGGACCCGGATCGGATCGCCGGCGAGCCCGTAAAGAATTCCGACTCCTGCGGCGCGGATCGCTTCACATAAGGCGTGCCGCCGCGATCCGCTCACGGAGCATGCTTGCCGCGAGCAGCTGCCGGGCTTCATCCGAGAGCCCGTCCAGTTCGGTCGTCGCCGCCGAGAGTGCCTGCTGCCGCGCGAGACGGCCGGCGGCATCGTCTTCCTGCGCGATGGCACTGACGTACAGCGCCTCCGCATAATCGAGGTGGAATTGCGTCCCCGCGCTGCCGGCTGCCCTTCGCGCGCGGAAGTACTCCAGCGCGGGCTCGAGCACCTCGCGTGCCTCGGTGGTCCGGCCCAGCTTCGCCAGCGCGAAGGCCAGCTTCAGGTGGCGATCGGCCCGTTCCCGGACCACGTCTCCGAAGGTGCTGTCAGGCAATGCCATTCGCCGGCGGGCCGCGGCCTCGGCCTCCGGGAACCTCGAGAGCTGGATCGCTGCATCACTGAGCGCACCGAGCGTCCAGCTCGTGTACTCGTCGCGGATGCTCTTGCCCAGCTGTTCGTCGGGCGGGAACTCGATCTGGTCGAGCTCGGCAATGGTGGACTGGAAGCCGCGGAACGCGGTCTCGGCCTCGCCCGCCCGCAGCGCGAGCCAGGCGCGCTCCGCCTTCGGCCGGCCGAGCGCCATGCGCCGGCGGGGGTTGTCTTCGGCGAATTGCGCGGCGCCGACCTCGGTGGCCGCTGCCGCCGAGACGAGGGTTCGCTCCGCCTCCGCGCGCAAACCGAGTTCCACCTGCGACTCCGCGAGATCGTACCAGCCGTCCTCGAATACCGCCGCGGCGCTGGGCGGAAGCCGCTCGTCGTCGGCGAGCGCGACGTTGGACTCGAGCTTGGCCAACGCCTCGCGCAGGCGGCCCTGCTCATGCAGCACGGTTGCCGTGCGACTGCCCGCCCGAACGAGGTAGACCCAGCTCCCGACGTCGCCCGGGTTGAAGCGCACGATGTCCTCGCTGGCCTGCTCGGAGCGCGTCGCGAAGTCCAATGCGGTCGCAAAGTCGCCGCGCCGCAGGGCGATCCGACCGAGCAGGTCGGCGGCGAGCGAGCGGTTCTTCATCGAGCGCAGGTCGCCGGGTCGGCGCGCGAGCACCGCCTCCGCGATCTCGTACACCTCGCTTTCGAGGCGCTCGGCGTCTTCGAGGCGACCAAGTTCCAGCGAGTGCCGCGCCTGCGAATCGGCCGTGTCGGCGTACACGGACGCGGCCGTCAGGTCGGTGAAGTCGCGCGCCCCGATGCCGGCGAGGACGCCGCGCGCTTCTTCGCAGGTCTCGACCGCCTGGACCTGCGGCTGTGCGTGACTCAAGTGATTGAGGATGTCGGCATAGACGATCTTCGCCTCGCGGGACCCGTCGGGCGACGTCGCGATCGGGCGCAGCAGCGCCGCGGCCTCCGGCAGGTCGGTGGACTTCGAGCCGGGCGCGCCGCTGGGTCCCCAGGCGGCATAAGGGGTGAAGAGCGTGAGCGCACGACCGAGCGTCACCGCCTCGCTCTCGTCTCCGGCGACGACCCGCTGCTCGAACAGCTCGCGCGCGCGCTCGAGGCTACGCATGCCGTCCTCGGACTTGTCCGACGCAAGCTGCACGCCGCCCATCCGCACGAGCGCCATGCCGTGGTAGAGCTGGGTCTGCGGCGTCACGAGTCCTGGCGGCAGGCCCTCGTAGTACTCCACCGCCAGGTTCGCGAGCTTGCCCATGGTCTCGAGCCGGCCGGTGGGTTCGAGTTCGGCGTAGAAGTCCTCGATCAGGAACCCGACCAGCTTCTCGGCGTCGGCCCGCGCCTGCTGCGCGGCGAGGTCGGCCTTGTGGGCGCGCTGGTAGTTGATCCAGCCGAACGCGGCGCCTGCCACGGCCACGAGCGCGAGGGCGGCGCTGACGGCCGCCACGAGACGCGTGCGCTTGAGGGTGCGGCGGGTCTCGGCCTCGCGCTCGCGCTGCGCCGCGAGCTGCCGCTCCGCCTCGTCGCGCGCCTCGCGCTCGTGGCGCAGATCGCGGCTCGCGCCAACGACGCCGCACAGCACGTCGTGCGTGAGCTCGACGCGGCGCATGTCGAGCCGCTCCTCGATGCGCAGCAGGCGGCGGTCCACCAGCTTCGCGAGCGCATCGGGCGCGGCGCCGGCCGCGGCCAGCGCCTTCACCACCCGTTCCTCGGCCAGGCTCTCGCGGAAGCCGGACTCCGTGAGCAGCTCGTCCTCGATCACGCGCCGCACGCCGGCCGGCTGGTCGGTGAGCGCCCGCTCGTAGAACTCGCTCAGGATCGTCTCGCGCGAGCCCGCGAGCAGGTCGGCCGAGATCTCGGCGCGGCCCTGCGCGAGGCGCACGGTATTGAGCTCGCGGCAGACGAGGCTCAGCAGCGAGGGCTCGACCTCGGCATGGCTAAGCTCGGTGCCGCCCGCCACGAAGCGCACGATGGACTCGGCGACCTCCTGCGACACGAGCCGCCCGCCTGGCTGCATGACCGCGGAGAGCGCCTGCGCGCCGGTCATGCGCGCGAGCCGCATGCGGTTCTGCGTGATCGAGGGCATGATGCCCTTCACGCTCTCGAGGTGGGCGAGGTAGTCCTCGCGCAGCGCGATCAGGATGCGGTAGTCGGCGCGCGCGAAATCGAAATCCTCGGCGGCGGCCTCGTCCTGGTCGAGCCGCTGCTCGAGCGCCGCGGGCGCGCGGTTCTCGACGAGGTCGGCGAGGTCCTCGAGGAACTCCTTCGCGCGCAGCCGGCCGCGATCGTCCGCCTGCGCCAGCGTGAAGATCTCCTCGAACTGGTCGAAGATCAGCAGCGGCAGCAGCGTGCGGCCGTCGGCATCGCGCAGCAGGTCGCCGCGGTGGTGCAGGAACTCCCACAGCGACTCGCCCTCGATCGCCGTGCCCGGGCGACTCCAGTGCCCCGCCTCGGCCGTGGCCCTGAAGATCGCCTGCTTGATCTGCTCGGCGGGCGGGGGCGAGTCGGGCGAGTAGTCCACCCGCACGTACACCGGGCAGAAGCCCTCGCCGCGCAGCCGCGGCACGAGGCCGGCGCGCAGCAGCGAGGTCTTGCCGAGGCCGGACTGCCCGAACAGCACCGTGAGGTTCTTGCGCTGGACGCGGCGCGCGAGCTCGGCGGCCTCCTCGTCGCGTCCGTGGAAGTAGCCGCGGGTTTCTTCGGTGTAGGACGAAAGCCCCAGCCACGGGTTCTCTGGATCGACCGTCGGCGCTGCTGCGAGCTCGGCCGGGCTGCGGCTCACGCGCGGCCTCCGCGGGCGAGTTCCTGCAGGCGGCGCACGAACTCAGGGCTCGGCTCACCGCCGGGCAGCCTCGAGATGTGCAGCGCGCGGAACTTCTCCGGCACCAGCGCCTCCGCCTCCGGCGTGTCGTCGATGCACACCGGCAGCACGAACACCGCCCCATCGGCGATGTTGCGCGAGCGGTCCACCGCGTAGCTCCACTCGCGACGAAAGTAGCCTTCGTGCCGCCGCTGCGTGTTCGCCGAGATCACCGGCACGAAGTAGCTGCAACGGCCGATGTTCGCCTGGATCTTGCGGTCATAGTCGTCGCCACCCTCAAGGCGGTCGAGATCGAACCAGGTGGCGAGGCCGGCGGCGTCGAGCGCGGCCTTGAGCCGCTGCACCGCGGGCAGGTCCTCGCGCGCGTAGCTGATGAACACCGCGTTGTCC
>Ga0209254_10003649_pt1 | contig 14045 bp, 10 predicted proteins | sample FrelakmetDIP11DI_FD_187148 | JGI IMG/M metagenome (GOLD analysis project Ga0209254, IMG submission 187148) | Freshwater lake sediment microbial communities from the University of Notre Dame, USA, for methane emissions studies - DIP11 DI (SPAdes)... | ecosystem: Environmental > Aquatic >...
GGCGGCGCGCCATCCTCTCCTGGTAATTCTGAATACAGTCTGGAGTTGTAATACTGGGAAGAGTCGTGGCTGATGCGGGGGGTGGTGCCGAAACCGCTGGTTTTGGACTTTTTTCTCATGCGGGAGGCCAGTGCAGCCCGACCTGCGCTACGAGGATGGCAAAATTGACGACCAGGGCAATGATCGTATCGAGTAAAGCCAATCTCGGGTCCGGCGCTCCGGGCCATATTCCAGAAATTAGAACGATGCCCAGGGTGGAGATAATGGCAGCCGGGACGACGACCTGACTCCACACATCCGGGGGGATCAGGATGCCCCAAAACGAAAGCGCCGCTGCCAGGAACCCAAGCGTGGACAGGAGCCAAAACAAGCTGGCTACACCGGCCACTAATTTGGACGACATGGAGGGGAACAGCCAGGAGCGCACCGGCAGCCAGGAAGCAGGCAGGTTGCCCAGGCTTTGTGCCAGGAGTGCGACAAGCGCCCGCGCATGCGCAATGCCATGCAAGACGAGCGCCGCGGTAATCACGATTTTGATCGTTTCGGCTGACATATTTTAGAAAGGTAAACTTAGGAGAAGTATAGCATTAAGGAAATTGAATTTCAAATCCTGGAAAACATATTTTCCAGCCCGCTTAAACTTGACAAATACCACCTTATATTTTATAGTTAATACCTATTAACTAATTAGGTGGCTTAACTATGACCATTTCCGATCAGTTTAACCAGGTCTTGCGTGACTGGTCCGAGACATTCATGCGCCGATCGATGCATGATTTTGTTCGATTCAGCAAAGAATCTGGTTTATCCATGGCCCAATTCAACACGCTTTTCCGTTTGCATCATGCTGGCATTTGTGGTGTGACTGAGGTCGGCGATCACCTGGGGGTGACCAATGCTGCCGCCAGCCAGATGGTCGAACGGCTGGTGCAGCAGGACTTGATCGAGCGCACCGAGGACCCTTCCGACCGGCGCGTCAGGCAATTGAGTCTGACTGAGAAAGGCCGGCGCCTGGTGCTGGACAGTATTGAAGCCCGCCGTCATTGGATGGAACAGCTCACTGATGTGCTGGATGCTGGAGAGCAAGATCAGATCATTCAAGCCCTCACTATCTTGACCCGCAGCGCACGTAGCCTGGAGCCGGTGGAACTTCCCGGTGGGGAGCAGGATCCCCTGAGCCTAAAAGTCCACGCCTGATCACCAGATTAATTTCAACGCATCAAAACCCCCATCCTGTTTTTAGATGATGATCAATGTCTCTATGGATTGTGAGCCTACGACCGCAATCCAAAACAAGTAAACAATCTATATTTGGAGAAAAGCCATTGTTTAACTCTCGCAGACAACCTGCAGATCGCCGCATGAATACGAAAGCCCTGGGAAGAGCCATCCGCTACCTGGGCAAGTATCGTGGGCTGGCTTATCTGCCTTACTTTTTCTTATTAATTTCTACCCTGGCGATGCTCATGGTGCCGCGTATGGTGCGCAATATCATCGACTCGGTCACGCAAGGGGTGGCAGCCAAGGCGATCGTACCCCAGATGGAGCGCATCCCGACCGGCGTATTACCGCAGATCCTCAGCCAGCTTGGCATGACTGAGGAGCAGTTGCTCAACAGTTATGCCAACGCGGAGCGCATGCTGATCAACGCCGGGATCGCGATCCTGATCTTCGCCATTGTGCGCGGCCTGTTTGCCTTCTTGCAAACTTTCTACGCTGAGCGCAACTCGCAGAGTGTGGCATTTGACTTCCGCAACGAGCTGTTCGCCAAGCTTCAAGGCTTGTCGTTTTCTTATCATGACCGCACCCAGACCGGGCAGTTGATGGTGCGCGCCACCGATGACGTTGAGAAGGTGCGCCTGTTCATCGGCCAGGGGCTGCTGATGACTGCCGGGGCGTTTATCTTGCTCACCGGTACCCTGATCATTCTTTTCACCACCAATGTGCGCCTGACCCTGGTTGTCCTACCGGTGCTGCCCATCGCTTTGGTCTTGTTCATGATCTTTGGCGCTCTCAGCGGCCCGTTGTTCATGCAGGTACAAATCCGGCTCGACCGGCTCAACAACACTTTGCAGGAGAACCTGGCCGGGATCAAGGTGATCAAAGCATTCACGCGTGAAAAGAGTGAGCAGGCCAAGTTCGAGCACGCAGCCGATGACCTGATGAAGCAGCAGCTGGTTGTGTCGCGCGTGTTCTCCTTCTTATTTCCGCTGGTGCTCCTGGTCGCGACCGTTGGGCAGACAGCCATCATGTACTTCGGCGGCCGGCAGATCATTTATGGCACACTGACCCTGGGCGAATGGCAGGAGTTCAGCCTGTACCTGGTATATGTCTTCTTCCCGATGGCGCAGCTGGGTTTCATCATCAGCCAGATGTCGCAGGCTTCTGCTTCAGCGGGACGCATCTTTGAGATCCTGGACACCGAAAGCGAGGTCAAGGACCAGCCGGGCGCGGTTGAGCTCCCGAAAGTACAGGGGGACGTTCGTTTCGAGAATGTAACCTTCCGCTATTTCAGCGGTGGTGAAGCGGTATTGAAAAACGTTGACTTCGAGGTGCAGCCCGGACAGACGGTCGCCTTGCTGGGCGCGACCGGTTCGGGCAAATCGACCATCATCAACCTGCTACCGCGCTTCTATGACCCTTCTGAGGGGCGCATTACCATCGATGGGCACGACCTGCGCGAGATCACTCTGGAGTCGTTGCGCTCGCAGATCGGTATTGTCCTGCAGGAGACGACCCTGTTCGGGGGCACGATCCGCGAGAACATTGCCTTTGGTCGCCCGGACGCGACGCTGGAAGATGTGCAAGCTGCAGCTCAATCGGCGGCTGCCCATGACTTTATCATGTCCTTCCCCGACGGTTACGAAACGATGGTCGGCGAGCGTGGCGCCACCTTGAGCGGCGGGCAGAGACAGCGTGTGGCAATCGCCCGCGCCTTGCTGCTCAACCCGCGCATCCTGATCCTGGATGACTCGACCAGCAGTGTTGACCTGACAACCGAAGCCCAAATCCAAACTGCCCTGGATAAGTTGATGAAGGGGCGCACCAGTTTTGTGATCGCTCAACGCATCAGCACCGTGATAAACGCTGACTTGATCCTGGTGTTGGAAAAAGGCCAGATCGTTGCCCGCGGCCAGCATGAAGACCTGCTGGAAGACAGCGAGCTGTACGCAGAAATCTATAATTCGCAGCTGGTCGGCGATGTAACCTCAGAAATGGAACCCGAGCCGGAAGCGGCTGTTTAAGCTGGAAGAACCTGGAGACTGAAACATGTTTGGTGGACAAGACGGCTTACGCCGAATAATGAGTCAAGATACGTTAAAACCCAAACGCCTGGGAGATACACTGGCGCGCTTTGGGCGCTATTTCAAGGCCTACTGGCCGATCCTGATCCTGGTGGGGATCCTGGTTATCGCGGCCACCTGGGCGCAGGTGACTGCTCCAGAGCTGATCGGCCAGGCGGTCGATTGTTATTTGACGCCCGCCGCAGTGGCTGCATTTGGCAACTTCCCCGGCGCTCCCGAGGGCGGTGTGGCCAGCGGTGCGGTCACTAACTGCACGCTGATCGCCAACAGCGAGCTGCTCACCCAGGCGGAGAGGCTGGCTGGCCTGGGACGGGTGATGCTGATCATCATCGGGCTGTATATTATGACTTCCGTGCTGACCGGATTGACCTTCTACTTGATGAGCTACGCCGGGCAGCGCGTGCTGCGCCAGATGCGGGTTGACCTGTTCAAACAATTGCACCGCCTGTCGTTGGGCTACTTCGCCGAGCATGAGGCGGGCGATTTGATGAGCCGCATCACCAATGACTCGGAAACTATCCAGCAGGCTTTCAGCTTTGCTTTGATCAACGTGCTCAGCGGGTTGTTGCTGATCGGCTGGATTGGCTACAACATGCTTTCGAAGAGCGTGTCGTACGCCTTGATCAGCCTTGCGGTTGTGCCCCTGATGGTCGTGGCGACAATCTGGTTCTCATCCCAGGCGCGCAAGGCTTTCCGCCGCACGCGCGAACAGATGGGCAGCGTCAACGCGGAGCTGCAAGAGTCGATCTCTTCGGTGCGCGAGGTGCAGGCTTTCAGCCGGGAAGATGAGAATATCGCCAACTTCATGGAGACGAATGCTGCTAACCGGGATGCCAACATCCGGGCGGTGTCTTACACCAGCGCGCTTGCCCCCACCCTGGAAGCCCTGGGTTACCTGGCGCTGGCGATCGTAGCCTGTGTGGGCGGCCTGGCCTTGTTGCGCGGCCAGGAACTGCTCGGCACGGCCATCTCTTTCGGCTTGATCATCACTTTCCTGAACTATGTGCAGCGCTTCAACCAGCCGATCCAGCAGATCGCCGTGCTGTGGACCAATATCCAAAATGCCATTGCCGGCGGCGAGCGTATCTTTACATTGCTGGATGTGCAGCCGGAGATCGTGGATGCGCCGCAAGCCCAGCCCATGCCGGCGATCAAGGGTGAGGTTAAATTCGAAAGTGTATTCGCGGCCTATAAGAAGGACGAGCACGTGCTAAACGGGGTCAGCTTCACTGCCGAGCCTGGCCAGACGATTGCCATTGTCGGGCCAACCGGAGCTGGAAAAACCACGATGATCAACCTGATCCCGCGCTTTTACGATGTCACCGGCGGCGCGGTGCTGATTGACGGGGTGGATGTGCGTAACGTGACGGCTGAATCGCTGCGCCGCCAGATCGGCATTGTCCTGCAGGACACCTTCCTGTTCAGCGCCAGTGTAATGGATAATATCCGCTTTGGACGGCCGGAGGCCAGCGACGAGGAAGTGCTCGCCGCGGCCAAACTGGCGCATGCCGACAGCTTCATCGAGCGCCTGCCGGATGGTTACCAGACGGTTCTGGGGGAGCGCGGCAGCGGCTTAAGCCAGGGTCAGCGCCAGTTGCTGGCCATTGCCCGAGCGGCTCTGTCTGACCCGCGCATCCTGATCCTGGACGAGGCTACCTCCAGTGTGGATACCCGCACTGAGCGGCTGATCCAGCGCGCCCTGGAAAACCTGCTCGAGGGGCGCACCAGCTTTGTCATCGCCCACCGGCTGAGCACCATCCGCAACGCGGATCTGCTGCTGGTGCTGGATAAGGGTCAAATCGTCGAGTGCGGGGTGCATGATGAGCTGCTGGCTCAGCGGGGCTTTTATTACAACCTGTATATGAGCCAGTTCCGCCGGATGGAGGCGAAAGCAACCCTCGATCCGAATGGGCGCAAACCGGCTGGCCTGCCAGCGGCTGCCACGGATTAAAGACTCTGGGATCGATTTTCCACGGATGCGAGCTGCGCTCGCCTGGATGAATGATCTAATCAATCGTTAAAAAACAAAGGGGCTGTCCAAAAAAGGGCAGCCCCACTGTTTCATTTCTGCATTAATCGGGGGGGTTCACCCCGGCCAATCCTAAACCAGTGCGCTGGAAGAAATACAATGCCTTGGAAAGGCTGGGGTGCTCGGACAGCACGCGATACTGAAACAGCCGCATGACGGTGCTTAGATCTTTCCACTCCGATGAAAACGACTCCTCCCCGGTGACCAGCTCCCTGGCTTCGGTGAGGCTCTCCTTGACGTAGTCTGAGGTGGACATCGAATCGAGCTGCTGCTCCATCGATTGAATGATCTTTTCAAACTCCCCTTTATCTAACCAGATTCCGTGACATTGAGCGCACAGGTCGATCTCAGCCCCGTCCTCTCCATATTTCGTGGTCACCATCTGGCTGTCATCGTTTGGGCAGCGGATAAGGGAGGGGACTAACTTGAACTGGTCCTCATGTTTCCAGATATCAAAGTCCACCCAATCCAGGTCTGGCTCGATGACCTGGGTGGCTTCGCCAAGCTCGCCTTTTTCGAAAAATAAACCTTTGCAGACCGGGCATTCCTTTATCTGAATGACATCGATCTGGCGGTCGAACAACTCACCATGACCTAACGGACAATGCATCTTGATCACCTCTGCTTTTAATCAATTTCGACCGTATTATATCCTATTCCACACCGCGGGGTTATCCCGGTGGAGCGTCGAGATTAACCGGATGAACACGGCGTGTCAAAACGGTTTGAGGAAGAAGTCCGGGCTTCGGTTAAAATGGAAAGGATGACGAGACGAAGATGCCTGGGTTAAAGCGCGGCTGGTGGGTCTGGCTCAGCTTGCTCCTGGGAAGCCTGCTGATCGGGATTGGGCTGCTGGCGCCGATGTTCGGCCTGGATGCAGAGGCCGGATTTGGCCCGCGGCGGTGGGCTGCCATCGCCCTGGGTGGAGCGATCCTGGTATGGGTGGTTTCCTATCCGCTTTTCCGTTGGGCGCAGTCTCAGCTGGCTGCCCGGCGCAGGCGTGTAGCCGGGCATAATGGCACAAGCGGGCAGCAGCTCGAACCAGTTGAAACGCCCCGCGCAGCGCAGATCCCTCCCCGATTCCCATGGGTAGCCCGGCACGCATCCGACCTGGCTTTTGCCGCGGCGCTGATCCTGGGGATATGGGCTGCTTTATGGGTGTTCACGGCGGGGAAAATGATCGCCTTTCCCCCTGGCACTGGTTATACCTCTCTGCTGGGGGAAGCCTTCCGTAGTGGTCAGCTTCACCTGCTGATCGAGCCGGACGCCAAGCTGGCTGCTTTGGAAAACCCTTATGATCTGCGCCAGCGCAGGAATATCCCGGTGCTGTGGGACGCCTCGTATTACAACGGCAAGTACTACCTGTACTGGGGGGCAGTTCCGGGAGTCATCGCCGCCGCACTTGAGTCGCTGGCGTCGGTCCAGGTGCGCGACCCGCAGCTGGTTTTGTTTTTTGTGCTGGGGACGATCCTGTTCAGCTTGCTCTTCTTGCGTTCCGTTTGGCGCGGCGTTGGGCATCCCCTCTCGACCTGGCTGCTGCTAGGTGGGATGCTCGCCCTGGCGGTGAACGCTCCGTTGATCTGGCTGCTCACCCGGCCTTCGGTCTACGAGGTCGCCATTGCCGGGGGGCAGTGTTTTCTGATGGCTGGTTTGTTTTTCTCCTTCTCTGGCCTGACTGGTTCGCGCCGCTCGATCGGGTGGTTCCTTCTGGCAGGGATCGCCTGGGCGTTGGCGGTTGGCACACGCCTCAACCTGCTCCTGCCGATCGCTTTCCTTTCTGGAATGCTCCTGTGGCGGATTTACCAGTCGGTGCAGCGTGAGCTACGCAAAGCCGCGCCAGGGTGGCTGGCGCTCGCCTTACCTCTACTTTTGGGTGCAGCTTGGGTTGCCTGGTATAATCATGCCCGCTTCGGATCGATCCTGGAATCAGGCCACCGCTACCAGCTGACGGGTCTGGCGCTGCCGGAAGACTACGGGCTGGTGACCTCCCTCGGTTATGCCTTGCCCAACCTGTACAGCTACCTGGCGCGCCTGCCCCTGTTTGAAGCGCGCTTCCCGTTTATCAGCGTGCTGTGGGTGAAAGAAGGCGCCTGGCCCGGATTTATCCCCTTGCCGGAAACGTATTATTACACCGAGCCGGTTGCTGGGCTGCTGTATCTTGTGCCATTGATCGGATTAGCCGCCTTGGTTGCTTTGGGCTGGTTCTACCTGATCTTCCATGGAGCACTCGTTTCGAAGCCCCAGACGGAATCTACAGACCGCGCCTGGCTGACGATCTGGCTGGGTGGGGCTGCCCTGCTGGAGCTGCTCGTGCTGCTGGTCTTCATCTCTGGCTCCCTGCGCTATCTGGCAGACCTGGCCCCAACCTGGATTCTCCTGGCGACGGTGTTTTTCGCCCGGGCGTGGAGCCGCCTGCCGCGCAAAAGCTGGCGGCGGCTGTTTGCTTTTGCCTGGCTGGTTGCCAGCGGTCTGACGGTTTTATTTGGCTTATTGATCGGCCTGACCGGATATGAGGGGGCTTTCCGTGAGCTGAATCCTGCGCTGTACCAGTGCCTGATTGAGCTGTTTCGATAGCAGATTATTCGTTAAAAGAAAAAGTGGGCTCGGCGTAGTAGCGGATGGCATTGGCGGCCATCCTTTCCATCACCCAATCCTGCAGCCACTGGCGCTTGCGTTCAATATCCCAATCGACGGACATTACGTCCAGCGGGATGTTGAGGTTCAAAGCGCGATTGGGGATCACATGCCGGGTGACCCCGCTCGGCACTTTATATGGTATTTGACTTTTCTTGATGAGCCAACTACACTTAGCGTAGACTGATTTCCTGAGCACTGCTGCATAGATTGGAGAGTCACTATGAAAAAGCTGATCAATCATCCTGAAAGCGTAGTGCGTGAAGCGCTGCAGGGCATTGCCCTGGCGCATTCCGACCTGGTCAGAGTGCACTTCGATCCCAATTACATCGTAAGGGCGGATGCTCCGGTGAAGGGTAAAGTTGCCTTGCTGTCTGGCGGCGGCTCCGGGCACGAGCCGATGCACGGCGGTTTTGTTGGGCGCGGCATGCTGGATGCGGCCTGCCCGGGAGCAGTCTTCACCTCTCCAACCCCGGACCAGATGCTGGAAGCGACCAGGGCTGTGGATGGCGGGATGGGCGTGCTGTATATCGTCAAGAATTACACCGGCGATGTGATGAACTTTGAGATGGCCGCTGAGCTGGCTGGCATGGAAGGTATCCAGGTGGAGAGCGTGGTTATCGACGATGATGTGGCGGTCAAAGACAGCCTGTACACCGCCGGGCGGCGCGGGGTGGGCAGCACTGTGCTGGCAGAGAAACTGTGCGGTGCAGCCGCGGAAGAGGGCCGCTCGCTCAGCCAGGTGGCGGATGTTTGCCGCAAGGTCAATCACGATGGGCGCAGCATGGGCATGGCGCTGACCTCCTGCACGGTGCCGCATGCCGGCAAGCCCACCTTTAACTTACCCGAGGACGAGATGGAGATTGGCATCGGTATCCACGGCGAGCCCGGGCGCACCCGCATGAAGCTGCAGCCTGCCGATGAGATCGTGGCGCTCTTGATCGAGCCGGTGATCGCCGACCTGCCCTTCCAATCTGGTGATGAGGTGCTTCTGTTCGTTAACGGTATGGGCGGCACTCCGCTGATCGAGCTGTATATCGCCTACCGTAAAGCGCACGAGATCGCCGTGCAGCACGGGCTGAAGGTAGTCCGCTCGCTGGTGGGGCCGTACATCACCAGCCTGGAGATGGCTGGGATGTCGATCACGCTGTTGAAAATGGACCCAGATTTGATCAAGCTGTGGGATGCCCCCGTGCTCACTCCCGGCTTGCGTTGGGGAATCTGATCAATTGGAGACCATCTTTGGAGACGATTTCTAGCGAAAATGTTCTGGCCTGGCTGGGAGCCTGTGCGGCAGCTATGGCTGAAAATCGCGACTACCTGATCGATCTGGATGCGGCGATCGGCGACGCTGATCACGGCGCCAACATGGACCGCGGCTTCAAGGCAGTGCTGGATAAACTCCCCGGACTGGCTGGAAGTGATATTGGCGCCATCTTAAAGGCGGCTGGCATGACACTGGTGTCCACGGTGGGTGGAGCCGGCGGCCCGCTGTATGGTACTTTCTTTTTGCAGGCCGGGATGAGGACTGCTGGCAAAAGTGAGCTGAGCCTGACGGATTGGACGGACGCCTTGCAGGCGGCTGTCGAAGGGGTGAGGCAGCGCGGCAAGGCCGTGGCTGGCGACAAGACCATGTTGGATGCCCTGCTCCCGGCGGTTCAGGCCTTACAGTATGCCCAGGAGAGCCAGACTGCTCTGCCCCTGGCGTTGCGCGAGTCAGCCGAGGCCGCTCGACAGGGTATGCAGGCTACCATCCCGCTGGTGGCGCGCAAGGGGCGCGCCAGCTACCTGGGCGAACGCTCCGCCGGTCATCAGGACCCCGGGGCGACTTCTTCCTATTTGATCCTCAAAGCTGCAGCCGATACATGGTCGGAATAGTATTGGTCGCACACAGCCGGGCGCTGGCAGAGGCGCTGGTTGCATTGGTACGCCAGGTCGCTTCTCCGGAGGTGCCGCTGGCAATTGCCGCGGGAGCCGGGCCTGATCGGAACGATTTCGGCACCGACGCGGCTGAGATAGCCGCAGCCATCCAGTCTGTCTATTCGGCGGAGGGGGTGGTGGTGCTGATGGATCTGGGCAGCGCGGTGCTCTCCGCTGAGATGGCGCTGGAGTTCCTCCCGCAAGAGATTCAAGGGCGGATTGTCTTGTGTCCGGGGCCGCTGGTGGAGGGGGCCATCGCCGCCGGCGTGCAGGCCGGGTTGGGCATTGATCTGCAGGCGGTTTGTCAGGAGGCCAGCCGGGCCTTGATGCCGAAAAGCGAGCAGCTTAGGAACAGCCGGGAGGTTGGGCTTGATCAATCCGGCCCGACAACTGCCGGTGAGAGCGGACAGATGGCAGAGTCCCAATTTATTGAGGTGAGCCTGCCCAATTTACACGGGCTGCATGCCCGCCCGGCGGCGCGCTTCGCGCAGCTGGCTGGCTCATTTGATGCTCAAATTGAGGTGCTCAACCTCACCACCGGTAAAGGACCTGCATCGGCGCTTAGCTTGAATGCCCTGGCGACTCTGGGAGCGCAGCGCGGGCACCGGATTGCCATCCGCGCCCGGGGATCACAGGCCAGCTCTGCCCTGCAAGCCCTGGGGCGACTGGTGGAGTCTGGCTTTGGCGAGACTGGCGCAGGAATGGAGGCTATCCCCGCCTTTGATCTCTCGCCTGCACCCCGGTTGGGGAAAGGGGAGCCCCTTCAGGGTATTCCGGTTTCTGAAGGCATTGCCAGCGGTCCAGTTCATTTCTACCGGGCGCCTGTGCTGCCGGTTTCACAACTTGCCATCGAAGATCCCGTCGGAGAGCAGAGGCGCTTGGCGGCTGCGCTGGAGGCAGTCCAGCTCGCCATCACCGCCCGCCAGGATCGGTTGCGAGCGCAGCTCAGCCCCGATCAGGTCTCGATATTTGACGCCCACCGGCTGATCCTGCAGGACCCTGATTTACTGGCGCGCACGAACACCCGCATCGAAGATGAGCGCCTGAACGCGGCCGTGGCCTGGCAAATGTCTATTGCTGAGGTCGCCAGGGCATACCAGGAGCTGGATGATCCTTATCTTCAAGCGCGCCGCCTCGATGTGCTGGATGTGGGAGACCAGGTCCTGCGTGTCTTGCTCGGCTTGGAAACAGGCGCGCCTATCCAGCTTACCGCGCCTGCGATTGTCTTTGCCGAAGAGCTCTCCCCAGGGGAAACAGCCAGCCTGGAGCCAGAGCTGGTGCTGGGGCTGGTGACCGCCAGCGGCGGGCCGACTTCACACAGCGCCATCCTGGCGCGGGCTTTGGGCTTGCCCGCGCTGACTGGCGTGGACCTGGCGCGTCTGGGGGTGGTCGAAGGGACAAATATCGCCCTGGATGGCGCCAACGGTTTGGTGTGGATCGAGCCACCCCGCGATGTTGAACGGGAATTATCAGGGCAGCGCCAAGCCTGGCTGTCCCGGCGTCTGGTCTTGCTGGAGAGCAGCCAGGCGCCTGCGTGCACCCTGGACGGGCGGGTGATCGAAGTAGCCGCCAATGCCGGCAGCCTGGCGACAGTCCGCGCGGCTATACTTAATGGCGCCCAGGGTATCGGTGTGCTGCGCACCGAGTTCCTGTACCTGGACCGCGACGCTCCTCCGACTGAAGAGGAGCAAGTGGCTGTCTTGCAGGAGATCGGCCGCATCCTGGGCGGGCTACCTGCCATCGTGCGTACCCTGGACGTGGGTGGGGATAAGGCGCTGCGCTATATTCCCATGCTGCGAGAGGCGAACCCATACCTGGGGGTGCGCGGCTTGCGCCTCTCGCTGCGCCAGCCAGAGCTGTTCCTGACCCAGCTGCGGGCGATCCTGCTGGCTGGGGTGGATTGCCCACTGCGGGTTTTGTTACCCATGGTGACCGGGCTGGATGAGGTGCTGCAGGCCAGGAGGTTGCTTGAGCAGGCACATCACTCGCTGGAAGCAGAGGCCAGGCAGCACCCCTGGCCGGTTGAGATGGGCATCATGATCGAGGTGCCTGCTGCTGCGCTGATCAGCCCGCGGCTGGCGCCGCACGTGGACTTCTTCAGCATCGGCACCAATGACCTGACCCAATACACCCTGGCAGCCGAGCGCGGCAACCCGGAGCTGTCAAACCTGGCGGATGCCTTGCACCCGGCTGTCCTGCGCCTGGTCAGGCAGGTCGTAGATGTGGCGCACCAGCATGGCAAGTGGGCCGGGGTGTGCGGTGAAATTGCCGGCGACCCACAGGCTGTTCCGCTGCTGTTGGGACTGGACGTAGATGAATTGAGTACGAACCCGGTGGATATTCCGGCGGTTAAGCAGACTATTCGGGCCGTGGATTTTAATAAAGCGCAGCGTCTGGTTGAGAAAGCCCTGGCGTGCGAGAACGCCGCCCAGGTACGCGCGCTGGTCAGTTAGGCCAGGCTAGCGATCATCCCCCCGAGCGTTTCCAGGGCTTTCTGAATCTGGTAAGACCAATCGGCGGCGTTGATGCGGATGAAATTGCGGAACTGATCGCTGGTAGAGAATAAATACCCTGGGGTCAGTGTGATATCCTCCCTTTTAGCAAGCTTGTATAGCTCCAGCGAATCGACCTGATCGGGCATCTGCACCCACAGGATGAAGCCCCCGCTCGGGTGGGTGATGCGCGTCCCCGGGGGAAAAGTACGCAGCACCGCCTGTGACACCTGGGCGACATTGCGAGCGTACTCGCGCCGGATGCGGCGCAGGTGGCGCTCAAACCCTCCGCTTTCCATGAATTGAGTAACGGCCATCTGAGGCAGAGTCGCTGCGGCGACGCTGCTGGTGTATTTCAGCCATTCGATGGTTTGTCTGAAACGCCCACCCACCACCCACCCCAGGCGGTATCCAGGGGAGAGAACTTTTGAGAAAGAAGAACACAGCAACACCAAATCTTTGCGATCGTAAGCCTTGGCGACCGCCGGGCGCTTTTCTGTGTGATAGATTTCCCCGACGACATCATTTTCGATTAAGGGGATATCATGGCGCGCCAGGAGCTCGACTAGCTCTTTTTTATTGTCGTCGGGGATGCAGCTGCCCAGCGGATTGTTGAAATTGGAGAGCACTAGGCAAGCCCGCACAGGGTTATGCTCGATGGCAAAGCGCAGCGCATTCAGGCTGATGCCATCCCGGGGATGGGTGGGGATCTCGAGCGCCTGCAAGCCGTTCATTTCCAGGGTCTGCAGCATGCCGAAATAAATGGGCGACTCGATGGCTACGATATCGCCAGCTTTGCACACCGCACGCAGGCACAGATCAACGGCCTCAAGGCAGCCGGAGGTGATCACTACATCCCCAGCAGTTAGATCGCAACCAGCCAGCACGGCTTGTTTGGCGATCTGCGTACGTAGCGCTTCATAACCTGGAGGAACAATGTAAATCCCGCTCTGGTTGCCCAATTCCCGCGCCAGGGTCGATATGATCCGGTTGATTTGGTCGGTCGCCGTCAGCTCTGGATTAGGCATGGCCGCCCCAAGCTGCACTAGGTTGGGATTATTGGAATCACGCAGCACCATCAAGGTTAGCTCGTGGACGCTTACCTGGGTTGGATCTGGCATCGGGGAAGACATTTCAAGCTCAGGGTGGGATGAAGGCAGGCGCATACGCACATAATAGCCCGACTGGGGTCGGGCTTCGATCAGGCCGCGCTCCTCCAGCATATAGTAGGCCTGTAAAACTGTGCTGATACTTACCTGTTGCTGCAAGCTAAGCTGCCGCACGGAGGGGATGCGCTCGCCAGGCCGGTATGTGCCTTGCTCGATCAGCCGGGCAATCCGGGCAGCGACCTTCTCGTAAAGCAGGCGGTCGCCATTAATTGGCGAGATCGGTTTCGATTTTTGTTGCACGACTTTGTCTCCCTCGCTTCTAAGGAATACAGATCGCCCTGAATTATACCAGTACAGTTTGATATATACCAAACTGTTATGGTAACAATTCCTAAAATCTGCATCTGTACTTCTTGCTAGAAATATGCGATACTGCTATCAAGTTAAATGGAGTGAGGTGTCAAATGGTAATGAATTTACAAACCGAGAATCAAATAGCCGATGTGCAAATACAGGAAAAAGATCTGTACCGCATCGATGAAATCGAACCAATGAC
>Ga0209254_10003650_pt1 | contig 14045 bp, 13 predicted proteins | sample FrelakmetDIP11DI_FD_187148 | JGI IMG/M metagenome (GOLD analysis project Ga0209254, IMG submission 187148) | Freshwater lake sediment microbial communities from the University of Notre Dame, USA, for methane emissions studies - DIP11 DI (SPAdes)... | ecosystem: Environmental > Aquatic >...
ACTCGCACCATAATAATACGGACCAGCTGGACTTGCCTGAATCGTACCACTACCCGTCCCACTCGTCGTAAGCGTCAACGTATATGGCCCATTCAACGTAAAAGCAGCATTCACCGTCTTATTCCCATTCATAACCAGAGTCTGAGGCGTCGTCGTCCCAGTCATCGCCGTCATTGGCACTGACGAAGTCGGTGGGCGATTCGCCCGACACGAAGTCGTAGCCGGTCACGGCGCGTGCGGCGAGATCGGGATGATCGAAGCGGATGCCCGTGTCGAGGATGGCAATCACCGTGTCGGCTGATCCGGTCGTGGTGTCCCAGGCGGCTTCGAAGTCGGTGGCCGACGGCTCCGCCCCCCGGAGGTACCACTGGCTGGCGAAGAGCGGATCGCTGGGTAGGGCCCGGATGTAGCGGCGCCGGTCAACCTCCGCGAATTCGATGTCCGGCTCAGCCCTTAGGGAAACGAGCGTCTGTTCCAGCTGCTCGCCTGCCAGCGGCTTGTCCAGGCCGATCGCGACCATCCCCCGGCCCAGGTCCCTGGCGACCCGCACACCCAGCCCGGAGCGTGCGGCAAGGCCCCGCGCACGCTCGCGCTGGCTCGGTCCAAAGCCCTGGACCGTGACGCGCCCGCCGGCGTGCGCCTGCTCCTGGCCGCTGGTCCCCGGCGGGGTTCCCGCACGGAGCTTGATGATGAGGCGTGTGGTGGCGCTGGTGTCGCCGCTACCCGGTGCATGGCCTTCGCCTGCGGCCACGGGATGTAGGGGCGCAGCCAGCCACGCGCAGGCTGCCGCGACAGCCACCGACTTGATTCGCATGAAACCTCCAGGGCGCCTGAGCCCGCGGCGCCAGCGTGGGATTATGTGCCAAAGGCCGGGTCATCGGCAGGGAACCAAGGTCACGTTTCCGGGGCGCTGCAGTCCGATAACACGTACTCTCCCCGGGCCGCGGCCGCCGCACCGGGCTGCTAAGATTGCCGCAGTTCAGCCACTTCACCAGGAGATCCGCTCATGCCCAGGAAGACTCCCAGCGAAAAACTGCTCCGCGACCTGCAGACCGTCGTGGAGGATGCCGAGGCTCTGCTGCAGGCCACCGCGGGCCAGGCCGGCGAGCGCGTCGATGGCATCCGCGAGCGCGCGAAAGCGTCCCTGAAACAGGCCAAGGTCCGGCTCCTCGAGGCCGAGGGTGAGGCGCTGGAGCAGGTGCGGGAAGTGGCCGCCAGCGCCGACGAGTACGTCCACGAGAATCCCTGGCAGGCCGTCGGGGTCGCGGCCGGCGTCGGGCTCATGCTGGGCCTGCTGATCAGCCGCCGGTGACTTCAGACCACTCCGGGCCGGAAGCAGCCGGACGGCCACGCGGCCCGCTCCGTCAATTGATGGGTTCCGTCAGCGGATTGCTGGCGACAGCCATCGGGATCGGGCGAACGCGGCTTGAACTGCTGTCGGTCGAACTGCGGGAGGAACTGCACCGGACCGCCGGGCTGGTGGTCTGGGGCGCCGTTGCCGTGCTGGCTGCGGGTGGCGGGGTCCTGTTCGCAGGGCTCGCGATCATCTTTGCATTCTGGGACACGCACCGCGTCCTGGCTGCGGTGCTGGTGACCGTCACCTATTTCGTGCTGGCGGCAGTGGCCGCGCTGGTCATCCGGTCCCGGCTCCGGGCCCGACCCCCGTTCCTCCAGGCCACCCTGGCTGAACTGGCCAGGGACGAAGACGAGCTGCGCGGACGATTGCCGTGAGCGGGACAGTTGACGGGCTTCGACGGAGGCGGGAAGCGCTGCTGCGGCAGGTCGCGGTCCAGCGGCAGGAACTGGGAGGAAATCTGGAACGGATCAGCCTGACGCTGGATCGCGCCGACCGGGGCCTCGACATGGTACGCCGGGTGGCCACGCCGCCGGTCCTCATCGCGGCGGGCGTTGCCGTGACTTTCCTGCTCGGCCGCGGCCGAGCGCGCCGGGTCCTCGCCGCCGGGCTCACCCTGCTGGGCGTCGCCCTCCGGGCGCGGTCCGTGGGCCAGTTGCTGGCCGGTCTGGCCGGTGCTCAGGAGGTCAACCGGTCCCGGTAGCGCAGCGCGGGAAACCAGCGCATCCAGAGGCCGCAGACGACGAGCGTGCCGACACCCCCGACCACGACTGCCGGCACGGTCCCGATCACAGCGGCCACGGCACCAGACTCGAACTCGCCCAGTTCGTTCGACGCCCCGATGAATACCGAGTTGACGGCGGCGACGCGCCCCCGCATCGCGTCCGGCGTGTCGAACTGCACCAGCGTGGAGCGGACGAACACGCTGATCATGTCGGCGGCCCCCAGCACGAACAGGAACACACAGGCGAGCACGATATTCGTGGACAGGCCGAAGCCGATGGTCGCGACACCGAACAGGGCCACGCCCTGGAACATCCGGAGGCCGCTGCGGGATTGCAGGGGCCGCTGGGCGAGCCAGAGCGCGACCAGGAGGGCGCCGACCGCCGGCATGCTGCGCAGGAGCCCGAGGCCTCCGGGACCCACATTGAGAATGTCGCGGGCGTACACGGGGAGCAGTGCGGTCGCACCGCCGAGCAGCACGGCGAACAGGTCCAGGGAGATCGCCCCGAATATCACCGGGCGTGAGCGGATGAAGTGGATGCCGGCAAGCAGGGTTTCCCAGGTGACGTCGCTGGGCCTCGGTTGCGTCCGGCTCCGCATCAGGCCAAACAGTATGCAACACGCCAGGAAGCACGCGGCCGCGACGCCGAACGCCACGCTGGCGCTGAGGTAGTAGAGCAAGCCCCCGAGCGCCGGCCCTGCGATCGTCGCGGTCTGCCAGGCGGTGGAGTTCCAGGCGATGGCGATGCCCAGCTGCTCCGGGGGCACCAGGTTCGGCACCAGCGCCTGGCCGGCCGGATTCGCAAAGGCCCGGCTGACCCCGAAGATCAGGAGCAGGGCGTAGATCAGCCAGGTCCGGGCGGAGCCCGACACGGCAATCGCCAGCAGGCCGGTTGCCGTGGCCAGCGTGACGAGATAGCAGGCCACCAGGATCTTGCGGCGGTCGTAGCGGTCGGCGGTATGCCCCGTCACCAGGGCCAGGGCCACCGCCGGCAGGAACGAGGCCAGACCGACCAGGCCCAGGGCAAACGGGTCTCGGGTGAGGTCGTAGACCAGCCACCCGACTGCCACGTTCTGCATCTGGATGGCCAGAGCCGACAGAAAACGCGCGGTCAGGTAGAAACTGAAATCCCGGCTCTGGAAGACCGCCGGTGCCGGCAGGAGGCTCACCGGGCCAGCAGGTCCTCGCCCTCCCGGGCGCCGACGGGATCTGCAAAGTTGAAGCCGGTGCCCTTGATGCGGGCATTGGAGACGCCCTTGGGCCCCTTGACCACCCCAAGCCAGGTCACCGGTGCGAGCCCTTCGCGCTGCGCAATCCGGGCAAAGAAGTCTTCCTTGTTCTCGGGAATGTCATTGAACAGGTTGAACAGCCCCGACAGCTTCCTGTCGATGGCGAAGGCTATGGCGCGGACGACGTCGTCGCGATGAATGAGCATGGCATCGGACTTGCCATCGAAGGGGATCTGCTTGCCGGCGATGTGTCGCAGCTCGTTGCGGTGCTCCCGGCCCGGGCCGTAAATCGTGCCGGTCCTGAAATTGCACACTCGCAGGGTCTCGGTGCCGAGCGCTGACAGCTTCTGTTCCGTCTCGATGAAGACCTGGGCAGCGGGAGAGGCAGCGTTGGGTGGCGTGGCCTCAACCACGGGTGATACCCCGTGCGCATCACCATAGGCGTTCAGCGAGCTGCAGAAAACGATTGCCCGTAGGTTTGGCGCCGCGGTGAGGGCGCCGATCAGGCCGTCGGCCGTGCCCACGTAGGAGTCGCGGTAGGCCACCGGGTCCATGTAGGGCTTGCCATCCTTGAAGCCCAGCCCGCCGGCCATGGTCAGGACGACCGCGTCGGCACCGCTGATCAGTTTCCGCATGCCGTCGACGTCGCTGCCCCTGGTCACGATGACCTCGCTGGCGACCGCAGCCAGTTCGGCAACTCGGTCGGCGCGCGTCGTCGAGACCCGGACTTCCTGGCCCTGGCCCCGGAAATACCGTGCAGCGGCCAGTCCGGTATAGGCGGCGCCGACTATCGCGATCTTCATGTCACTGCGGTCCTTGGTGGGGGAACTCGGCAGTTTAGCAGCAGCGGGTTGTGCACCGGGGCTTCCGGTCGGCACAATCACCACACCATGGATTGCGGGACATTGGGCCTCTGCATCAGCGGGCGCGTCCGGACTGGCCTGGGCCATGGCGCGGGGTTCACGAATCTGCCTTGGGTGCGCCGGCAGTTCATGCACCTGCTCGGCATAGAGCCCTTTCCGGGGACACTCAATCTGCGGCTGGATGCCGCCGCCCGTGCCCCTTGGCAGGCCCTCACTGCCGGCCCCGGCCTCCCGCTGGCTCCCGCGCAGTCCGGGGATTGTGCGGCGCGCTGCTACCCGGTCCGGGCCTCGGTTCCCGGGCGAAGTCCGGTCACGGCAGGCATCGTGGTGCCGGAAGTTCCCGGCTACGCGCACGACCAGGTCGAGGTGGTGGCGTCCGTTTCCCTGCGTGACGCCCTTGCCGTCGGCGATGGGGACGTCGTAGTGCTCGACACGGTCCCGGCGCGCAACCGTCGCGCGGTCCTCTTCGATGTCGATGGGACCCTCGTCAACTCAATTGACGGCTACCGTCTGGCCGCCGAACGGGCGGTCCGGCCCTACGGCTGGTCGGTGTCTGCGGAAGCCGTGTGCCGGGCGATGAATTTCGGCGAACGGTTCTGGGATCTGGTCGTTCCCCCGGAGTCCCTCGGTGACGAGGAGCTCATTGCGCGACTCCGTCGCGACACCATGGCCCACTGGCCGGACGTGCTGGACGAGTGCGTGCTGGTCTACCCCGGCATCCGGGGGCTCCTCGAGGCCCTCAAGGCTGCCGGCGTGCGGCTGGGCATCTGCACGGCGTCCCGCGGCGAGTCGTTCCGGCCCCTCGAGCGGGCCGGCCTGCTGGAATTCTTCGAGCAGATCGTGACGGCCCGGGACGTGGTGCGGCGGAAGCCCGATCCGGAGGGAATACTGCTGTGCATGGAGCGCATGGGGGTTTCGGCCGATGAGACCGTCTACATCGGCGATACCGTCGCAGACATCCGTGCAAGCCATGCCGCAGGGCTGTACGCCGTCGGGGTGCTCACCGGGGCCGGAAGCTCGTCACTCCTGTCGGGGGCGGGCGCTCACCGGATCCTCGCTGATCTCCAGCACCTTCCGGCCGTCCTGTTCGGCAGCGACTTGTTGACTGCAGCCCTCTAGGCCTGCCAGTCCTTCCAGTAGTCCGCCCACCGGGCGTTCACCAGGGCTTCGGTCCCGGGGCTCTGGTCGTTCAGTAGCTCCCGCGACACGGCGGGCCACTTCTCCGGGCCACCCTCGGCGGGCAGCTGGCGTGTGGCATCGATCACCATCTTGCTCGTCAGCCACCGCGTGGGCGCGCTCGGGTCGAGCGGGAAGCCCTTGGTCCGGGGAATCAGCAGGGAGCCCGGGCTGGGCTGCCACCGGGTACCCAGTGCATGGAAGATCTGGTCCTTGTTGTGCAGGTCGATGTCCTTGTCCACGACGATGATGCACTTGCTGAACATGTCGCCCGCGGCAAGGTGCTGGCCGGCGCTCATCCCATCCCCGGGCAGCCGCTTGTCGATGCTGACCAGCACGACACCATTGGTCTCGACCGGCCGGTAAAGGTCCACGAGGTTTGGCATCAGCTTCTTGTAGTGGACGAAGTTGGCGACGGCCTGGGGCATGCTCATCGTCAGCTTTGTCACGCCCGCGAAGGCATTGACGAGCCAGGGCCTGCGCCGGTGCGTGATCGCACGCACGTTCATGACGAAGTTCCACGGCTTCTTTAGGCCCATGTAGCCGTAGACTTCACCGTAGGGGCCTTCCTCCTCGCCGTGATCCGTCGGGATCTCGCCCTCGATGACCAGTTCGGCGAGGGCGGGGACGCGAATGCTGCTCGTTTCGCAGGCCACCAGGTCCACGGGCCGGCCGCGGAGGCCGCCCGCGATCGCGAGTTCGTCCTCGCCCAGACCCGCGAGCTTGGATGTGCCGATGGAGAAGGTGATCGGATCGACGCCAATCGCGACCGCCGCGGCCAGGCTCGCCTCGCCGCGCTGCTTCGCGCGCTGGATGAAGTTCCAGCCGTGCTGGCCGATCTCGCAGTTCACGCCGATCTTGCGGGCGCCCTTGACCTGGCAGCGGTACGTGGCGACGTTCCGGCCCAGTTCGGGGTCTTCCATGAAGACTGTCCCGGCGGTGATGTAGGCGCCGGCGTCGCCCGGATTGGTCTGCAGCCAGGGGAATTGCAGCAGGTCGGCATCGCCTGCGAGCGCGACGACTTCCTTCACCGGAGCGCCATCGCGCCCGACATCGCGGGGCGGGATGCGCGGCCACCGGCCATCGGCACCGAGCCTGGTCGCGAGGTGCTCCCGCGTGGCCCTGTACAGGTTGCGGTCACCGGCTGCGACGTCCGGCACGCCGTAGGCAAGGGCCTCGGCCAGCCAGCCCGGGTAGAGATTGCCGAGGACCGGTCCGTCCAGCCAGCGGCCGCCCGTCTTTACCCTGTCGATGAGAAATGCGGGAGCAGCGTGATACCCCAACTCCTCGATCATCCGGTACGCGAAGCCGGTGGCCTCGAACCGGTCCTGGTCCATCGCGGTGATTCGCAGCAGGCGGCCATGAGAATCCAGGGCAGCCACGTAATCCCGGAGGGAATCGAAGGGACCGGTTGGTGATGACATCAGGACAATGCCGTGCTCAGATCACTCCATCCCGAGACAGGGCGGCGAGGTCGTCCGCGCCGTAGCCCAGCAGGCTGCCGAGGATTTCGTCGTTGTGCGCGCCGACCGTTGGGCCCGGCCAGTCGGTGCGGCCTGGCGTGTCGCTGAGGAACGGCATCATCGCCGGGATCTTCAGCGGCTGACCGTTGACCTGGACTTCCTCGAACAGTCCCCGGGCGTTGAAGTGGGGGTCCGCCAGCATGTCCACGACGCTGTAGATGGGTCCCGACGGCACGTCGGCCTTGCCCAGCACATCGAGCACATCCGCTGCCGTCAGGGATTCCGTCCAGGCGCCGATGGCCTGATCGAGCTCCTTCTCGTGAACCACGCGTCCCGCGTTATTCGCCATGCGGGGGTCATCCGCCAGTTCCGGCCGGCCGATGGCCTGCATCAGGCGCTTGTAGATGGAATCCCCGTTGCCGCCGATGATGACGAACTTGCCGTCCTTGCAGCGGTAGGTATTGGTCGGAACGATACCAGTCAGGGTGGAGCCCGATGGCTCGCGAATCACGCCCGCGCCGGAGTACTCGGGTACCACGCCTTCCATCAGGTTGAATACCGACTCGTACAGTGCGGCGTCGATGACCTGGCCCCGCTTCTGTGGGTCCCGGGACCGCTGGATGGCGGCGAGGAGGACGCCAATCACGCAGTGAATTCCCGCGAGGGTATCGCCGATGCTGAGATTCGGCCGAACGGGAGCGTCACCGGGAAAGCCATTTACGTAGCGGAAGCCACCCACGCCCTCGCAGACGGAAGCGAATCCGGGCTTGGAGGCGTAGGGGCCATTCTGCCCGTAACCTGAAATCCTGCCGTAGATCAGGCCGGGATTCGTCTGCCAGAGATCGGCCGGACCCAGGCCCCACTTTTCCAGGGTGCCCGGCCGGAAATTCTCCACGAGGATGTCGGACTTCAGGGCCAGCTCGCGGGCCAGGGCCCGGCCCTTGGGATGGCGCAGGTCGAGGGTCACCGACTTCTTGTTGCGCCCCAGGCTGTGCCACCAGAGCGACACGCCGTCCTTCATCACCCGCCAGGTGCGGATCGGATCGCCGGTGCCGGGTGGCTCGATCTTGATCACTTCCGCGCCGAAGTAGCCGAGCATGCTAGCGGCGAAGGGGCCAGCCAGCAACTGGCCCATTTCGATCACGCGGTAGCCGTCGAGGGGGCGTTGCCCCTGGTTCTCGTTCATGGGGTCGTGTTCATGTGGAGTGCTCGCGCTGGCGACCTGGACAGATTATGTTCTTTGGCTTCGCTGCTTTGCCGTCACGACGACTGTGCCAGTGCAGCCGCGGCGCGCCATTCTGCCAGTTCCCCGGCACCGGCGTAATGCCCGGCGAGTCGGCGAGTCAGGCAATCACAGCCTGTCCGACGAAGTGCCAGGCGATGAAGCGGGGGCCGTCCAGGTAGGCCCGCTCGATATCAGTCAGCCGGAATCCTGCCGAGGTAATGCTGGCGTCGATCTGCCGGTTTGGATTGCAGCCTGCGAGCCCCCGGAACAAGGGTGCGAGCCGGTCCTGCCAGCGGCTGACGGCGGCGTCGGGGGCCCTGCCGTGCTCGAAGAACAGCAGGCGGCCGTCCGGGCGGAGAACGCGGCGGATCTCGCCGAGCGCGGCATCGAGATCGGGAATGGAGCACAGGGTCCAGGTGCTGACCACGGTGTCCACGCTGCCGGAATCGAGGGGAATGCTCTCGGCGCCCGCGGAGAGCAGTTCCACGGGGAAAGGGGCCGATCGCCCAGCCTCCGCAGCCTGGTTGCGCAGGAACTCGGAGGGTTCGAGGCCGAAAACGCGCGTTACTTCGCGGCTGTAGTAGGGGAGGTTGAGGCCGGAGCCGATGCCGATTTCGAGGACGCGTCCCTTCGCCAGCGGCGGGATTCGATGGCGGTAGCGCCTCATCGCCTTGTTCTGCATTCCTGCAGCGATCATGCGGGGCATGATCCGATCCGCGTAGAAGCTCATGCCTCGCCCTGTCGGCCGATGGCACCGACGACGAGCTGCAGGAAATCCTGCTCGTCGCGCAGGCCGCCGATGTCCCTGGCGTCGACCGTATACCCGAGGCGGCTGGCCAATTCTGCATAGCGAGGGCGGCGGTGCTGGACGAGCCTCGGGAAAATCCAGCGCACGAACTTGTCCGGATCCATGTCATCGGCGGTCCGCTCCCCGGCTTCCCGGAGGTAGGCCGTCAGCTCCCTGTCCAGAAAATCCTCCCGGTAATAGAGCGGCTTTGGATTCGCTGCTGCCCGTCGAATCAGCTCCTGCTCCATGTCGTCGCCCGCCCGCAGGTACAGGATCAGGGTGTGGTCGGCCAGCACCTTCAGCATGCCGGGGTCGTCGAGCTCACAGAGGCTGCCACCCGCGTCATTGAGGAAATGGTCGTAGCCATAGATTTCCTTGGCCTTGACGATGAAATCCGCCACGTCCTTCATGGCGGCGACTTCGGCCTGTCCGTGCAGCCGCTGGCGGCGCTTGAACTCATCCAGGGAGAGGCCGCCGCGGGTCGTCGCGCCAACCTTGCCCAGGAAGGTCGAGATCGGATTGAGGTTGTGTACCGTGATGTTGCTGGCGATGTAGATCGAGTCGCTGCGCAGGAGGTCGCGCAGGAAGTCCACCTGCATGGCCTGCCGCTTGATGTTGTCGAGAATCGGTTCCTCCAGGTACTTGGTGCCGATCCGGTAGTCGCCCGAGTAATGAAACCATGTGGACTGGGGCAGCTTGTACGCAAGCGTTGTCTTGCCCACGCCGGACATGCCGAGGAGGGTAACGGCCCGTCTCGGCCATGCCAGGAATTGTTCCGCGGTGAGGCGCATGGGCTGGAGTATACCGGCAGGCGCTCAGAGGCCCGCGAGGCGGCGGTGAAGGTCCAGCGCCTCGCTGCTCGGACGATGCGCTTCCTCCTTCGGGTAGCGGAGGGGGCGGCCGGCCAGGATCCGGTAATTGGTCTGCATGAGGTCGTCGGTCATCACGACCGACATGGTGCCGGTATCGATGGCAATCTTGCCCAGGTCGAACAAGGTGTGAATGTCGCCACGAAGGAGCAGTCCGTTCGAGGGATGGTGGGTGAACTTGCCCCTGAACGGCACGATGCAGGTCGCCTCGAGGGCGTCAGGTGCGTTGAAGCTGGTGATCGCGCAACGGTACTCGTAGGCCTCCAGCAACGCCTGCCGGAACGTGGGGTGGCCCCGTCGCTTGATGATGGTGTCGATGACGGCCTGGCGGCCGTCCTTGCTGTTCTGGGGCTCCAGCAGCTGCATCCTGGCCATATCCCGCTCCGACACCCGGATCATGCCGCTCATGTCCAGAATCGGCCCGCCAACGGCAGTGTTCAGCAGACGCCGGCGTGCAAACCGCTCAACGTTGCCGAAATCTGCCTCGATGCGGTCCATGGCCTCTTCGGGCACCCGGGAGAACTCCCCCGCGTCCACCTGGATGTAGTCCGCCAGCTCGCTGCAGGGCAGGCCCAGAGCGATGGGCTCGGAGAGGAAGAAGAGGTACTCCCGGACCTCGTCTTCCGGCGCATCGGGGCCCCAGATGGCACGGGCGGCCTTGGCATTCTCGTAGCGGCCGAGCACCTTGGCGTAATGCCGGAGAGAACCCTTCTGCGCAATGAGGACGAAGTCCCCGACGCTCATCAGGAACCAGTTCTCGATATTCTGCGGAGTCGCGCGCAGCCCCCAGGCGTAGAAGCCATGGCCCCGGCGCTCGATATCGATCAGCTCGGGGTAGGTGGCGTCGCTGAAGTTGCGGATGATCAGCTGGCGCTCGATTTGGGCCCCGACGGACCGGTCGAGATCCATGCGGTCACGCTGCGTTTCGACTGCTGCTATGAAGATCCTGGCCATCGACGCAGGATTCTAGCCCACATCCCCCGCGGATGGCTCGACGGCTGTAGCCGGGGTGCAGAACGGGTATCATTGTCCGTTGGTTTTCCCTGATCCGGCGACGACGCAGCCATGACTTCCAAACCCAGTGATCCGACCAACCGGGACGGTTGGCATGTCCACAAGTTCGGCGGCACCAGCCTGGGTGACGCAGACTGTTTCCGGCGTGTTGCCGACATACTTCTTGATGAACCCGTGGCCCGTCAGGCCGTCGTGGTGTCGGCCATGGCCAAGACCACGGACGCACTCCTGGGCCTGGTGGCTGCTGCCGAGCAGTCGGCGTCTGACGTGGCTGCGAAGATCGAGGCGATCGCCACACGTTACCGGGCCACGGTCGCCGCATTGCTCAAGCAGAAATCCGGCGCGGACGACGTACTGAAGTCCTTCACCGCCGACCTTGCCGACATTCGCGACGTCCTCCATGCCATCACGCTCGTTCGCCAGGCGGGGGAGCGCAGCCGTGACCTCATTTCGGGCTACGGTGAGCTGTGGTCCTCCCGGCTGCTGGCAGCCTACCTGACTGAACGCGGCCGGTCCTCGTCGGGTAGCCGGCCGGTGCACTGGATCGATGCCCGCGAACTCATCGTCATCGAGCGGGGGGAGATGGGTCCTGCCGTCCAATGGGACGAGTCCCGCGCCAACGCCCGCCGGATATTCACAGCCACCACCAGTGGCATTGCCGTTGTGACCGGCTTCATCGCCAGCGAGCGCAATGGCCTTCCGACCACGCTTGGTCGGAACGGCAGCGACTTCTCCGCATCAATCGTTGGTGCCTTGCTGGAGGCGGCGAAGATCACGATCTGGACGGATGTCGACGGCGTCATGAGCGCGGACCCCAACCGGGTCCCCGAGGCCGCGATCATCAGTGCCCTGTCCTACAGCGAAGCCATGGAGCTCGCCTATTTCGGGGCGAAGGTGATTCACCCCCAGACGATGTCGCCCGCCGTCCAGCGCGGGATCCCGATCTGGATACGGAACACGTTCAACACGGCCGCCCCCGGCTCGCTCATCGGGCCCACCTCGGATCCCCGGCAGCCGATCAAGGGCGTCACGGCGGTGGATGACGTGGCCCTGCTCAATATCGAGGGGGCCGGGATGATCGGCGTCCCCGGAACAGCGGACCGGCTGTTCGGTGCACTGCGCGAGGCCAGCATCTCGGTAATACTCATTTCACAGGCCAGCTCGGAGCACTCGATCTGCATCGGCATCCCCAGCCGGATGGCACGTGAGGCGGAGCGTGTGGTGCAGCGGGCCTTCGTGGTCGAGTTAAAGCAGGGGCTGGTCCAGAGCGTGACAGTGAAGGACCCGTGCAGCGTGATTGCCGTCGTGGGTGATGGCATGGCCGGCATGCCTGGCATCGCCGGCCGCTTCCTCGGCACGCTGGGGAACGCGGGCATCAACGTGATGGCAATTGCACAGGGCTCGTCCGAGCGGAACATCTCCGCCGTGATCGCCCGGCAGGACTCCACGCGTGCACTGCGCGCCGTGCATTCGGGTTTCTACCTCTCCGCGGAGACGATTTCCATCGGCATCATCGGCCCCGGCAACGTCGGCCAGGTGCTGCTGAAGCAGATGGCTACGGAAATTCCCCGGCTGAAGTCCCAGTTCAACCTGGACCTGCGGGTTCGGGCCATTGCCGGCTCGAGCCGCATGCTGCTGAGCGACCGGGCCATCAACCTGGCGACGTGGCGCGCCGATTTCGACCAGCATGCCGTACCCCTGGACTGGGCCCGGTTCACCAACCACGTCCACGCCGAACACCTGCCGCATGCTGTGGTGGTCGATTGCAGTGCCAGCGAGGACGTGGCCGCCCGCTATGTGGAATGGCTGGGCGGTGGCGTCCACGTCGTTACGCCCAACAAGAAGGCCCCCAGCGGTCCGCTTGCCACCTACGACCAGCTGCACGAGGTCCGCCGGCGGCACAACACGCGCTTTCTCTACGAAACGACCGTCGGGGCTGCCCTCCCGATCATTGGCACGCTCCGCGACCTGCGCGAGACGGGCGATGAGGTTCGCAGTATCGAAGGTATTTTCTCGGGGACACTTGCCTATCTCTTCAATGTTTTCGACGGCAGCAAGCCATTCTCGACCATCGTCCGCGAGGCACGCGACGCGGGATACACCGAGCCCGATCCACGGGATGACCTCTCCGGCCTTGACGTGGCCCGCAAGCTGATCATTCTCAGTCGCGAGATGGGCATGCGGCTCGAGATGAAGGACCTGGTCGTGGAGAGCCTTATTCCTGCCGGGCTCGAATCGGGCACCCCCGACGACTTCCTGAAGGCGCTGTCGGACCACGACTCCGCCATGGCGGAACGCTGGTCGAAGGCCGATGCGACGGGCCAGGTACTGCGCTATGTGGGCAGGCTTGACCGGCAGTCGGGTACTGCCACGGTTCGTCTGGAGGCATTGCCCCGGGCACATGCGTTCGCCCACATCAACCTGACAGATAACATCGTGCGGTACGCTTCCGCTCGCTACAGCGAGAACCCGCTGGTGGTCCAGGGTCCGGGAGCCGGACCCGCGGTCACCGCCGCCGGTGTCTTCGCCGACATCCTGCGGCTCGCGACCTACCTTGGCGCGTCGCTCTGAGGCTGGCGATGCGCTACGTGAGCACGCGCGGCGGCCTGGCCGTCGGCATCGAGAAAGCCATCATGGGTGGCACCGCCGCCGACGGCGGCTTGTACGTGCCCGACGCGCTCCCGGTAATCCAGCCCGAGGAATTCGTCCGGTATACCGGGTTCCCAGACATAGCGGCCCGGTTTCTCGAGCCCTTCTTCGCCGGATCATCCCTCGCCGGCCGCTTGTCGCAGATTTGCCGCGCGGCGCTCAACTTCCCGCTGCCGCTGCGCCACCTGGAGTCGGTCCCCGGTTCTCTGGCAGTACTCGAACTCTTCCACGGGCCGACCGCCGCCTTCAAGGATGTTGGCGCGCGATTCCTTGCCCATTGCATGGAGCAGATCATCAGCGACGGCATCAAACTGATCTTCGAGCAGTTTCGCGATTTGGGAGGGACGATCATCGCGGCGCATCAGACGGCTGGCCAGCTGATCCGGCAGGGCACCGATCTGGCAGAGACCCACGCCATGACCCCAGCCGGCACCGTAGAGGATGAATCTCAGCGGAACGCCGTCGTCACCTCGTTCCGTCCGGACAATGAACGCCGAGCTATAGAGATGGCTGGGGGAAAGCCACCTGCGGATTTCCAGGTCTTTTCCGACGGTGATGGTGCGCTGCGTCCCCACGATGCGCAGGCGAATGAGCCGGCCGGACGGTCCCCGTTGCAGGGGGACCAGATCCATCAATATGCCGACGTCAACGCCGGCTTTTTTCCGGAGCAGTGCTTCGAGTTCTTCACGCGT
>Ga0209254_10003651_pt1 | contig 14040 bp, 10 predicted proteins | sample FrelakmetDIP11DI_FD_187148 | JGI IMG/M metagenome (GOLD analysis project Ga0209254, IMG submission 187148) | Freshwater lake sediment microbial communities from the University of Notre Dame, USA, for methane emissions studies - DIP11 DI (SPAdes)... | ecosystem: Environmental > Aquatic >...
CCGGTGGCCTTGGCCGCTGTGGGGATGGAGTTGGACTCGTTGCGACGGAACGACGATACCTTGGCCCGGACGCCGTTCTTGATGCCTTCCTCTCCCAGGTAGGCGCCCCAGGGCCATACCGCTATGGCCACGTTGACCGGCGATTGCAGGGGGTGCAGCCCCATCTCGCCGTAACCGCGGATGGCGATGGGACGGATATAGCAGCTCTTGAGCCCGTTGGCCCTGATCACCGTCTTAGTGGCTTCGACCAGTTCCTCAGGCGTATAGGGTATGGGCATATGGTAGATGGACGCGGAGCGGTAGAGCCTCTTTATATGGTCAACGAGGCGGAATACCGCCGCCCCTCGCGGGGTCTCGTAGGCGCGGATGCCCTCGAACACCCCCGAACCGTAATGCAGGGTATGCGTGAGGATGTGGATCTTGGCCTCGGCCCAATCCACCAGCTCTCCGTCCATCCAGATCTTCTCGACTTCCGGGATCGGCATGTGGTCTCCTTCCAGAACTTACTGCGAAAAAGCGGGCGCCCCGCAGCGCCGCTGGTCGTTAACTCTCTCTGATGTATTTTACGACAAGATCTCCCACCTCTGAAGTCGACTTCCCCATCTTCCCCGCCGACATGGACTCCAGGTCCTGCGAGCACACGCGCATCACGGCCCTCTCGATGCGGTCAGCCGCCTCCCTCTCCTCCAGGTGGTCCAGCATCATCTGCACGGCACAGATGGCCGCCAGGGGGTTGATGACGTCCTTGCCCGTGTATTTTGGCGCCGACCCGCCGATGGGCTCGAACATAGAGGTGCCCTCGGGGTTGATGTTGCCCCCCGCTGCGATGCCCATGCCGCCCTGGATCATGGCCCCGAGGTCGGTGATGATATCTCCGAACATATTGTCGGTGACCACCACGTCGAACCACTCCGGGTTTTTCACGAACCACATGCAGATGGCGTCCACATGGGCGTAGTCGGTTGAGATATCCGGGTATTCGGTCGCCAATTCGTTGAAGGCGCGCTCCCAAAGGTCCCAGGCATAGGTGAGGACGTTGGTCTTGCCGCATAGGGTGAGTTTGCGTTCCCGGTCGCGGCGGCGGCAGTACTCGTAGGCGAAGCGCAGGCAGCGCTCGACCCCCTTGCGCGTGTTCACGCTCTCCTGCACCGCCACCTCCACCGGCGTGCCCTTGCGCAGGAATCCGCCGGTGCCGGCGTAGAGGCCCTCGGTGTTCTCGCGCACCACCACGAAATCGATGTCCTCCGGCCCCTTGTCCTTCAAGGGGGTGTCGACCCCGGGGTAGAGTTTCACCGGTCGCAAGTTTATATACTGGTCCAAAGCGAAGCGTATATTGAGCAGGATGCCCTGCTCCAGGATGCCGGGCTTGACATCGGGGTGGCCGATGGCGCCCAGGAAGATGGCGTCAAACTCGCGCAGGCCTTCGAGTTCCTCGTCGGTGAGGACTACGCCGGTCTCCAGGTAGCGGTCGCCTCCATAGTCGAAGAACCTCGCATCGTAGTCGAACCCGGCCACGTCCGCCGCGGCCTCCAGGGCCTTGACGCCCTCCCTGGCCACTTCCGGTCCCGTGCCGTCGCCGGGGATCACCGCTATCTTGTACATCCTCTCACCTCGCGTCCCTTTTTCTCTTTAGCCTCAATCCTTTTGCCCAACCGCATGCGGGCTCCCTATCTCCCGCGCCCACTTCACCCCTCATTCTCCAGGCGCTTCCTCACGTAATCGACCAGGCCCCCCAGGGAGATGATCTCCCGCATGAACTCCGGGAAGGGCTGGGCCTCGAAGACCCTGCCGGTGGAGAGGTTCTCTACCGTGCCATGTTCCAGGTCCACGCGCAAGCGGTCTCCCCTGCCGATATCCTCCACGGCCTGCGGGCATTCCAGGATGGGCAAGCCCACGTTGATAGCGTTGCGGTAGAAGATCCTGGCGAAGGAGGAGGCGATAACGCAAGATACCCCGCAACCCTTGATGGCCAGGGGGGCATGCTCCCGCGAGGAGCCGGAGCCGAAGTTCTCCTCAGCCACGATGAAGTCCCCCTCCCGCACCCGTCCCGCGAACTTGGGGTCCAGGTCCTCCAGGCAGTGCGCGCCCAGCTCGCCCGGGTCCGTAAGGGCCAGGTAGCGGGCGGGGATGATCACGTCCGTGTCTACGTCGCGGCCGTAGCGCCAGGCCTTGCCCTCCAGCACCATGTCCGTCATCCCCCCATCACCTCCCTGGGGTCAGAGAGCCGTCCGGTCACCGCGGATGCCGCCGCCACGGCGGGACCGCAGAGATATACCTCGCCTTCCTTGTGGCCCATGCGCCCCACGAAGTTGCGGTTGGTGGTGGATACCGCCCTCTCGCCCGCGGCGATGACCCCCATATGGCCGCCCAGGCAGGGCCCGCAGGTGGGGGTACTCACCACCGCCCCGGCCCGGATAAAGGTCTCCATCCAGCCGCGGCGGATCATCTCCAGCTTTATCTTCGGCGTGCCCGGAAAGATGATGGTCCTGATGTGGGGGTGTACTTCCCTCCCCTCCAGGATGTGGGCGGCTATCTCCATGTCCTCCAGCCAACCGTTGGTGCAGGAGCCGATGACCACCTGGTCTATCTTCACCTCACCGGCTTGCGAGATGGGGCGCACGTTGGAGGGCAGGTGCGGGAAGGCCACCTGGGGTTCCAGCGAGCTTACGTCGAAGCTGAGCTCTTGCACGTAGGTCGCGTCGCTATCGCTATCGAAGGCGCGGTATTCGCGCCGCGTTCTCTTCTCCAACCAGGCGCGGGTCTTGCAGTCCACGGCGAAGATGCCGTTTTTGGCTCCCGCCTCCACCGCCATGTTAGCCATGGTGAACCTCCCCTCCATGGAGAGGGCGTTGATGGCCGGGCCGTAAAACTCCATGGCCCGGTAGCGGGCTCCGTCCACCCCGATGCTGCCGATGGTGTGCAGGATGAGGTCCTTTCCACCCACCCAGGGCTTGAGCTCGCCCGTGTACTCCAGGCGCATGCTCTCCGGCACCCGCAACCACACCTCTCCAAGTGCCATGGCCATGGCCAGGTCGGTGGAGCCCATCCCCGTGGAAAAAGCCCCCAGAGCGCCGTAGGTGCAGGTGTGCGAATCGGCTCCCACGATTAGCTCGCCCGGGAGCACCAGTCCTTCCTCGGGCAGGAGCACGTGTTCTATACCGACCCTGCCCACTTCGTAGTAGTGTTCCAGCCCCTGCTGCCGCGCGAAATCCCTGATCCTGGCGCAGTTTTCGGCGGCGAGGATATCCCTGGCGGGGGCGAAGTGGTCGGGCACCAGCACTACCCTGGCGGGATCGAATACCTGTTCCGCCCCCATGTCGCGAAAAGCCTCGAGGGCCAGGGGAGCGGTGATATCGTTGGCGAGGGCGAGGTCCACGCGCGCGTTTATCAGCTCGCCCGGCTGCACCTCATCGCGTCCGGCATGCCATGCCAGTATCTTCTCGGTGATGGTCTGTCCCATGCGGATTCACCCGAAAACGGTTTAACTTCTGGCCCGTTTGGCCGCGGTCTTCTTGGCTGGGGACTTCTTCGCGGGGGCCTTTTTGGCCGCACCGGAGGATTTGGCCTGCCGCGCCAGTTTTTTCTTCTCCATCAGGCCCTTCTGCACCGCCCGGTTGATGGCGTTGATATAGGCACGGGCGCTGGCCTCGATGATGTCCGGGCTGACGCCGCGCCCCACAACCTCGTCTCCCTCAATTTCAATTTTCACGGTGACGTCCCCCATGGCGTCCAGCCCCTTGGTGATGGCTTGCACCTGGTAGGCCTTGAGTTTGGCCCTGACCTTGGTGGCCTTGAGGATGGCCCTGCATACCGCATCTACCTGCCCGTCGCCGGTGGAGGTGGCCTCGAAGCCTTTGCCCTCGCGCGACAGTTTCACCGCCGCAATGGGGACCGCCCCCGTACCGGAAGAGGACTGCATGTATTCGAGCTGGAAGAGCTCCTCCAGGGTGCGGATCTCGTCCAGGGCGATGGCCTCCAGGTCCTTGACCGCTACCTCTTTTTTCTTGCCCGCCAGTTCCTTGAAGCGTATGAACGCCCGCTCCAGGCCTTTGTCGTCCAGGTAAAAGCCCATCTCCTCCAGCTTGATCTTGAGGGCGTGCCGCCCGGAGTGCTTCCCGAGGTAGATCTCGGATTCCACCAGGCCCACGTCCTCGGGCTGCATGATCTCGTAGGTCTCGCGGTGCTTGAGCACCCCGTCCTGGTGGATGCCGGACTCGTGCGCGAAGGCGTTGTCACCGACCACCGCCTTGTTGGGCTGTACGTTATAGCCGGTGAGCATGGATACCAGGCGCGAGGCCTGGTAGATCTCCCGCGTCTTGATGCCGGTGGTCATGTCCGTGGCGTCCTTGCGGGTGTTGATGATCATCACGATCTCCTCCAGGGAGCAGTTGCCGGCGCGCTCCCCGAGGCCATTGATGGCACATTCGATCTGGCGGGCGCCCGCACCGGCCGCCGCCATGGAGTTGGCCACCGCCAGCCCCAGGTCGTTGTGGCAGTGCACACTGACAATGACGTCCTCCACGCCCGGTACGTTCTCCAAGATCCCCCGCACCAGCGCGGCGAATTCATCGGGCACCGCGTACCCCACCGTATCCGGTATGTTGATGGCCGTCGCTCCCGCCTTGATGGCCGCGGTGTAGACCTCGTAGAGGAAGTTAGGGTCGGAGCGGGTGGCGTCCATGGCCGAGAACTCCACGTTCTCCACGTACTTACGGGCATAAGCGACCGCTTCCCTGGCCATCTCCAGCACCTGCTTCGGGCCCTTCTTGAGCTGGTATTTCATATGGTACTCGGAGGTCGATACGAAGGTATGGATGAGGGGCCGCTCCGCGAACATAAGGGCTTCCCAGGCCCAATCGATATCGTTGCGGTCGGTACGGGCCAGGGCGCAGATGATGGGTCCCTTGACGTTCTTGGCGATGGATTTGACCGCCTCGAAGTCTGAGGGGCTGGAGACGGGGAACCCGGCCTCGATGGCGTCCACCTCGAGGCGTGCCAGCTGCTCCGCGATCTCCACTTTCTCCCTCTGGTTCAGGCTGATCCCGGGTGCCTGTTCGCCGTCCCGCAGCGTGGTGTCGAAGATATATATCCTCCGCGTCATCGCTCCGTCCTTTCCGTATCGATGCTTCGCGCCGGCACGGCCGTACCGTCCTACCTCAAGCCTCCGCTCACGGCCGCCGGCCTCTCCCGGCCTCAGCCGTTACCGCGCCTGTCCCCTGATTATACTGCCAGATGATGTGAAATCCGTCACCACAGGGTGATGAACTTGCTGTCGTTGACGTCGGGGATAGCGCGGATCTCCTCCATCACCTCGTCCGGTATGGGTATATCCACGTTGATGCCCATGACCGCTTCTCCGCCTATCTTGCGCCTGCCAACCTGCATGTGGGCGATGTTGATGCCGCTGTCACCGAGGATGGTCCCGACCTTGCCGATCATGCCGGGGATATCCGCGTAGCGGAAGAAAGCCATGTACTGCGAGGGCCCGAGGTCGATATCGTATTCGTAGACGTGCACGAAGCGTTCCGCATTGGACAGGCCCACCAGGGTACCCCCCACCGCCACCTCGGATTCCTCGCGCCGCCCGCGCACCATGACCAGGTTGACGTAGTCGCGGGTCTGCTCGGACTTGGTCTCGCGCACGGCGATGCCCCGGTCCTTGGCGAAGAGGGGCGCGTTGATGTAGTTGACGGGCTCGAAGACAACTCTTTCGAAGAACCCCTTGAGTACAGCCACGGTGAGCACCCCGGTCTCGTAGCCCGCAAGCTCGCCCAGGTATTCCACCTCTATCTCGTCCACGTGGCCCTCGACCAGGTAGGTAAGGAGCAGACCCAGTTTCTCCGCCAGGGGCATAAACATCCGCACCGACTCGTCCACCTCCGCCGGTACCGGCAGGTTGACCACGTTGGCCACAAAACCACCCTTCAGGGCCTCGCTCACGAACTCGGCGATCATGGTGCCCGCGCGGTCCTGGGCCTCCAGGGTGGAGGCGCCAAGATGCGGCGTGGCAATGACGCTTGGGTGCTCTATGAGCGGGCACTCCGTCGCCGGCTCCTTCTCGAACACGTCCAGGGCGGCAGCGGCCACCTTGCCGCTGTCCAGGGCGGCGTAGAGGGCGTCCTCGTCCACGATCCCCCCCCGTGCCACGTTGAGCACGCGCACGCCGTCCTTCATCTTGGCGAACTCAGCTTCCCCCAGGAGATGATGGGTCTCCGAGGTCTTGGGCAGGTGGACGGTGATGAAATCAGCCTGGCGAAGAAGTTCGTCAAGGTCGGAGACGAGCTCTATCCCCAGTTTCTTCCCTCTTTCCTCGGAGACGTACGGGTCGTAGGCGACGACCTGCATGCCGAAGGCCTGGCAGCGGTGGGCTACCAGAGTACCGATACGGCCCAGGCCGACGATCCCCATCACCTTGTGAAAGAGCTCGACGCCCTCGAACTTCTTGCGGTCCCAGCACTTCTCGCGCAGGGAGTTCACCGCATCGGGCACGTTGCGGCACATGGCCATGAGCAGGGCCATGGTCTGCTCGGCGGCGGATATGATGTTGCTCTGGGGAGCGTTGATGACCATGATCCCCCGCTTGGTCGCGGCCTCGACATCGATGTTGTCCACGCCCACCCCGGCTCGCCCGATCACCTTCATGCTGGTGGCGGCCGCTATGGCCTCGGCGTCTACTTTAGTGGCCGAGCGCACGATCAGGCCATCGTACTCCCCAAGGCGTTCCAGCATCTCCTCGCGGGACATGTCGGGCAGGAAATCCACCTCGAAATCCTTGCGCAGCAGTTCTACCCCAGCCGCCGCTATCTTCTCTTTAACCAGGATACGTGCCAACTCTACCTTCCCCCCATCCTCTTCAATGCTTGCACGCATATCGTCAACCGGCGCTTTCAGGCAGCCTTTCTCGCTCTGTTGTGCTGCTGCCGCGGCTCCGCGTTGCTTTTCGGCTCATCCCCCCGGGGAGGACGTCATCTCCAAGTATACCTTCTCCGCCGCAGCCACGCCCGAGCCCAGTTCTAAGGAATAGCCGAGCTCCGCAAGGGTCATCTCCAGGGCGGAAAGGGCCACGACCATGTCGAAGAAGTTAAAGTAACCGACGTGTCCAATGCGGAAGATCTTGCCCTTGAGGCGGTCCTGTCCTCCCGCGATTATCACGCCGTGGACGCGGTTCATACACTTGACGATATCCCCTCCGCTGATGCCCTCGGGCGCCTTCACCGCCGTCACCGCGTAAGCGCGATCCAGCGCCTTGGGGAACAGCTCCAGCCCCATGGCCTGCACGGCCGCCCGGGTGCACATGGCCAGGATGCGGTGCCTCTCCCAGGCCTCCTCCAGGCCCTCCTCCAGCAGGAGACCGACGGCGGTGGACATGGCCTTAACCAGGCTGACGGGCGGGGTAAACGGCGACTCCGGGCTGTCCGAGTTATATTTCTTGCGCGTCTTCAGAAAACAGAAATAATACGCCGGGGACTCGGCCTTCTGCACCAGCTCCCATGCCTTGGGGCTCACCGCCGCCGCGGCCAGGCCGGGCGGGGTCATGAGGGCTTTCTGGGAGCCGGTGACCAGGACGTCGACATTCCACGCATCGGTGCGCAGCTCCAGGGCGCCCGCGCCGCTTATGGAGTCGACCACCAGGATGGCCGGCGTGTCTGTGACCACCTTGCCGATGGCCTCGATGTCGTTGACCACGCCGGTTGAGGTCTCGCTGTGGGTGACTAACACCCCTTTGATGTCCGGCTTCTCAGCCAGGAGGCTCGCGATAACCGCTGGGTCGGCCGCCTCGTCCCAGGGGTATTCGTAGGTCTCTACCTCCAGCTTGAAGACCTTGGCTATCTCGGCGAAACGCTCCCCGAACTTACCTCCGGCGGCTACCAGTACGCGGTCGCCGGGGCTGAAGCAATTTGAAACGGCGCCCTCCATGGCGCCGGTCCCGGAGGCCGCGAAGGTGAGCACATCGCTGGAGGTCATCAGGACCTTCTTCAGGCCCTCCACCATGCGCACGAAAAGCTCGGTGTAGGCGGGCGTGCGGTGATGGATGATGGGCTCGGCCTGCACCAGGCTCACCTGGTGCGGTATGGGCGTAGGCCCCGGCGTCATCAGGTATTCCTTGCGGATCATTTTCTACCTCCTCTAGGGGTCCCACGTTTTCAGAGTAACCTTCAACGTCATCGTCCTTGTCCTGGTAATCAATACCGGCTTATCAACGGCCGCAGGGGTCCGGGAGGAACCCCGCAACCTTAAACTACCACAAATCCTGGCCGAATGCTCCCCATGATGCGGGTACTATTCCTTCGGGAGCCAGCTCATCATCGAGCGCAACTCTCGTCCCACCCGCTCGATGAGGTGTGCCGCGTCCCGACGGCGAAGCGCGTTGTAGGCCGGGCGTCCCGCCTGGTTCTCCAGGATCCATTCGCCCGCGAACTTCCCGCTCACGATCTCCTCGAGGATAGTGCGCATCTCCTGCCGCGTCTCCTCGGTGATGATCCTGCGCCCGCGCGTGAGGTCGCCGTACTCGGCGGTATCGCTGATGGAGTAGCGCATGTAGGAGATGCCCCTTTCGTAGATGAGGTCCACGATGAGCTTGAGCTCGTGCAGGCACTCGAAGTAGGCGATCTCCGGCTGGTAGCCCGCCTCGACCAGGGTGTCGAAACCGGCGCGCACGAGCTCGGTGACCCCCCCGCAGAGAACGCACTGCTCGCCGAAGAGGTCGGTCTCCGTCTCCTCCTCGAAGGTGGTCCTGATCACGCCGGCGCGCGCCGCTCCCAGGCCCTTGGCGTAGGCGAGGCCGGTGTCCAGCGCCCGGCCGGTATAGTCCTGTTCCACGGCCACCAGGGAGGGGACTCCGCTCCCCTCCTCATACATGCGGCGCACGATGTGGCCCGGCCCCTTGGGGGCTACCATGATCACGTCTATGTTCTCGGGGGGGATGATCTGGTTGAAGTGGATGTTGAAGCCATGGGCGAAGAAGAGAGCGTTCCCCTCCGCAAGACCCGGCTTGACGCTGCTTTCGTAGACCTCCTTCTGGAACTGGTCCGGCACCAGCATGACCACGACATCGCCCGCCGCGGCGGCCTCGGCCAGGCCCAGGACCTCGAAACCGGCTTCCTGGGCCTTGGCACGGTCGGGATCCACCTCGCGCAACCCAACCACAACCCGTACGCCGGAATCGCGCAGGTTAAGGGCATGGGCATGTCCCTGGCTGCCATATCCGATCACGGCAACCGTCTTCCCGTCCAGCAGGGAGAGGTCCGCGTCTTTCTCGTAATATATCTCCGCCATCTTCTACCTCCTCAAGCCTGGGGTTCAAGCCCGGCTTCGGGCCTGAACCATATACACAACAACCTAAAAATACTACCCGGTTAAAATATTTGCCCCTTTATCTTGCGCTTCCTTACATCCACTCGGGCTTGAAGTCGGGGCTGATCCCTATTTGCCGCGCGGCAAGGCCACCTTTCCCGTCCTGACCAGCTCCTTGATGCCGTAGGGTTTGACCAGGTCCTCGAAAGCCCTCAGCTTCGAGGCGTTGCCGGTGACCTCCACGGTGATGCTCTCCTTCGACACGTCGACTATGTTTCCCCGGAAGATATCCACTATCTCGATGACCTCGGAACGGTTCTCCGGGTCGGCCTTGATCTTGGCCATCACCATCTCCCGCGCCACCGAGGTCTCCGGGTCCAGGTCGACGATCTCGATGACGTTGATGAGCTTGTGCAACTGCTTGCGCACCTGCTCCAGGGAGTGCTCCTCCACGTCCACCACGATAGTCATGCGCGATATGTCCGGTTTCTCCGTGGTCCCCACCGCCAGGCTCTCGATATTGAAACCGCGGCGGGCGAAGAGCTCCGCCACCCGGGCCAGCACTCCGGGCTTGTTCTCCACCAGAACCGAAAGCGTATGCTTCATTGCAATACCCCCTAGAGGAACGGCTCTTCGGCCTTCTCGGGATGGATCTTCTCCACCGGATAGAGCATGTCTCCGATCATGTCGTAGAGCGGCGCCCCAGGGGCCACCATGGGATAGACGTTCTCCTCCGGGTCCACGCGGAAGTCCATGAGCACCGGGCAGTCGCTCTCGATGGCCTCCACGAGGGCTGACTCCACCAGGTCCGGGTCGGTGACCCGTATTCCTTTCGCACCGAAGGCCTCCGCCAGGGCCACGAAGTCCGGGCTTTCTTTTTCCCGCTCCAGGCACGTGCACGAATAGGTCCTGTTGTAGAAAAGCTGCTGCCACTGGCGTACCATGCCCAGGTAGCCATTGTTGAGGATGGCCACCTTCACCGGAGTGCCCTCGAGCACCGCCGTAGCCATCTCCTGCATGGTCATCATGAAGCTGCCGTCCCCGGCGATGTCGAATACAATGTCCTTGGGCCGGCCCAACTGCGCCCCGATGGAGGCTGGAAAACCGAAACCCATGGTCCCCAGCCCTCCGGAGGTGATGAAGCGCCGCGGCTTCTCCATGCGGTAGTACTGGGCCGCCCACATCTGGTTCTGCCCCACCTCGGTGCAGATGATGGCATCCCCCCCGGTCACCTCGCAGATCTTCTCCACCACGTACTGCGGCTTGAGGCCCGAATCCCGGTCGTAGGTGAGAGGATACTTTTCCTTCCATCCCTCGACCAGGGCGTTCCACTCTCGCCGGTCCGGTGAACGCACCTCTGTGCCCATCTCACTGATGGCCGCATCCAGTTCCTTCAATATCTGCTTCGCGTCGCCCACGATGGGGATATGGGCGCGCACGTTCTTGCTTATCTCGGCGGGATCGATATCGATATGGATGACCGTCGCCTTGGGGGCGAACTCCGAGAGCTTGCCGGTGATGCGGTCGTCGAAGCGCGCTCCTACGGCGATGATAAGGTCGGTCTCGCAGATAGCGTAGTTGGCGCAGCGGGTGCCGTGCATGCCCAGCATGCCCAGGGAGAGGCGGTGGCTCTCCGGGAAAGCGCCCTTGCCCATGAGGGTGTGGGTGACGAATATCTTGTTGCCCGTGGCCAGCTTTTTAAGTTCCGGGGTGGCGCCGGCGGTGATGGCGCCGCCACCCACGTAGATGACCGGGCTGCGGGACTCGAGCACGGCGCGGGCGGCAATCTTTATCTGCTTCTTATGCCCCTTGAAGGTGGGTTTATAGCCGCGCAGCACGGGATGCTCGCGCCGGCGGTAGTCCAACTCGCCGCGGGAGACGTCGACCGGAAGGTCGATGACCACCGGCCCGGGCCTTCCCGTGCGCGCGATATAAAATGCCTCCTGCAGCACGTCGGGGATGTCAGCCGGGTCCTTGATAAGGTAATTGTGCTTGGCGATGGGCAGGGTGATGCCGGTGGTGTCCGCCTCCTGGAAAGCATCGGTGCCGATGAGGTTGGTGGCCACCTGTCCGGTTATAGCCACCATGGGCACGGAGTCCATGTAGGCGTTGGCGATACCTGTCACCAGATTGGTGGCGCCGGGGCCAGAGGTTGACATGCATACCCCCACCCGTCCCGTGACCCTGGCATAGCCGTCGGCGGCGTGGGCTGCCCCCTGCTCATGCCGGGTTAGCACCTTGCGGATCTTGCTGTCCGCGAGCGCGTCGAATACCGGCAGCATCACGCCCCCGGGGATGCCGAAGAGTATCTCCACTCCCTCATCCTCGAGGCTCTTTACCAATGCCCTGGCTCCGGTAATCTTCACGCTCACCACCTTCTCGCGTTGTCTAACATTGCTCGAGCCGCAGTCTCACGGCCCCACGGCTGGCGCTGGAGACCCGCAGCGCATACTCGGCCAGCGCGCCTTCCGTAACCTTGGGCGCGGGCTTTTTCCAGGCCTCAGCCCTGCGGCGCAGTTCAGGGTCATCCACCACCAGGTCGATGCGCCGCCCAGGGATATCGAGTTCTATGGTGTCCCCCTCCTCTACCAGGGCGATGGGCCCGCCCTGTGCAGCCTCGGGAGAGATGTGTCCTATTGCAGCCCCACGCGAGCCGCCTGAGAAGCGTCCGTCGGTGATCAGCGCGACCATGCCGGACATACCCATGCCGGCAAGGGTGGCCGTGGGGTTGAGCATCTCGCGCATGCCCGGCCCTCCCCGAGGCCCCTCGTAACGTACTACGATGACGTCACCCTCCTTGATGCGCCCCGCCAGCATGGCCTCCACCGCGTCCTCCTCGCCGTCGAAGACGCGGGCGGGACCACGGTGGCGCAAAAGGTTTTCCGGCACGGCGGATTGCTTGACCACGGCTCCCTCCGGGGCCAGGTTGCCGGTGAGGATGGCCAGGCCGCCGGTGGGCATATAAGGGTCGTCGACCGGCCTGAGCACCTCGGGGTTGAGGGTAGCCTTGCCTGTGATGATATCCCCGATGCGGTCCGCCGCCACGCAGGGGACATCGAGGTCGATGAGCCCCTTCCTGGCCAGCTCTCCCATCACCGCCGGGATGCCTCCCGCCTCGTGCAGGTCCTGCATGTGATGGCGCCCCTCGCCCGCCGGGCTGATGCGCGCCAGGTTGGGGGTGGCGTCGCACACCTCCTGCATGGTCTCCAGGTCGAGGTCGATCCCCGCCTCGTAGGCCATGGCCAGAAGATGAAGGACGGTATTGGAAGAACCCCCGATGGCCATGTCCACCGCCAGGGCGTTGCGCAGTGACGCCGGGGTGATGATGTCCCTGGGTCTGCGCCCCAGGCGCAGCATCTCCATGACCGCCATGCCCGCCTGCTTGGCCAGGCGCAGGCGCTGCGCGTACACGGCCGGGATGGTGCCGTTGCCGGGAAGTCCCATGCCGATGGCCTCGGTGAGGCAGTTCATGGAGTTGGCGGTGAAAAGGCCGGCGCAGCTCCCGCAGCCCGGGCAGGCGCAGTCCTCCAGCTCGGCCAGCTCGCCGGGTTCCATGCGTCCCGCCTCCACCGCGCCCTGGGCCTCCATGACGGTGATGAAATCTACATCCCTGCCGCGGTGCCGCCCCGCCAGCATGGGCCCGCCGCTCACCACCACCGCAGGTATGTTCACCCGCGCCGCCGCCATGAGCATGCCGGGGTCGATCTTGTCACAGTTGGTCACCAGCACCAGGGCGTCGAAGGCGTGAGCCCTGGCCATCATCTCCACGCTGTCCGCGATGTTCTCGCGCGAAGGCAGGGAATAACGCATGCCGGCATGCCCCATGGCGATGCCGTCGCAGATGCCGATGACCCCGAACTGCATGGGGGTCCCCCCCGCCATGTAAACGCCCGCCTTCACCGCGTCGGCCACCTGCTGCAGATGGGTATGGCCGGGTATGACCTCGTTCGCCGCGCAGGCCACTCCCACCCAGGGCTGCGCGATCTCGCGGTCGGTATAACCGATACCCTTGAGCAGGGAACGGTGGGGCGCCCTGGCCAGGCCTTTCTTCGCGGCATCGCTGGCGAGTTCCATTATTTCCCTCCGGTATAGCAAAGCTAACTATCGGTAACCGCAGTTATAGACTGTATTATTTAGATTTATCCGGTCAGCGTCAAGGTAAAAAGCCGGAAATGAGCTGGTAAACCCATCCCAGCCGACTGCGCCGATCCCAGGCTCTTGACCCATGAACCTTGCGAGCCCGGCGAACTACCAGGCCGGTCGGATCAATCATCATTCTGCACTGACCTTCGTGGATTGTATAGCGAAAGCGACAGCGCTTTTATTACTCTACGGGTAAGCGCCTCCACACCGAAGGTGTCGCGGCCTGACCCCAGTCAAACATTTTAGCGACGGTGTCCCAGTGCCTGGACAAGTTCAGACATACGCTGTCCATTTACAAAAGCTTCCCAGAACTTGTCTCAGGCCTGGCACGGGTACGTTCGGTCGTGAAACACATCTGCGCTGCCACCGGTCCGGCGAGCAAGGTGCTCGGAGGAGCCTGCGACGACGACCAGCCTTGTCGCCGGGCCTATAAAGTGCTGGGAGCGGAGACCGTTACCCCCAGGCCCCGGGCCGGAAAAACACCAGTAGAGCGAAGATCGTTACCCAGCGACCCGGGCCTATGGCGCGTACCCCACTACGTCATGCCCGCCGGTCCAGCCGTTGTAGTCGAAGTACATGGGCCGCTCGCAAATCACCGGCTGG
>Ga0209254_10003652_pt1 | contig 14039 bp, 14 predicted proteins | sample FrelakmetDIP11DI_FD_187148 | JGI IMG/M metagenome (GOLD analysis project Ga0209254, IMG submission 187148) | Freshwater lake sediment microbial communities from the University of Notre Dame, USA, for methane emissions studies - DIP11 DI (SPAdes)... | ecosystem: Environmental > Aquatic >...
AGCGGCCCACGCGCAACCGACCGGGCGCCGCATTGACGGACAAAGTCCGCTCGATGAACAGGTCTGGGGGACGTACGCCAGGTCGACGGCCCGCAAGCTCGTTCGCGCTGAACTCAAGAAGGAGGCCACGCACGTCGGACAGGTGATGGGCCTGGAGGTGGTGCGCAAACTGGTGAACCAGGTGGCCCAGGATCCGCGTCTGATGGTGCCGGTGCGGGAGTCGATCGTGGCGCTCGAGCCCTCCTTGTTGCGCCTGGCCATGGTGGATCCCCGCTTCTTCAGCGAAGAAACCCACCCGGGCCGCCGCCTGATGGAGCGGGTCGCGCAGCGCAGTTTCAAATACAACGACGAATCCAGCTCAGATTTTCTGGCGTTCTTCGAGACCGTCCGCAGGGCCTTCAACACCCTCAACGGGCTGAAGATCGACAGTGCGCAGCCTTTCAACAGTGCCCTAGCCACACTCGAGACGGCGTGGACCGAGCGGGACCGGGCCGACGATGAACGCAGCCAGGACGTGCTCAAAGGCTTGCGGTTTGCCGCAGACCGTCAGGCCATGGCGGACCAGATCGCCTTTGACATGAGCTCCCGGCCCGATCTGGACAAGGTGCCGGGTGCGGTGCTCGATTTTCTGTTTGGCCCGTGGTCGCTGGTCATGGCGCATGCACGCCTGGTGGATCAGGACAACCAGATCGACCCGAGGGGATTCGGGGTACTGGTCTCTGATCTGGTCTGGAGCGTGAAGCAGGACTTCACCCTGCGCCAGCCCGCCAAGCTCATGGACATGATCCCGGGGATGGTTCGAAAGCTCAATGCCGGCCTGGACCTGATTGGCCAGGACCCCGGTGAACGGGCGGTATTCTTTGACATCCTGATCCGCCTTCATGGGCCAGTGCTCAAGCTGCGTCGCCTGAAGTCAGAGCAGGATGTCCTGGCGTCGAGCGCCATGCCCCTGGACTCCGACCTGTTGCCGGCGACTGCCGAGCAAAGGATTCCCAAGGCTGCCGCTCAACCCTGGCTGGCGCCGCGGGATCAAGACGGTGCAGGGTTTGAAGAAACGCTGCCATCCGCGCCGAGCGCGCTCGTGGCCGAGGCGGCCCGGACTCGTCCCGCGGGCGCACCCGAAAATCAACCGGGCGAGGCGGGCGTCGCACCGGCTGAAACCCGCGGACAAGACAGCGACCAGGTTGAAAGAGTCCTCCTGGGCTTGATCACCGGATGCTGGGTCGACCTTTTCTCAAATCAGAAATGGCGCCGTGCCCAGCTGGTCTGGGCGAGCGACAAAGGCTCCCTGTTCATGTTTGTCAGCCATGGTGGGCGGCCTCACTCGATGACGCGGCGCAGTTGCGAACGGCTGATCCTGCATGACTTGCTGCGTCCGGTCGAAACCCACGGCGTGGTGGCGCAGGCGCTTTCCGCGCTGAAGAGCGATGCCCTGGGCAAAGGCCAGGCGGGCTCAAGAGGGCTCGCGCCCGCCTGACACGCGACGCCCCGGCCACTGGGGTGAACCGTTCCAGTCCTCGCCCGCGTGCCGGTCAGGGCGCTGTCTGGTGCACCCCGGGAGTCCGCGCGAACACCAGCAGCAGGTTGTTTGCCGGCATTTCGACTCGCTGACGCAGGCTCAGGCCTGCCAGCGTCGCCTGGTCCACCACGTCACCCAGCCGGCGGATGCCCCAGGCGGGGTCGCGCTGGCGCAGGCTTGCGTCAAATGCCAGATTGCCGGGCGAGGTCGGCACCTCGCACTCGATGAACGGGCCGTAGACGATCAGCAGACCGTGCGGTGCCAGGTGTCGCGCTGCACCCTGCATCAGCGCCGCGCAGGTTTCCCATGGGGCAATGTGCAGCATGTTGGCGCAGAAGAGTGCGTCAAAGGGCTCCCTGTGCGCAGAAATTTCGGCGGGCCAGCGCGGTGCCAGCACATCGAGCAGCAGCGGCGCGCGGACATTGCCGACTCCCGCCTGCGCGCACCAGGCGCGAATCGAGGCAAACGCGTCAGGCTGCGCGTCGCTGGGCTGCCAGGTCCAGCCGGGCAGGCCCTGTGCGAACCATGCCGTGTGCTGGCCGGTTCCGCTGGCGATCTCCAGCGCCGTGCCTTGGGCGGGCAGCGTCTGGCGCAGCACGTCCAGGATCGGCTGGCGGTTGCGCTCGGCGGCCGCACTGTAGTGGGCGCCGTGGGGCGGCGCAGGAACGCTCAATGCGGGTTCTGGAGGAGTTCTGGCGATCAAAATGGCACTATCCCAGCATCGAAACTTCTTTGTCTGCTATCAAAAGATGAACTCAGCGAGGCCGTCCATTGTCGCGGCGACGCAGGCCGTACAGCACGCCAAAGGCAGTGCCAAGCACCAGTGCGAACCAGCCGACCACGGCGGACGACGCCACCATGTCCCGCATGCCGGAGGGCGCCATGAAGAGTGGGCCGATCAGCACGGCCAGGCCGATGAAGGCCAGCAGAATGCCTTTGTGCAGGAGTACGCGATCAGCTTTCGGGTTGGGTTGGGTCGCGGCGCGTGAATTGCGGGTCATGTCGGGCATCATGACACGGCTTCGCGGCAGGGCGGGGGCGGACCTTGGCGCCGTGCGGCGTCGCTTGGTTCACAATCCGGTTCCTCGCGCTGCAAAGCAGCCGCCCCCGAAAGAAAGACTCCCAGATGGCCATCCAGTGGTTTCCCGGTCACATGCACCTGACCAAAAAAGCCATCACCGAGCGCATCAAGGACACCGATGTGGTGATCGAGTTGCTCGACGCACGCCTGCCCGGCTCCAGTGCCAACCCGCTGCTGGCTGAACTCACCGCCGGACGGCCCTCGCTCAAGGTGCTGAACAAGCAGGACGTGGCCGACCCCGAACGCACCGCGCTCTGGCTTGCGCACTACAACAGCCTGCCCGACACCCGTGCCATCGGGCTGGACGCCAGCATGACCACGCCGGCCCGCGCGCTGATCGACGCCTGCCACTTGCTGGCTCCAAAGCGCGGTGGTCTGGCCAAACCCATGCGTGTGCTGATCTGCGGCGTGCCCAACGTGGGAAAGTCGACCCTGATCAACACCTTGACGGGCCGCAAGGCGGCCAGGACCGGCGATGAGGCCGGCATCACCAAGGCCGAGCAGAGGATCACGCTGGCCGACGACTTCTACCTGTACGACACGCCCGGCATGCTGTGGCCGCGCATCGTGGTGGACCAGAGCGGCTACCACCTGGCCGCCAGCGGCGCCATCGGCCGCAACGCTTACGACGACGAGGCCGTCGCACTGGAGCTGCTGGCGGTACTCAAACGCCACTACCCTGGGCTGCTGGAGGCGCGCTTCAAGCTCAAGGACGTGCCCGCCATGACCGACGAAGACCTGCTGGCCGAGGTCGGCCGCCAGCGCGGCGCGCTGCTCGGGCGTGGGCGCGTCAACCTGCAGAAGGCGGCCGAGATCGTGATGCACGAGTTTCGCAGCGCCACGCTGGGTCGGATCACGCTGGAGACGCCCGAAGAGTTTGCGCGGTGGGTGGCCGACGCGCAGAAACTGGAGATGGAGCGCGCCGCGAAGAAGGAGGCCCGCACGCGCGAGCGCAAGGGTCAGCGCCAGGACGTTACGCCGCCCGGGCCTCGCCCCAGTAGTTGAACGTCATCACGCGCGGGCCGCTGAGGTAGCGTGTTTGCAAGTTGGGGCAGGCGAAGCCGGCCGCGTCGAGCAGGGCCGGGATGTCGCGGTTCAGGTGGCAACCGCCGGCGAAGCGCCCCCACAGCGGCTGCAGCCGGTCCTGCCAGCGGGCCACGTCGGCATCGGGCGCGCGCCCGTGTTCACAGAAAAGCAAGGCACCGCCTGGCACCAGCACGCGGCGCATCTCGCGCAGCGCGGCGACCGGGTCGGGAATGGTGCACAGGGCGTACGTCACCACCACGGTGTCGAAGCTCGCGTCAGGCCGGGGAATCTGCTCGGCGGACAGGCCCACGAGTTCCACCGGCAGGCCTGCCGCCGCGATGCGCCGCAGTGCCCACGGGTGCAGTTCCATCGCCGGGTCCAGTCCGGTGATCCGGCTCACGCGGGCCTTGTCGTAATACGGCATGTTCAGCCCCGTGCCGATGCCCACCTCCAGCACGCGCCCGTGCGCCAGCGGCACGACCTTCTGGCGCTGGCGGCCGACTGTGCGCAGGCCGCAGGCAAAGTCCAGCGCCCAAGGCAGGATGTGGCGTTCGTACCAGGAGTGGGTCATGCGAAAGAGGGGCTGGCTGCGCAGCTGCCTGAAAAATGGGCGGCTGAACGAAAACCCTTTGAAATCAGGCACTTGCCACCGCGATACATGCTGTGCCGGGGCTTATCCACAAGTTTGTCCAGTGCATGCAGGGATAACTTTCACGCGACCTCACCGCCAAATCGCACGATCAGGTTGTCGATGTATTTTTCGACCAGGTGGGTGAACTCGTGCTCGATCACTGGTTCAACGATCGCATGCATCAGGTGCGGCAACGGCACGTGGACCTCGGCCGTGATCTCCAGCGCAATGAACGTGGATTTCTTCTTGTCCTTGATTTTCCAGTGCCCGCTCACCAGCGCGTTGCCGATGCCTTCGACCGGCGTCCAGTCCACCGTACCCTTGGCCGCATTGCTCACGTAGGTGCTGGCGTAGATGGTCTGGATGTTCACGTGTTCGGTGCCCACCTTTTCCATCTCCCACTTGAAAGCCCCGCCGCCCAGGTCGGTCAGTTTGTGCACCTTGGGAAAATGGCTGGCCGACAGCGGGACGTCGGCCAGCACGGCAAACACATCGGCAGCCTTGGCTTTGACTTCAAACTCGTAGCCCAGGTTGAGGTGGACGGTGACAGACATGGCGAAACTCCTTGGGATGCGTTTGAACAGGCCAGTACCAATGATAGGACCCGGGCGGGTCGGGAATTAGGGAGGCTTGCCGGCCGGGCGAAGCGACAAAGGGCGGGAACCTTGCAAACGTTACCGCGCCAGCGACCCCGTGATGCCCACCGCCCGCCCCAGCGGGTCGAACAGCACCCCGGGGTTGAGCACCGCCCGCGGATCGACCTCGTGCTTGGCGGCGGCGAGCATGCGGCGAAACAGCGGGTCGGCCTCGCGCTCGTAACCGCTGCGGTGGTCGCGGCCCACCGCGTGGTGGTGGGTGATGGTGCCGCCGTGGCTGATCACGGCCTCGTTGGCGGCGGCCTTGATGTCGCGCCAGGCGGCCAGCGCGCTGGCCACGCTGCCATCGGCCGCGCCGTTGACGGCCAGCGTGAAATAGGGCGCCGGGCCGTCCGGGTAGACGTGCGTGAAGCGGCAGGACAGCAGCGCCTCGTTGCCGGTGGCGCGCTCGATGGCGGTCGAGACATCCGCCTTGACAGCGGTGTAGAAGGCGTCGAAGCGGTCCCACGTCACCGCGGTCTCGAAGGTGTCCATGATCACGCCCAGGCCCACGGCCGGATCGCGCCAGTAGGGCATGCGCAGGAAGGCGTCGCGCCAGGCGCCGGCCGCGCCCGTGCGGTGGGCCTGCGCACCCGAGCGTTGGACATCCGCGCCCTCGGGCGCCATCGAGCGCGCCACGGCGTCCGCGTCGAATTGCCCGCCGTGGTCGAACACCAGTTCCAGCGCGCGCGCCATCCAGGGCTGCAGCGGGTGGTCGGCGGATTCGAAGCCGAGCACCAGGATGGCATGGCTGCCGTCGCCGACGCCGGAGAACACCGTCTCCATCGGGTCCAGCAGGCGGCAGTTGGCCGGGTTCAGGCCCGACTGCGCCAGCGCGCGCACGCAGGCCACGCCCTTGAAATAGTCGTCGAAGCGCACCGATGCCGAGGCGCGAAAGCGCGGCACGTCCTGCAGCCGCACCCAGGCCTCGGTGACCACGCCCAGGGTGCCCTCCGAGCCCAGCACCAGCCGGTCGGGCGCCGGGCCAGCCCCGGAGCCGGGCAGGCGGCGCGTCTGCATCACGCCGGCGGGGGTGACCAGGCGGGTGTTCTCCACGAAGTCGTCGATGTGCGTGTGCTGCATCGCGTAGTGGCCGCCGGCGCGCGTGGCGATCCAGCCGCCCAGCGTGGAGAACTCGAAGCTCTGCGGAAAGTGCCGCAGCGTCAGTCCGTGCGGCTTGAGCTGGGCTTCGAGCTCGGGCCCCAGCGCGCCAGCCTGGATGCGCGCGGCGCGGCTGGTGCGGTCCACTTCCAGCACGCGGCACAGGCGCTCCATGTCGAGCGAGACCGTGCCCGAATAACTGCCGCCGACCGCGGGTTCGACGCCGCCGCACACGCTGCTGCCGCCGCCATAGGGCACCACCGCAACATTGCTTCGCGCTGCCCAGTCCAGCAGGTCCACGATGGCCTGTTCGTCGTTTGGAAAGGCCACCCAGTCGGGCGGCTCGGGCACGTCGCGCAGCCACATGCGCGCGAGGTCTGCGTAGCTCTTGCCGTAGCTGTGGTTGAGCCGGTCGAGCGGCAGACTGGAGAACATCGTGGCCAGCGCGGCCGGCGGGCTCACCCGGGGAAGGCGCAGCGCAAAGTCCTCGACTCGTGGCGGCGCTGGGTCGCCCTGGACCGCTCCGAGCTGGTCGAGCATGAAGCGCAGGTTGGCCTGTTCGCGCTCATCGAGCGCGGCGTCGGCCTGGCCCCAGCCCCAGAAGCGGCGCGGGGGGCGGCGGGAGAGGGTCGGGGCGGTCATGGGGGTCTCCTGAGGCGTGCTTTTGTGATAATTTCGGCCCTTTCCCAGCGTCCAATGGTCATGGGATGCTATGAAAAAAGTAGTGATCGGACGATGGGTCGGGTTGCCCTGCGCAGCATAGCAGCGGCCCGGTTCAGCCTGTGTGCCGCAGGTGTCGCATCAGCGCCAGCATGGCGTTCTGTGCTGACTCCAACGCGCCTTCCTGCCAGCCGTTCAACGTCGAGAGGCCGTCGCCGGCGAAAAACAGCGGGGGCAGACCGGCGCGCAGCTGATGCCAGGCCCGGCCCGCCTCCGGCGGCAGGCGAGCGGCGGCACCCAACGCCAGCGGAATGCGCGACCACTGCACCACCAACGGCTGCGTCAGCGGCAGCGCGGGGTCTGCGGCGGCCTGCCGGAGCAGCGTCTCGGCCCGGGCGATCTGCGTGGCCCGCGGCGGCGGCAGGTGCTGGGCGAGGGCCGTGGCGTTGCCGTAGACGGTCACGAGGCGCGAAAGTGGATGGTCGCCTGGGGCGGGCCACAGCAGGCGCAGCGCTTCGTCGCCGGGCGGTGCCTGGGCCGGGCGCGCAGAGGTTTCAAACGTGATCTTGATGGCGTCGGCCACGTCGATGGCACGCAGGGCCGCGTGCAGGTCAGCGGGCAGCGCCAGGTCGATGGCGGCGAGGCGGTGCAGTGGCAGCGCCAGCACGGCGCAGTCGGCGTCGAGCGTGCCCTCGCTGTCGCCCAAGCGGTAGCCGATGCGAACGCCCGCCGGTCGGTGCGCGTTCAGTCGCCGGATCCAGGCCACCTCGCAGCCGGTGCGCACCGGCTCGTTCAGTGGGCCGGCCAGCGCGCGCGGCAGCGCGTCCATGCCGCCCACCGGTTGAAGGCCCATCGCGGGCTGCAATGCATCCACCGGCTCCAGCGCCAGGCCGAAGCGGGTGGCGAGTGCCAGCACCCGCGGCTGTGACGGCAGGATGCGCCAGGGGCCGGCGTTCAGGAATTGGCCTGGGGCGAAGGTGCAGGTCTGGGGTTGGCCCAGCGTGTCGGGCACCGGGTCGCCGGATCGCAGCGTCCAGTTGCGCCCGCCGGTTCGCGCGCCGGCCTCCAGCACGGTCACGCGCAGGCCGGCGTCCTGCAGCGCGAGCGCGGCCGACAGGCCGGCCATGCCCGCACCGAGGACCGCGACGTGGGGCACGCGGCGCGTTGCGGTATGACCGGCACGCGCCCACAGCATGGGCCCGGCGAGGGCCCAGGCCATCAGGCGGCGCCGGGTGGTGATTGGCAGGGGGGCGGACATAATGTTTGCGTGACTGTAAGACAGGCCTTGCGTGCCCTGATCCTTTTTGTTGCCCTCGGGGTCGCGGCCGGCGTCGCGCTGGCAGGCGCGCGCATGGACACCATCCGCGCCCGGGGCGATCTGGTGTGCGGCGTGGCGCGCGACGATCCGGGCTTCTCGGCGCAGAGGGCCGACGGGCGCTTCGAAGGTTTCGAGCCCGACTTGTGCCGCGCGCTGGCCGCGGCGCTGTTGGGTTCGTCCGACCGGGTGCGGTTTGTGCCGCTGGAGACGGTGCATGAGTTCCTGGCCGATCCGCGGATCGACCTGGTCTTTCACCGGTTGACCTGGACGCTTACCCGTGAAGCGCCGGGGCAGCTGGAATTCGGGCCCGTCGTGTTCTACGAAGCCGCCGCTGGGGGGGCGCTGGAGCCGCTGGCGCCGCTGCTGCGCAGCGACGACCCGGATTTCAGCCGCGTGGTCCGCTGGACGGTGCATGCCCTGATCGAAGCGGAACAACTCGGCCTGAACCGCGCCAACGCGCAGGCCCTGGGTGAACGCCTGCGCTGGCCGCCCGAGGACACCGGCGCGGCACTGGGCCTGGCGCCCGACTGGGCCCGCCGGGCGGTCGCCGCGGTGGGCAACCACGGCGAGATCATTGAGCGCCACCTCGGAGCCCGCAAGGGTACACCGTACGATCGCGAGCCAAACCGCCTGTGGCGCGATGGCGGCCTGTTCCTGGCGCAGCCGGTGCGCTAACCGATTCGGTGGTTGACCCGTGGCCGACTGCATAGAATGGTTGCCATGATGATCGCATGGTTGGTTCTACATGGCCTGTGCGCCATGTTCCTGCTGGGGGCCTTGAGTCACCAGGCGGCTTCGTGCTGGCGCCGGCCCGGGGCCGGTCGCGCGATGACGATGACAGCGGGATTCATGGCGGTGCGCGGGCCGCTGTATGCGCGCGCGGTGGTGGTGTCGTACCTGCTGACGATGCTGCTCGGGGACGTGGTCTACGGGCCTTACCGCGTCGACGTCAAGACGATGTTGTTCGACCTGCAACTGTGGCCGTGGAACGGCGTGTTCGAGATCAAGGAGCACCTGGTGGCGCTCGGCTTCTTCCTGCTGCTGCCCTACTGGCACCTCTGGAGCACGCCGCTGGATCCGGTCCTGGAGCGGCCCCGGCGCCTGTTGACGAGCCTGCTGGCGTTCGTGGTCTGGTACGCGCTGATCGCCGGTCATCTGCTGAACAACCTGAAAGGGGTAGGGTTTTGAGCGCGACACCTACGACGCAGCGGCTGGGGCGCTGGACACTGGCCGCGCTGGTGGCGGGCGCGGCCTACGTGTTGGCCTATTCGCAGGACGTGACCTTGTTCTACTACTACCCGATGGTCGGCGAGTTTCATCTGCGTCCCCAGGCCGACGCGCTGGGTCCGCGCATCACCTACTACGGCTGGAAGGCCATCGGATTGCTCGCCGGCCTGGCCACACTGGCCCTGCCGAAGCGCTGGACAGCCCGCTTGCCGCCTGATACGGTCTGGATCGGCGCTTTGCTGATGACCGCGGTGGTCCTGTGGCATGAGTCGCACTGGTTTTTCAGATGAACTTCAAACGACGCCTGCTGGTTTGTGCCGGGTTCGCCGGCCTGATGGTCTCGACCGGCGGGGCTTGGGCCAACGGAACGCCGTTCTTCTTTCCGAACGCGCGCGGCAATGCCAACAACCCCAACGCCCTGGTGTACGCCGGCAACATCAAGGACACCAGCGGACGTTATGTGGACGATGTGCAGGTGCTGGTGATCGCCACCGATCTGGGCATGACGATTCCGGTCAAAAACGATGCGCCGGGCCACTACCGCACGCCCGACATTCACGGCTGGATCGAAAACCTCGGCGGCAAGGTGAATCCGGAGAGGATCCGCATCGATATCAACAAGCCGGGCTACGTGCTGGCCCGGCCGGTGGCGATTCCCCGGCGCACCACCGGCGTCCACCCGGTGGATATCCTGCTGAAGCCGGCTGGCGGCGACATCAAGAAGCCCGCAACGCCCTGAAGAAGGCCAGGGCCACGTGGCTGTTCAGGTGCGCGTGCGTCGCAGTTGCGGCATGAACATGGCGCCGAGCAGCGCCAAGCCCGCCAGTCCGACCCCGGCGTAGAGGATGGCGTCCGTGATCCCGGTCGAACGCACCAGGGCACCTGCCGCCACGCCCGACGCCGCCGGAACCACCTGCGAGATGATCGAGTAGATGCTCATGATGCGCCCGCGCAAGGCCTCGGGCGCCTGGCCCTGGATGCCCGCGATGATGAAGCTGATCACCATGCCGCCGAGCAGGCCCATCGCACCCAGGGCCGTGGCCGATACGGCGGCGCTGGTCCAGCCGCTCAGCGAGGCGAACAACAGGCTGGCCGTCATCGTGCCCACGAAGATGGCGGCGCCATGGTGCAGAAATTTGCCCAGCAACAGCGCCGAGACCCCGCCCAGGATCAGCGTCAGGGCCATCAGGCCCAGGTAGGCGCCGCGCTGCAGCTCCGACAAGCCCAGCACCTGGCGCGCCAGCTTGGGCAACAGGATCTGCATCGGCCCGGTCATCGCATAGGCCATGATGGCCGCCAGGATCAGTTGCAGCAGCAGCGGGTTGGCCCGGACCGCCGAGAAGCCTTCGCCGAGTTCGGTCAACACGCCCCGGCCTGGCTGGTCACTGCCGCGGGTGCGGGTGCCCAGCAGCATCAGAGAGGCCGCGACAAAGAAGCCCATGCCGGTGGCGAACACGGCCGGCCAGCCATAGCGGCTGCGCACCAGCCCGATAACGACCGGCGCCAGGCCGAAACCCAGCAGCACCTGCAGGTTGAAGATGATGGTGGCGGGCTTGAGCTTGTCCGGTGGCGCGATCTGACCCAGCGTGGCCAGCCGCGCCGGCCCCACGAACGACCAGGCCAGGCCACCCAGGAACGCGGAAAACAGTGTCCAGGCGACCCGGGTCTGATCGGTGGCGCCCGCGTCGGTCCACCACAGGCCGGCCAGACACAGGATGAACAGGGCCTGCGCCGCGTGGATCACGCGCGTCGGGGAAATCCGGTCGCACAGCACCCCGGCAAACCAGCCGAACAGGATGGAGGTACCGAACGACAGGCCAAAGCCGATGCCCGACAGCAGGTCTGATCCCACCTTCTCTTGCAGGTACAGGATGACCGTGTAGTTGACCATGTGCCCGCCGGTGAAGGCCAGCAGGGATGAGAGATAGAAGGCGGGCATGGTGGGGGCTCAGCGCGTGCCGGTGGGCGGCGTGATCTCGATCAGGGTCGGCTGGGTGTCCTCGATGTGCCAGCTCGGAAACGAGGCGCTGGTCACGTAGACCTGTCCCTTGGGCGAGATCTCGACGTCACGGGTGAAGGTGCTCTTGCGCTGCATCGGGAACATCGTCCAGGCCTGGGTGACGATGTCATAGCGGTAGACCGAATCCGAGTTGGTGCCGTTGACCCACACCTGGTGGCGCTCGCGGTCCACATTGAGCGAGTACGGCGTGTCGCTGCCCTTGGGGCTGACGGGCAGGTCCAGCACGGTGAATTGCCCGGTCTTGGGCGCATAGCGGGCGACCTGCGACTCGTTGAAGGCCACGATCCAAAGGTTGCCGTCTCGGTCGGAGCGCAGGCGCCGCGGGCTCTTGAACGGGGTCTTGATCATCGTCACGACGCCGGTCTGCGGATCGACCGAGGCGATCTCGTCCGTGTGCAGACGCGCGATCCAAGCCTTGCCGTCGGGCGTGATGTCAATGCCGTAGGGCAGCGGCACACCGGTGGAGACATGGTCCACCTTGACATAGTTGGCCACCGGAATGCCCCAGCTCAGCAGCTTGAAGATGAAAGGCGTCAGCTTGACCGTGACCCGTTCCATGAAGGTGCGGAAGGGAAGGTCGAAGAATGTGTATTTCCCGGAGACACGATCGAACATGCCGACCTGGTTGGACAGGGCCAGCGTGAACCAGACACGGTCTTTGGCGTCGAAACGCACCGTGTGCGGGTAGAAGCCACCATCCATTTCGTGGAAGCGGAACGCCTTGGTGACGGGGTCGAACTCGATCAGCCGTCGCTGGTACGAAGGCGTGATGAAGATGTGCTTGTCTTTCGGTGACTCCGCCAGCGAATGGATGCCCTGGTAGGTCTCGTGCTTGGGGAAATCATGCAGGCGTCCCGCCAAGAGGCCGCCCAGTTTCTCGCCGGCTTGCGGGGGGATTTTGTAGACCGTGTACTTGCCGGTGGCCGGGTCGACTTCATAAATCCGGTCCTGCAGGTTGTCACCGACATAGACCATGCCGTTGCTGTGCCGCAGCAGGTCGTGCATCTGCGACATGGCGTCGCCGATGGGCATCTCGCGGATCGTGGTGCCCGCCAGCGTCGGCGACCAGGGCGTGCCTTTAGGGACCAGGGCGGGATTCGCGTTGATTCTCTTCCAGTGCGCCTCCAGCAGTGCCGGGATCTTCTGCTGCCCTTCCGTGGACAGGCGCGCGCCATAGCGCACCATGCGTTTGATGGCCACGTCCCACTCTTCGGCTGATCGATCCCGGCGCAGCAGGATGCCGCCCTGCTGGTGGCAGAAGTTGCACTGGAGCATGAACTCCTTCTTCAGGTTGGCGTCGCCGAAGTCGATGGTGGACGACCAGGCATTGGCGGGCTGTTGCGCGGCGAGCGCGGCGGGATCGGTTTCTGGCTTCATCACCAGTGGCTTGTCCAGCGCATTCGAAGCGACCGTGAGATCCTGGTAGCCCGGCCTGCGCAACCGGATCTTCCAGGGGTGGTCGGCCGGCGGGATGTCGGTCTGGCCCGCGGCGTCGGTAAAACGCGCCACCTCGATGAAGGCCTGCTGCGGCTTGCCACTGGCGGGATAGCCGTTGTCGGAGGTGTCCACGGCCGATGCCTTGACGGGCTGGCGGCTCACCATCACGGTGGCCAGGGGTTTTCCACTCGGGTCCGTGACGCTGACGGGCACGGCGAAAGCATGGCCGGCCAACAGGGCGGTCAGGACGATAAAGGGCAACTTCATGGTCGTTTCTCCTCTCAATGGGTCAGGAATTCGGCGCTGACGCGGCGTTTCATGGTGCGGGCGTAAAAGCCGGGTGCGAACTTGCGGACACACCAGGCCAGGCGCGAGGTGCGATCGGGCAGCAGCAGGTTCTGGCCGTGCGCGAGAGCATCAAAAATGCGCTGCGCGATGTCGTTCGGGCTCGACTCACCGCCGGTCGTGATCCGCGCGGAAGTGGCTGAGGTGCCCTGGCCGCTGAGCGCGGCGCCGCCGATGCCCGTGGCGATGAAAGACGGGCAGATCAGCGTGACGCCCACGCCCCGGTCTTCAACCTCCGTACGCAGGGTGTCGAAAAAACCGTGCAGCGCATGCTTGCTGGCCGCATAGCCGGTGCGCCCCAGCAGCGGCGCGTAGCCGGCCACGCTGGAAATCGCCGCCACCACGCCATAGGTCTTGATCAGGTGGGGCAGGGCGGCATGCGTCATCTGCATCGCGCCGAAGAAGTTGATTTCCATCACGCGGCGGATCACCGCGGGGTCGGTGTCCAGGAATAGGCTGCGGTGCGAGATGCCGGCGTTGTTGACGAGGCCGTCGAGCGCGCCAAAGTGCGCCACGGTCTGGTCGACGGCGGCCTGGCATGCGGCAGGGTCGGCGATGTTGCCGGCAATGTTTCCGGCGATAGCCAGCGTGCCGGCGGGCAGGGTGGCCACGAGGGCGTCCAGCCGCCCGTGGTCCAGGTCCATCGCGGCGATGCGCGCGCCCTCGGCCGCAAAACGGCGACACAGCGCGGCACCCAATCCGCCGGCCGCGCCGGTGACCAGGATGACCTTGCCGGTGAAGTCGCGCCGGGCCATTTTCATTTGGCGCTCTGGCGGGCGTTGCGGTAGAGGTCGAACACCTGCGCCGAAGTCAGTTTGGGCGTGTAACCGAACACTTCCTTGAGCCGGGTGTTGAGCAGCACCGGGCGGTAACGCAGGAAGTCGAGCTGCTCCGGCCCGTACTGGGTCAGGTTCAGCTTCTTCAGCACCCACAGCGCCCCCTGCAACACCGGGGCCGGCAGCACGCGGCAGGTCTTGCCCAGGCGCTGCGCGATTTCGAAGATGGTCAGCTTGCCGTCGCCCGCGACGTTGAAGATGCC
>Ga0209254_10003653_pt1 | contig 14039 bp, 16 predicted proteins | sample FrelakmetDIP11DI_FD_187148 | JGI IMG/M metagenome (GOLD analysis project Ga0209254, IMG submission 187148) | Freshwater lake sediment microbial communities from the University of Notre Dame, USA, for methane emissions studies - DIP11 DI (SPAdes)... | ecosystem: Environmental > Aquatic >...
CGGAGTGGCAGCCGCCCTGCGCGACCGCCTGGCCCGGCGCGGCGAGCAGCGTTCGGCGGGCCTGTGACGACGCCCGACCCCGCAGGCGCTGCGGACCCGTCGGCCTCCTCCTCCGTCGGCGACGACCTCGGCCTTGGACTGCGACTGCCGGGCCGTGGCGGCGTCGACGCGGCAGGTCGGCGCCAGGTTCACCCGATCTCCCCGCTCGTGCACGGGGTGACCGCACTGCCCATCGCCGCGGTTGCCGTGTTCGCCTTCGGGATGGGCGCCTTCACCGCTCTCGGTCCCCGCGGGATCCTCGGCGCGATAGGGGTCGTCATCCTGCTGACCGGGCTGGTGACCGCCTGGCAGTACCTCGCCTGGCGCAACCTGCGCTACTGGTTCGACGACGACGGCGACTTCCGGGTCGACTCGGGGGTCCTCACCAAGCAGCAGCGCAGGCTCCAGCTGAGCAGGCTCCAGTCCGTCGACGTGGCGCAGCCGCTGTTCGCGCGCCTGTTCGCCATGGCCGAGGTCACCGTCGAGGTGGCGGGTGCAGGCGACTCGCGGGTGAAGCTCCAGTTCGTCCCGCTGGACGATGCCCGCGCTCTGCGCAGCGAGGTGCTCGCGCGCGCGGCGGGCCTGCGGCACGATGTCGGCGAGGCACCCGAGGCGCCCATCGCGTCCGTGGCCCCACGCGATCTGGCCCTGTCCTTGCTCATGCGCAGCGTGACCGCCGGGCTGCTGCTGCTCACCGTCGTCATCGTCGTCGTCACCGTGCTCAGCAGCGGCTGGGGTGGCCTCGGGCTGGCGCTCGTCACCGGCGGCCTGCCGATCATCATCGTCTTCGCGGAGTTCATCAAGTACTTCAACTTCACCGTGAGCCAGTCGCCCGACGGCCTGCGGCTGAAGTTCGGGCTCGCCAAGACGGAGACCCGCACGGTTCCGCCGGGGCGCGTGCAGGCCGTCGAGGTCGTCGAGCCGCTGCTGTGGCGACGGCAGGGGTGGGTGCGCCTGCGCGTGAACATCGCCGGGGTCGGCGGGCAGGACTCGGGAGGGAACCGCGAGGAGACGCTCCTCATCCCGGTGGCGTCGCATGAGGTGGCGGAGGATCTCCTGCGGAGGATCCTGCCCGGACTGTCCCTGGAGACACTGCCCTGGGAGTGCGCCCCCGCCCGGAGCCGTCGTCGCGCGCCCATCCAGTGGGGGCGACTGGCCGTCGCCTGGGACGCGGCGGTGTTCGCGGCCCGCAGCGGCCGCATCACCCGGCGCCTGGCCGTCATCCCGCATGCGCGCACGCAGTCGGTGCGGCTGACCCAGGGCCCATGGGAACGCGCCCTCGCCCTCGCGAGCGTGCACGTCGACTCGACCCCAGGCCCGGTGAAGGTGTCCGGACGCCATCTCGACGCGATGACCGCGCGACGCATCGTTGACGAGCAGGTCGTGCGCGCCGGTCAGGGTCGATCGGCCGACCGGACGACGAGGTGGGCGGCGGAGCAGTAGCCGCCGCAGGTCAGCGCGCGGCTGCCATCTCCTCCGCCACGGCGTCGGCGAAGGCGTCGACATCATCGGCCGTGGTGTCCCAGGAGCACATCCAGCGCACCTCCCCGGTGGTCTGGTCCCATGTGTAGAAGCGGAACCGCTCCTGCAGCCGTGCGGTCACGTCGGCCGGCAGGACCGCGAACACGGCGTTCGCCTGGACGGGCCTGACCACCGTGACTCCCTCGATGTTGCGTACTCGCCCCTCGAGCTGGCGGGCCATGGCGTTGGAGTGCCGGGCGTTGCGAAGCCAGAGGTCGTCGGTCAGCAGGGCCAGGAGCTGGGCGGAGACGAAGCGCATCTTGCTGGCCAGCTGCATGGACGTCTTGCGGAGGTAGGGCACACCCGGTGCAGCGTCGGGGTTGAGAACGACGACGGCCTCGCTCAGCATGGCCCCGTTCTTGGTCCCGCCGAAGGAGACGACATCGACGCCCACGTCGGTGGTGAACTCGCGGAAGTCGATTCCGAGCGATGCGGCCGCGTTGGAGATCCGGGCACCGTCGAGATGCACCGTGAGGCCGAGACCGTGCGCGTGATCGGTGATCGCCGCGATCTCGTCGGCCGTGTAGAGCGTTCCCAGCTCCGTCGACTGGGTGATCGTGACGACCCCGGGCTGTGCTCGGTGCACGTCGCCAAATCCCCAGGCCTGGGTGTCGATGAGGTCCGGAGTGAGCTTCCCGTCCGGCGTCGGGACGGTCCACAGCTTCAGGCCGCCGCCATGCTCGGGCGCGCCGCCCTCGTCGACGTTGATGTGCGCCGACGTCGAGCAGACGACGGCCTCCCATCGCTTCGTCATCGCCTGCAGGGCAACGACATTCGCGCCGGTTCCGTTGAACACCGGGTAGACCTCGGCCGCTGGGCCGAACTGTCCCCGCATGGCCTCGGTCAGCTCGGCGGTGATGTCGTCGTCGCCGTACGCGACCTGGTGTCCTTCGTTGACGCGGGCGATGGCCTCGAGGACCTCTGGATGGATGCCGGCGTAGTTGTCGCTGGCGAAGCCGCGCCAGGGAGTCGAGGTCATGAGGCCGAGTATTCCCCAACGGTCAGGTCCAGGCGCGACCCGTTGACCGCCGGTCCGGTGCACGCCTCCGCGATGGCCGCGGCGAGGGTGGTCACATGCGTGTACCCCGGCCACGTCCTCTCCGGTTCCGCCGCCGCCATCTGATCGGTGAGCAGGGCCTTGACGGCGACCACAACGGAGGCGGACGCGGAGTCGCGAAGGAAGTGGGCGACACCGGCCATCCACGCCTCGGCGGCCGACTTGGCGGCGGCGTAGGCGATGTTGCCTGCGGTCGGGGCGGCGGCCGTCGTGCTGGTCACCATGAACACCCGGCCGTCGTCGCTGGCACGGACGTCATCGGCGAACACCGCCGTCAGCACCGCCAGGGTCCCCACTATCGGCGGGCTCAGGGCGAGCCAGTTGTCGACGGAGGCCGGCTCCAGGGTCTTGGTGCCGCGCCAGCCGCCGACGAGATGGACGAGCACGTCGACCCGCCCGAGGCGCGCAAGGAGGTCCGCCCGCAGCGCGGACAGGGCGTCGAGGTCGAGCAGGTCGATTCCGTGGGCTTCGGCAGATCCGCCGCTCGCGGTCGCGGCCATGGCAGCTGCCTCGGCTGCCTCTCGGCGCGAGTCGAGCAGCACCGCATGGAACCCAGCCGCGCACAGTCGCTCGGCCACGGCCGTGCCGGCGCCGCCGGCCCCGGCGATGACCGCCACGGGCATCTCGGTCATGCCGTGATCCCGGCAGTGGCGTCGATCGTCGGGGTGAGCTTGCGCTTCAGCGCGTCGAAGAAGACGTTGAGCGGGAACTCGTCCGGCAGCACGAGGTTCACGACCTCCTTCATCTCCCCGTCGAGGGGGAGCGCGTCGGGACCCTTCGCCCAGACCGAGCCGGGGCTTGGCTCCACCAGGCCACTGACGAACTGGTGGGCCGCCAGCCACTGCGCGAGGCGCGATCGATCGATGCCCCCGTGGTAGAGCTCGTCGACGGAGTCGCAGAGGCCGACCATCGAGCCGGTGAGCCGTTGCCAGTCGATGCTGAGCGTGTTGTCCGTCCATCGGAGCACGTCATCGCGGTGCAGCCACGCGAAGATGATCTGGCCGCCGAGGCCGTCGTAGTTGCGCACCCGGTCGCCGGTGATGGTGAAGCGGAAGAGCCGGTCGAAGACGATGGCATGGCGGATGAACCTGCCCAGGTAGACGCCGTCCTCGTCGAGGGCCAGGGTCTCGCGGAAGGTGGAGAGGTCGCAGCGCAGCTCCTCGAGGGCGTACATCCAGTACGGCATGCGCTGCTTGATCATGAACGGATCGAACGGCAGGTCACCACGGCTGTGCGTGCGGTCGTGGATGAGGTCCCACAGCACGAAGGTCTCCTGGGCGAGCTGCTGGTCGTTGAGCAGCAGGTCCACGTCCGGGGGCAGGGACAGTTGGAGGGTGTCGCTAGCGGCACGGGCCACCATGCGGAAGCGCGCCGCCTCACGGTCGCAGAAGATGCCGCCCCAGTGGAAGTCGATCGCCTCGCCGGTCGCGACGGTCTCCGGGAAGAAGACGGCAGAGTGGGTGTCGTAGCCCTTGGTGAATCCGACGAACTCGATGGGGACGAAGGCGGGGTTGTCGTAGGTGCGCTCCTGATCGGCCAGCCAGTCGGGCCAGAAGGTGCGCGTCACGACGGCCTCGAGATTGCGATTGGGGTTCCCGTTCTGCGTGTACATCGGGAAGACGGCGAAGTGCTCGATCCCCTCCTCGCGACGCCGCTCGGGACGGAACTCGGAGAGGGAGGCGACGAAGTCGGGCACCCCGAACCCGTCGTCGGCCCACGTCCGCAGGTCGGACACCGTCGCGGCGAGATGGTCGGACTGGTGGGGGAACCGAGGTGCGAGGGCCTCGATCGAGACGCACATCCGCTCGACGAGGGCGGCCGCCTCGCCGCTGGACGTCACGGTCAGGTCGATGGACCCGTCCTTGGCCTGCAGCGGTCGAATCGCCTCGATCGCGTCGACGAGATCCGCCCAGGCGGGAGACTGCGTCACCCACGTCGGCTCGGCCGCAGACTGCTGGGCGCGGGCGGCGCGACTGCCCGCCACCCAGGTGACGAGGTTGAGCCACAGCTGCCGGTGGTCGAGGTCGGTGATGGAGTCGTCGCCGAAGAGATCGGAGTCGGCGGCGACGACGACGCGGCCTCCTGCCATGGTGGAGGACATGACGAGACCGGCACGTGCCGGGTCGGCAGTCTCGCTCGTGCGGGCCACGGTCTCGACCGCGATGGTGTCGTCAGCAGCGACACCGTGCAGCGTCCCGGCGCGGTAGAAGCAGGCGTCTGACACCTGGGCGGTCAGGTCGTGCTCCTGCCCGGGCACCAGGTCGGCCAGTACCCAGGTCGGGACGTCCTTGAAGGCGTGCGCGGGGTCTTGGACGGTCGTGCTGTCGATCGCGATCCCGAACCGGGCGGCGAGGTCGGCGAAGTTGTTGCCGTACTTCGCCTGCTCGGTCTCGGCAAGGATGACCAGCCCGCCGCCGGCGCGCACGAAGCGCTCGACGGCGTCGAGCTCGTCGTCGGTCAGGCGCGGGGACCCCACGCCGGTCGTGCGCTCCCAGGCGTCGTCCGCCGCATGCGGAAGGACGACGACGTCGACGTCCGCGAGAGCGGCGTCGTCCAATGCGCCGTCGGCGTGCACGGTGATCGCCAGTCCCGATCGCCGGGCGGCGATGGCCGCCACCGCGTAGGAGGCGTCCGCCGGGTTGACCGGGTTCATGGCCGCGGCGACCTCGGGCCTGGTCGACCAGGCCTGGCGGTGCGACTCATCGATCAGGACGCGGGCCAGGGGACGCATGGCAACTCCGGGGTGGGTCGAAGGGGGTCGAAAGGGCGAAGATCTCGTGTCGCAGAGGCTAGCAGGCAGGACGATGTCCGGTGAAATACGACAAGAAGGGATGATCGTCCCAGTCAGCCCGCCCGCAGGCGTCGCATCGTGAGCACCCCCGCCGTGATGATGATGAGGACGGCGACGGCGAGAAAGCTCGCGACAAGGTCCCAGCCGAACGCCGAGACCCGCACGACGAGGGCCCCGGACATCATCAGCAGGGCGAAGGCCTGGAGGAAAAGGGCGAAGCGCAACTGGCGACGGGCCGTGTCATCGAGCATCCGCGCATCGTCCCAGAACGCAGGGCCCGGCGGACCCTGCCCTCAGGGATGCGCGGCGGCGGCGTTCCACGACCGGATGACGTGCTGCTCGTGCTCGAACCCGAGGGCGGACATTCGAGCCGGGTCGAGGGCGAACAGCCGGCCCGCGACCGGGACGAGGCCGAGCCACCGGGCCGTCAGGATCCGCAGGACGTGCCCGTGCGCGACCAGCAGGCAGTCGTGGTCAGCGTGGAGGACCGGCAGGCACCGCGCGATCACGCGATCGACCCGCACGGCGACCTGGTCCAGCTGCTCACCCGGGGTCGCGCCGGCCGGCACCGGGTGGTCCCAGACCAGCCATGCCGGGTCCTCGAGCTCTGTGCGGACCTCCGTCGTGGTCCGGCCCTCCCACGCGCCGTAGTCCCACTCGCGCAGGTCGTCGGTGAACTCGTCGGGGACCACGCCGGCCAGTCGGGCAGTGTCGCGCGCACGGCGCATGGGGCTGCACAGCACGAGCCCGGGGGAGACGCCCTCGAGTTCGGCACGCGTCGTCTCGGCCTGACGCATCCCGTGCTCGGTCAGGGGAACGTCGGTGGCACCGGTGTGGCGCCCGGCACGGCTCCACTCGGTCTCGCCGTGCCTGATGAGCCAGATCCTCGCCACGGCAGCAGCGTAGGCGGAGCCAGCGGCCTCCCCTCGGGGATTTCGTGAAAGGCATCACAAGCCCGTACACTCGACCCATCGCTACGCCGTAGCGGCAATTGATCAGGCGCATCAGCGCCGCTCGCGAGTCTTGCTCGTGGTCGAATCCGGACCGCACCTTCGAGACGCGCCAGTCGTCACGAATGGATGCGTCAACCATGTCCGCTGTGCCCTCCTTCGCCGAGCTCGGCGTCGCCATGCCGCTCGTCCCCGCCCTTCAGCGCGCGGGCATCGAGTCGCCCTTCCCCATCCAGGTGGCCACGCTCCCCGACGCCATCGCCGGTCGGGACATCCTCGGCCGGGGCCAGACGGGCTCGGGCAAGACCCTCGCCTTCGGGCTGGCCATGCTCACCCGGCTCTCGGGCCGCAGGGCAGAGGTGAAGCGGCCGCTCGGCCTCGTCCTCGTCCCTACTCGCGAGCTCGCGATGCAGGTCAGTGACACGCTCACGCCGCTCGCCCACACCGCGCAGCTGAGCGTCCGCCTCATCGTGGGCGGCATGCCCTACTCCAAGCAGATCCGCAGCCTCGAGCGCGGTGTCACGATCCTCGTCGCCACCCCGGGGCGGCTCGTCGACCTGGTCAACCGCGGTGACGTCGACCTCTCGAGCGTCGAGATCACGGTGCTCGACGAGGCCGACCAGATGGCCGACATGGGCTTCCTGCCGATCGTCCGCGAGATCCTCGACATGACGAAGACGAACGGGCAGCGCCTGCTCTTCAGCGCGACGCTGGACGGTGACGTCGACACCCTGCGACGCAAGTACCTGCGCAACCCCGCCGAGCACTCGACGGCTCCGGTGCACGCGCAGATCGAGGGCATGGACCACCACGTCCTGCTGGTCCACCCAGCTGACAAGGACCTGGTCACCGCGCAGATCGCGGCACGTGACGGTCGCACGATCTTCTTCGTCCGCACGCAGGCCGGCGTCGATCGGCTGGCCGGCCATCTTGCGCTGCAGGGCGTGCCCGTCGGCGCCCTCCACGGCGGCAAGTCGCAGGCGGTGCGCACCCGAACCCTCGACGCCTTCCGCAACGGCGTCACCCCGGCGCTGGTCGCCACCGACGTCGCGGCGCGCGGCATCCACGTCGACGGCATCAGCCTGGTCGTGCACGTCGACTCGCCCGCGGACCCCAAGGACTACCTGCACCGCGCGGGCCGCACGGCTCGTGCGGGCGAGACCGGCACCGTCGTGACCCTCGCCTCGCCCAAGCAGCAGCGCCTGGTCTCCTCGCTGACGAAGCGCGCCGGGGTAGACCCCTTCGTCGCACGCGTGCGCCCCGGCGACCAGACCCTCTCCGACATCACCGGCGCGCAGGAGCCTTCGGGCGTGCCGTGGATCGCTCCGCGCGAGAAGTCGGCGCCGCGCAAGGCGTGGTCGCCTCGCTCCAACGGCGGCGGTCGACCCCAGGGGGCGGGTCGCTCGAACTCCGCCGGTCGCCCGACCGGCGCCGGTCGCGGCTACCGCTCGGCCGGCCCCCGCCGGACCGCCGGGCAGTAGTCGCTCAGGCCTCGAGCTCGGGATGAACGTCGTCGTCGGTCACGTCGACACCGACTCCGCCCACCGCGTTGGCCAGTCGTAGGCCGTAGCCCACGGCGGGGCCGACCAGAAGGGCGAACAGGACTGTGCCGATGCCGACGGTGCCGCCGAGCAGCCACCCGATCGCGACCACGGTCACCTCGATGCCGAGCCGGACCGCGCTGATCGGCCACCCCGTGCGCAGGTGCACGCCGGTCATCCACCCGTCGCGGGGACCGGGTCCGAGGTTCGTCGTCAGGTAGAGACCGCTCCCCACGCCGATCAGGGCGATGCCGACGAGCACGAACGCGAGCCTTGCGAGAGCGCCCTCCGGGGTGGGGAGCACCATGACCATCACCTGCAGGGCGAGGGCGATGACGACCGCATTGCTGATGGTGCCGAGCCCCGGGCGTTCCCGCAGGGGGATCCACAGCAGCAGGACGATCGCGCTGACCACGAAGGTCGCGAGCCCGATCGACATCGGCAGGCGGGCACTCAGCCCTTGGGCGAGGACCGTCCATGGCGCATTGCCCAGGGTCGACGACACGAGCAGCGCCTCCCCGGTGCCGAAGAGCCACAGGCCCAGGAGCAGCAGCACGAACGTGCCGGGGCTCGTGCGCCAACGCGAGGCCGAGCGCCACCGGGTGACGGGGACGGTGTGCGACGGGATCAGGAAGGCCAGGCGGTCACGCACTCCCGCAGTGTGTCGCAGTCGTGGCCTCGCTAGGCCGACTGGGGTCGACGCACGCCGGTCTTCAGGCGCTCGAGCGCGACCTCGGCTCGGCGCAGTCGGGTCTGCGAGAGCTTGGCCTCGCCCACCCACCTCGCGTATTCGCGGCGGTGCGAGGGCGCCAGCGCCTCGAACGCATCCTTGGCCTCGGCGTCGGTGCGCAGCCGGACGGCGAGCTCAGGCGGAACCTCGGTGGTGCGGACGGTGTCGTCCTTCTTGACCTGGACGCGCACGCTGTCGCCGGCCGCGACGGCCGCAGCCGTGCGCGCCTCCGCGTTGACCACGATGTGGTAGTCGGCGCCGTAGACCTGGGTCGTCGTTCGCCACGTGTGGTCGTTGATGGTGACGCGCACCGGGCAGCGGGCACGGCCGAAGAGGGCCTTCACGTCGAACGGGAGGGTGATGAACGTCGACGTGCCGCGTGCGTCGGGCCGCCAGAGCGCCGCGTCGAAGTCCACCGCGTCGGTCATCGGGCAAGTCTGGCGAGGAAATCCGGGCTGTGCAGCCGATCCCCCCAATAGAGTGCGGAAATGGTTACGGAATCGTCATCGACGCGGCTTCGGATCACCGGCCTCCTGGCCTCCGTGGCGGTCTCCGCCCTCCTGCTCAGCGCCTGCGGCGGCGGTTCGGACGCGCCCGCCGCCTCGGCATCGGGGTCCGCGAGTGCGGCAGCCGCGGTGGAGGGCCGAGAGGTCCTGCTCGAGGCCCAGGAGCTCACGACCCTCGACCAGCAGATCGCGTACCCGAAGAAGACGCCGGCTCAGGTGTCGAGCTACATCACGACCCTGGAGCCGGGGCAGGAGACGGGCTGGCACCGGCACCGCGTTCCGCTGTTCGTCTACGTGCTCGAGGGCACTGTGTCGGTCGAGTACGACGCCGGAGTCATCAAGGACTATCCCGCGGGCTCGGCGTTCATGGAGGCCGAGGACATCTGGCACAACGGCACCAACAAGGGGGACGATGCCGTGCGCATCCTCACCGTGTACATGGGCGCGAGCGGAGCCAAGAACACCGTCGAGCGCTCTCCCTGACGCTGGCGCACGGGGCGTCGCGGTCTAGAGTCGCCTGCGTGCTGAGCGTGGATGACTACCGCAACGGGATCCTTGACGGAATCGCCGTCCTCGCGGCGCTCGAGCTCCCGCTGTCATCGGCACACGGGTGCGTCCTCGCCGCCGACGTCGTGGCGCCCTGGCCGCTGCCCTCCTTCGACAACTCGTCGATGGACGGCTACGCGGTGCTGGCCGCCGACGTCTCCGGCGCCACCGCGGACGCCCCCGTCGAGCTGACCGTGATCGACGACGTGCCGGCCGGCTACCGGGCGACCGAGGTCGTTCGTCCGGGTACGGCGATCCGCATCATGACCGGAGCGCCCATGCCGGACGGAGCCGACGCCGTCGTGCCCGTCGAGCGCACGGATGCCGGCGCCCAGACGGTGCGGGTCATGGCTGGCGTCGCCGAGGGAGCCCATATTCGTCGCGCGGCGGAGGATGTCGTCGCGGGTGAGGTCGTGCTGACCGCGGGCACGCTGATCGGCGCTCGTCAGGTGGCGATCCTCGCCGCGGTCGGCTGCGGGGTCGTCTTCGTCCATCCGCGCCCGCGGATAGCCGTCATCTCCACCGGGTCGGAGCTGGTGGAGCCGGGCATGCCGTTGCGCCACGGGCTCATCAGCGACAGCAACAGCTACCTGCTGGTCGCAGCCTGCAAGGAAGCCGGCGCCGATGCGTACCGGATCGGCCCGATCGTGGACGACGACCGGGCGTTCCTCGAGGCGGTCGAGGACCAGCTCCACCGCTGCGACCTCATCCTCACCAGCGGCGGCGTGAGCATGGGCGCGTACGACACCGTGAAGGCGGTGCTCAGCGCCGTCGGCACGGTGGAGTTCACCAAGGTGGCCATGAACCCGGGCATGCCGCAGGGGCACGGGTTCGTCGGCGAGGAGGAGGTTCCGATCATCACGCTGCCGGGCAACCCGGTGAGCAGCTATGTGTCCTTCGAGAACTTCGTCCGGCCGGTCATCCGGCGCATGCGGGGGCTCACTGACCTCATGCGGCCCGAGCTCAGCACGGCCTGCGCCGTACCCCTGACGTCTCCGGCGGGCAAGCGGCAGTTCGCCCGTGCCCGCTTCCTGCCGTCCGGAGCCGTGGTGCCGGTGGGGACGGGCCAGGGCTCGCACGTGCTGGGTGGCCTGGCGGGCGCCGAGGCCCTCATCGTGATCCCCGAGGACGTCACGTCCGTCGAGGCTGGCGATCCGGTCACCGTGCTGGACCTTCGGCACGGCTGAGCCTGGGGGGCCACTCCCGTTGCCCGTTCATGTTGAGGCGATATGGTCCGGGCGTGCCCAAGTCAGGTAAGGACGCCGACCCGCTGGAGCGCTGGCGGCACTTCGAGGCGCGCTACGCCGAGCTGGTCGCGCCGTTCATGGCGGGGGACGGCATCCCGCATGTCGACAAGGACGCCATGGTGGCGATGGCCTCTCTGCGCGCCAAGGCCGACCGGTGGCGGGACCGCTTCTTCAAGAGCACCGAGGGCGTCAGCTCCTAGGCCGGAGCCATCCGCACGTCGACTCGCGAGAGGGAGCTCGACCGGAGCACCCTCAGGGCGGTCTGCTCGAGCATGCTGTACCGCACCTCGCGCACGGCAGCGGGAACCGGCGACCCGGCCTCATGCCGGGTCCTCATGTCTGCCAGTCGTCGCTGGATCGTGGTCCCCCTTCCGTCGGTCCCGGCCACCAGGTCCGCGAACGTGAGGATGTCCGCTGCCCGGCCCGGGAGCGGGGCGAGCAGGTCCAGGTGATCGGCCACGCCGTAGTGCGCGGCGAGGACGGCGGCATGGGAGTGGTGGGCGACGAGCCGCACGATGTCATCGGGCCATCCCTGCTCGGCCAGGTGCAGCGCCCCGTCGAGGGGATGGAAGCCCGTGCGCATCAGGTTCGGTGCATGTCCGATGTCGTGGAGCCATGCCGCCGCGACCAGTGACTGGGCCGTTCCGATCGGGAGGCCGTCGGACACGTGGGCCGCGGCGAGCGCGACGCCTTCGACGTGCGCCACGCGAGTGCGGTCGGTGCGCAGCAGTCGCCGCGCGGTGCGCTGGGCAGCCTGCACGATGGGGGATGAGTCGATGTCCATGTCAGGAGTCTCGGCGCATGCACCGCCGGGCGTCGATGCCTGCACGACGAGTTGCAGGAAGGTTCGCCTGTCATTCATCGACCGTTGATGCGAGCCGACCCGTGGAGACACCAGCCGCCCCTAGCGTCACATCGTCGAAGGGCCTGTCATGAACGAGTGGATCGTCCGCGTGATGCCGCTTCCGATCCGTGACGCATATCCGGCCGTGGATCCGCCGCGGCTCGAGGTGGCACGCTTCCGACTGCGGATCGTGGCCCCGCAGGACCGGCCCGGCCTGCGTCCGCAGGGGTCGAGGGTCGAGGCGATGGACGTGGGGCCCGTGCGCATCCTCGCGCTCGACACCGCGAACCCGCACGGAGGCGTGGGCGGATCCCTCGACTCCGAGCAGTTGGCCTGGCTCGTGCGTGAGCTCGGCGCGGCGCGGGACCGTTACGTGATCGTCGCCTCCCACGACGGCTCTCGCACTCTCACGAGCGACACGGTCCCGCCGGGAAGCCCGCCTCGGGTCCTGGGCGGGGAGATCGCGTCGCTGCTGCTCGCCCACGCCACCGTCGTGGCGTGGCTCTCGAGCACGACGCACGAGCGCTCCGGGCGTCGACATGGGGACCTGGCCCACGGCTTCTGGGAGATCCCCGGCGGGGCGGTCGGTCTGGGTGCCCCGCTCGCAGGGGGGATCTCGGTGTCGAGGCAGGTGCGCCACCTGCACAGGGTGGTCGTTGTCCGTGGCGCGCTGGCCGGGGAGGCAGGCCCTGAGTGGGAGGTGCGGGACCCGCTGGCCGAGTCGATGGTCAGCGAAGGAGATCGGACAGTTCCCGCAACCGGTCCTCGTTGACGGAGTACCACGCCCACGTGCCCCGGCTCTGCCGCCGCAGCAGGCCAGCGTCGGTCAGGATGCGCAGGTGGTGGCTCACCGTCGGCTGTGAGAGCGCAAGCGGCACCGTGAGGTCACACACGCAGGACTCGCCCGTCGGGCTGGACTTGATCAGGGCGAGCAGCTGAAGGCGCGCCGGATCGGCCACGGCCTTGAGGAGCCGCGCGAGGCCGTCGGCTGTCGGCCGGTCCAAGGGGGTGGTCAGCCCGGAGGGGCAGCACGGCTCGTTGAGGACGGGCAGCTGGCGAGCACGGCTCGTGGCCACGGCGATCCCTCCGACTCATTGACAATCATCGATCTACGGTGGACAGTATGCATCGACAACCGTCTATGCGCAAGGAGTCACCATGTCCCGCGTCCAGCTGGCCCTCAACGTCTCCGACCTGGAGGCCTCCGTCGACTTCTACTCCAGGCTGTTCGCGACGCAGCCGCACAAGCGGCGGCCCGGCTACGCCAACTTCGCCATCGCCGATCCGCCCCTGAAGCTGGTGCTCATCGAGGTTCCGGACAGCGAGCGCGGCACCGGCACGGAGGGGGCGCTCAACCACCTCGGCGTCGAGGTGGCGGACACGGTCGCGGTCGCGGCGCACTCGGAGCGCCTGCGCGATGAGGGCATGGCCACCGCCGAGGAGATCGACACCACGTGCTGCTTCGCCCTGCAGGACAAGGTGTGGGTGCACGACCCCGCCGGTGCGCCCTGGGAGGTCTACACGGTGAAGGACGACAACCCGGTCATGACGGACGGGCCTGCGGTGCTGCCGGTCGACGACGCCGCCTGCTGCACGCCGGAGGTGCCGCACGTGCTCGTCGCTGAGGTCGCGCCCGCTGGCTCCTGACGGTGGGCGGATCCGAAGTGACCGACGATCCGGCTGAGCAGGCCGTCCTCCAGCGACTGTCGCTGCTCGACCGCTTCCTGCCGGTGTGGATCCTGCTCGCGATGGCCGGCGGCCTGCTCCTGGGACGCCTCGTGCCCGGCATCCAGGGTGCCCTGGACTCGGTCAAGGTCGGGGAGACGTCCCTGCCCATCGCCCTCGGCCTGCTCCTGATGATGTACCCGGTGCTGGCGAAGGTCCGGTACGAGGAGATGGGCCATGTCACGGGGGACCGGCGGCTGCTGTGGCTGTCGCTGCTCCTGAACTGGGTGATCGGCCCGTTCCTCATGTTCGTCCTGGCGTGGGTCTTCCTCGCCGACCAGCCTGCCTTCCGGACCGGTCTTATCGTCATCGGCCTGGCGCGCTGCATCGCGATGGTGCTCATCTGGAACGACCTCGCCTGCGGTGACGGCGAGGCGGCGGCACTGCTGGTCGCGATCAACTCGCTGTTCCAGATCGTCGCGTACGCGCTGCTGGGCACCTTCTACCTGGCGATCCTGCCCGGCTGGCTCGGGCTCGACACCCAGGACGTGGAGTTCTCCACCTGGGACATCACCAAGGCGGTCCTGTTCTTCCTCGGCGTC
>Ga0209254_10003654_pt1 | contig 14038 bp, 10 predicted proteins | sample FrelakmetDIP11DI_FD_187148 | JGI IMG/M metagenome (GOLD analysis project Ga0209254, IMG submission 187148) | Freshwater lake sediment microbial communities from the University of Notre Dame, USA, for methane emissions studies - DIP11 DI (SPAdes)... | ecosystem: Environmental > Aquatic >...
ATAATCGCCTGAATGTAATAAATCAAAAGACTATTTTATGCTTCCCGGTATAATGCACCGGGATATTCATGGTGATCCCTGATTTTGACACCTTGGCCGTACCTTCCATTTTTACCTCAACTTCTTCCTTCAATGCCAGCGTCAAAAGATTTGGAAAGAGGTTTTTCATGTTTACACTCATTTTAACGGGAATCGAAAAAGTATCTTTTGAAGGGATGTCAAGTAGGGTATCGAGTAGCGTTTTTCCTACAAACCTGTTTTCAAGGAAAACATCCAAGTCGGCATTTTTGAGTTGTAGTTTAAATTCATTTGGATTAAAATAAAAAAGATCCATCCCAATATAACTTTCCTGTAGCCCAAATTTTCCGATTGTGAAATTTTTTGCGCCAACAAAATCTGGCTCTTTGAGTGTCGATTTACAAGCCCATTCCGGGAGGAGGGTGGTAGCCATAAATATCAAAAGCATTCTCTGCTTTGTGCATTTAAACATAGGTGCAAATTAAGGTGCTTTTTTCCAGTCATAAAAACAGAAGTTAAATCCTTCTGTTTTTTTAACTAAAAATTGTAGTACTTTCATTATATATGCCATTAAATTGAATTGCTTTTTGTACTATTTTATTTAGCATATGAAAAATCATTATAAACTGCTGTTTTATAATTAGGTATAGACCTTGATTAATAATTTAATTAATGAATTGTGCCTTATATATCAAACTATATTGATGAAAAAGTCAATCAGAAGACAATGCTTAAACAGAATAATTAAAATTGATGTTATTAATTGAATTACAATACTTTCCTTCTGTTATTGCGTATAGTACTTTAATTAAAAATACAAATATTGAATTTTGCTTATATAAAAACTATCAACGTCGAAGTTTTCGAAACCGATGTATCATAGCTGGGGCAAATGGCCCGATTTCTTTATCGGTTCCTATTGCGGGAGGGCGAAATAAAAAAGCGCTTTATAAGGATGTAAAGATTGATTATACCACAGACTGGCAGCAGCAACATTGGCGGTCCATATTTTCTGCTTATGGAAATTCACCCTGGTTTTTCCATTATGCCCAATCTCTGGAAAAACTCTTTTCTCAAAAAGCCGAATTCCTTTATGATTGGAACTTTCTTTGTCTGGATTGGGTAAATCGATCAATTGGAAAATGTATGACATCTTTGAATAGCCCGGGGGTAACCCTTGGAGGGTTGGGCAACTCTTGGAAGGTTGGGGAACCCTTGGAGGGTTGGGGCACCCTTGGAGAGTTGGGTAACTCTTGGAGGGTTGGGGAACCCTTGGAGGGTTTGGAAAATTATGAAACTGTTGACATGAGTCAGTCAGAAAATGAAATAGAAAAAATCCTGGATTGGCGAAACAAGATACTCCCCGCTAATTTTCAGAATAAGGATATGGGGCCTTTCCCCATTTATACCCAGGTTTTTGAGGATCGGTTTGGTTTTCAGCAAAATCTGAGTATTCTTGATTTTGTTCTTTGTTGTGGTAAAGGGCAGTTAGCCAATCTATTAAAATAAAAAAGTCTGCTCAAATAGCATATAATCTTAATGTATTACAATTGCGTACAAATACTATTGCATCTTGGTAAAAGGCAAGTTAATTTTGTTTACTCTCTGTAAGTCCTTTTCCTCCGAATCCCGTTTTCCATCCCATGGAATTCCTTTTCACAAACCACAAAATAAAAAGAAATGAAAAGGATTTTCAACAGCATTTGCATTGCATCATTGCTTTGCCTCTCAACATTCGGTATACAAGCCCAAACATCTGGTTCTTTTTCAAAAATCAAGTCAGAATGTAAAGCCGATTCTGTTTTTCAATTACTACAGTCATTTGAGCTGGCTAAATCAGGTTCAACAATAAAAATTAATTGGCAAACATCAGAAGAAATGAATCTGAGTCATTTCGAGATTCAAAGGAGCACTGACGGCGCAAATTTCGAAGTTATTGCACTGATGTTTACACAAGAAAATGCAGAAAATGGTGCGGCATACCGATACGCTGATTATAATATGCCTGCCCAGAATTCGGGATTCATCTATTACAGGTTAAAGATTGTAGATATGAACGGGAAATCGATTTTTTCTGCCCCAAAAAAGATAGAAAAAACAGATATGGCTATTAATAAATAGTCAGTGGTTCTTTTGCCAGTCTTTATGGCTTTTACGAAGCCTAGAATAATTATCTTGCAGGGATTATACTGCGGTTAAGGCAATTTATGATCAGATCGTTTTTTTTTCTTTTTTTAATGATTTACGGGATGTCGGGCCTGGGACAGGACTTTTCCAATAAAGGAAAAGAATTCTGGCTGGGCTATGGCAATCATCAGCAGATGTATAGTGGTAATACACAGGGTATGGATGTATACATTACTTCTGATGTTAATACAACTGCGCTTGTTGAAATACCGGGGACAGGTTTTACACAAAGTGTAACAGTAACTGCCAACCAGGTGAGCAGTGTAACCATTCCACAGAATGCTGTACTGGACCTTGAAGGGAAAGTCAATAAAGGCATTCACGTAATTGCTGATAAACCTGTTGTGGTTTATGCACATATTTATTTTGCCTCGGTTTCCGGGGCAACTTTATGCCTGCCTGTAAGCACCCTTGGCCGGGATTACTTTTCTGTCAATTTTACACAGGTAGCCCAGCCAAATCTTAATATCAATTCCTATTCTTACTTTTTTGTTGTTGCTACAGAAAATAATACAACTGTTGAAATTACACCTTCAGCCAATACTGCAGGAGGCAAGACCGGCGGCGTTACCTTTACTGAAAACCTTAACAAAGGGGAAGTATACCAGGTATTATCCAACACAGACCTTACCGGTTCCACAATTCGTTCGGTAAATACCGGAGGTGGGTGTAAGAAAATTGCAGTTTATTCAGGTGCGGGTCGCATAGGAATTGGTTGCGCAAACTCCAGCCAGATTTCTTCTGATAATCTCTTCCAACAGATGTATCCCACAAGTACCTGGGGGAAAAAATTCATAACTGTACCGAGTTTAACCCGGCCACGGAATTTCTATCGTATCATTCGCCCGGACCCAACAGCAAGAGTAACACTAAATGGAACCGTAATTACTGCCGCATCCTTTATTTCAAACTTTTATTATCAATTTGAAGGAACTACTACCAATATTATTGAATCAGATAAGCCCATTATGGTGGCTCAATATTTTACTACCCAGGGATGCGGGGAAGCTACCAATAATGGAGACCCAGAAATGATCTTCCTCAATCCATTGGAACAGACAATCAGTGATGTTACCCTGACTTCCATGCGACTTATTAACGCTGGAAACCAACGTCATTACCTGAATGTAGTATTAAAGAACCAACCTGGAATTATTCAGTCATTTAAACTCGATGGCTCTTCGAATAATATTTTCCAGCCACTTCCGCAGGATCCCGCCTACGCTTATGCCCAAATTGAAGTAAGGCAAGGCACACACAGGTTGACCTGCGATTCTGGTTTCAATGCCATCGTTTATGGTTTTGCCCAAACTGAGTCATATGGATATTCCGCCGGCACAAACCTTCGAGACCTATACCAGTTCATCACAATTAATAATATTTACTCATCCGTGAATTTTCCCGCCGGGTGCCGTAATTCGCCATTTACATTTTCTATTGTATTTCCCTACCAGCCGGTCAATATCAACTGGCAGTTTCATGGGCTGTTTCAGGATACATTAATCAATAATCCTGTGTATGATTCCACTTGGGTGATTAATGACCGGAGGCTTTATCGTTATAAACTCAACAGGCCTTATTCCATCCCAGCCATTGGAACTTATCCGATTACAATTATTGCCAATAATCCAACAGCGGATGGTTGTTCAGGTGAACAGGAGATTGAATATGACCTGCAGATATTTGACAGGCCCGAAGCTCGATTCAGTTTTGTCAATAATGGCTGTATCAACGATTCTGTTCGTTTGCTGGACGCCACATCAGTTACAGGAAGCCGACCAATTTCATCATGGAAATGGGATCTGGGCGATAATACAATAGCTACACAAAAAAATCCAGTGCACCTGTATGCCACGGGAGGCGATTACCAGGTAAAATTTTCTGTTATTACGGATATTGGTTGTTTATCAGATACCAACACTCAGATTATCAGACTTTCAAATTTACCAATTGCAGATTTTACTATTACAAATCCCATTTGCAGCGGCAGGCCATTCACTCTCAGCAGTCAGTCAGTTGCAGGAACAGGAAACTTAACCGGGTTCACCTGGAATATGGGGGATGGAAATGTCATCAACAGAAATTCTTCTGATCCATTCACATATAATTATTCCAATCCGGGAAATTATTTCATAAAACTAACTGTACAGAATCAACGAGGTTGTGTGAGCCCGCCGGATTCATTACCTGCCCGAGCCGGCGCACTGCCGGTTGCCGGATTTATCCTGCCGGAAGTTTGTCTTAATGATGCTTTTGCCCAGTTTACGGATAGCAGTACGGTTGCAGACAGTACAGTCAATCAGCTGTCCTATGCCTGGACTTTAGGTGATGGCAGTTTGTCGACTGACAGAAATCCCAGGCACAAATACAATGCAGCAGCGATTTATTCAATAACACAAGTTGTAACTACTAACAAGGGATGTGCAGACACGCTGAAGCGTGATTTTACCGTCAATGGTGCAGTTCCCAATGCTGGCTTTACGCTGGAAAATTCTGGTGCGCTTTGCAGCAACCTGGAGATTGGCATTATAAATGCATCTTCAGTCAATTTCGGTAATATTACAAAGCTGATGATTTACTGGGATGTACTCAATAATCCGGGTCAGATGGAAATAGATGAAACACCAATTGTCGGAAAAGTTTATCGCCATGCTTATCCGGAGTTTGGTACGCCACTTACAAAAAATTATACTATTCGTTTTGTAGCCTACTCCGGTCAAAGTTGCGTGAGTGAACAGAGCCGTGTCATTACGCTGCAGGCCAGTCCGCAAATAACTTTTGATCCGCTAGGTCCCGTTTGCGAAGAAGTCACTGCCTTTTCGCTGACCCAGGCAAGAGAAAACACTGGTCTTCCTGGTACCGGGGTATTTTCCGGTACGGGGGTGAGCCCAACTGGAATTTTCGATCCCTCTATCGCCAGGCCGGGCAGTTACACAATTCAGTATAAGTTTAATGGGAACAATGGGTGTACTGCTTTCAAAGAACAATCTATCCGGGTATTTGCAACACCAAAGGTGGATGCTGGTCCTGACCGTACAGTTCTTGAAGGTGGTTTCATTATTATAAATGCCACCAGTTCGGGCACCGGACTAAGATACGCCTGGACACCGACTACCGGATTGGAAGATCCCACAATACTAACGCCAAGGGCTAGCCCAATTATTGATACCCGTTATAACATCCTGGTGACTTCGGGTGAGGGGTGCAGCGCATCGGACGACTTATTTGTCAAAGTTTTGCTGAAGCCGGTTATCCCCAATACTTTTACACCCAACGGCGATGGGTATAACGATTTTTGGGAAATCAAATCCCTGGACAGTTATCCTGGCGCAATTGTAGAAGTGTTTAATACAACAGGATCGCTGGTGTTCAGGTCAGTAGGATATGACAAGCCATGGGATGGCACAATGAATGGCAAACAGCTTGTGGCAGGTACTTATTATTATGTGATCGATCCGAAAAATGGGCGGCAGAAGATTGCAGGGTATGTAACCATTTTCAAATGATGAATAATTTACGGGGGAGGAATATAGAACGCAATGTTAAAAGGGGAAAATAATTTAATGTGTATGAGAATTTGTTTGATGATAGGATTGATAATTAGTACAACTTGTTCTGTGAATGGGCAGCAGCGCCCTCATTATACCCAGTATATCTTAAACAATTATATACTCAATCCTGCTATTAGCGGCATTGAAAATTACACTGATGTAAAGCTGAGCATGCGTAACCAATGGGTAGGAATTCCAGGTGCACCTACAACATTTTATGCCACCATTCATGGGCCAATAGGGAAGAAGGATTTCAAAACATCGGCAACATCTTTTGATATGAAAGGGGAGAATCCCCGTGGAAAGCAGTACTGGGAGGAATACACTGCTTCCCCGCCGCATCATGGGATTGGCGCCACTATCATGAACTACAGGACTGGTTATATAAATCGTTTCACTGTATATGGCACTTATGCCTATCACCTGGGTATAGGCGAAAAAACTACATTAGCCGCCGGCTTTGGGGCAGGCCTCTCAGGAACAAATATCGACCGGAATAAAATTGAACTGGCAAATCCGATTGATCCGGCGATTGGCTTAGGAAATGGTGAGATTAATAAAATAAAACCCGAATTAAATGTAGGTTTATGGTTGTACGGCGCCAATTATTTCGCCGGGCTTTCTGCGCAGCAGGTTATACCAGCGAAAATTAATCTGGTTGACAGTAGTGCTTATAAATCAACCCTGGTTCCACACCTTATTGCAACTGCCGGTTACCGGATGTTCATGACAGAAGACTGGACTGTCCTTCCTTCTTTTATGACAAGATATATCAGCTCACAGCCATTATATGTTGATATAAATGTGAAATTGCAATATCGCGACAGGTTCTGGGTGGGTGGGAGTTACAGATTTAAAGAAGGATATGCATTCATGAGCGGGGTGAATATTTCACAGGCATTCAATGTGAGTTACTCATACGATCTCAATAATGCGAACTACCTTATCAGTTCCATGCAAAGAGGCACTCATGAAATTGTATTAGGCTTTTTGCTCAATAACGGTTACGGGGATATGTGTCCGAGGAATGTGTGGTAGTTGACCTCGAAGGCAATAAAGGAGCAATGGCTGACTTCGGCATCCTCATAACTTTGTGGTTAAGTGTGTCTGATCCAATACTGATTTCAATGGATTCATCATCTGTTTCAATAAGAATGATATAAGATTTATCGGAATTTAAGATCACTTTTTTTTCCATTGGGCGGCCATTAACAAATACCCTGTTTATTGTTGCTGGCTTTACAGAGATTCGGGGTTTTGATTTTTGTCGGGATATTTGCTCAAAAGTTTTTTCAATGAGCTCAGCATTTTTTGCCTGCAGGGCTGGTTGCATTAACTGCAACATTTCAAAAGAATTCCTTTGTCGTTCCAGTTCATGCTTCTGATTGTCCAGTTTTTCAAAATACTGAGCTTTTCTTAATTCAGCCAGGTTATTTATTCCCAATGCGAGATGCTCATCATCCTGTTTGTTTTTATCGTTCCTCATTGCTCTAAAAAACTGGTCATTTGAGAGAGCTTTCCATTCGAAGTTTATGCTGTCGATCAGTACTGACCCTTGTTTATTTAATAGCATCATTTCATTAATCATTTCCGGCCGAATTTGTTCAAATGAACTGAAGTTCCAGTCTCTTGGCCAGTCCTGTGATTCAGCCAGGGCCGAAGGGGCGGTAAATGAAAAAGGAATATTTTCGGCTAATGGACTCCGGTAGTAGTCTTGCTGCAGCAATTCTTTTTCCGGCGAATTTTCAGCTTCAGTTAAATCCTGGATCGGCATTTTTTCATTAGCAATAATTTTTCTGGCGTGGGGTATTTCAGGTTTTTCAAAAATGGCCTGTTCCCTGACAAGTTCGGCAAGGGTAGGGGCAGTAGTGTTTTTATTTTCTAACATCCATTGTAATGCCGGGAAGGCAGTTTGCTTTGTCCATTGCTTTTCTTTATTCCATTTAGCAGGTTGCAGCCAGGCCAGAGCAGTGAGCAAAGTTGTGATAAAAAGCAATGCCATGAAACGAGGACGATATTGAAGTTTATTGTTCTGGATTTTGAGGATCCTTTTAACCCGACTTAATAATTGGCCATCATTACCATTTGAAGCCATCGCCAATTGAACTTTTACTGAAATTCGGGTTTTCTCGATTTCAAGCAAAGCGGCCGCATAATTGTGAGCATCGCGACTAAAACTGAGTACAAAATCGTCGCAACATAATTCTCTTTCTTTTTTCTGTACATTAGTCAGGAGATAAACGAAAGGGTTGAAAAACAAAATAGTTTCAATGATAGCGGATGCCATATTCCATAGATAATCCATTCGCCGGATATGTGCCAACTCATGCAAAATGATCGATTCTACCTGGTCCATGCTTAACTGGTTAATCGTGGCAACAGGCAGGAGAATGACCGGTTTCAGGAAACCAATTGTAGCTGGAATATCTATACGCTGGCTGAGAAATAAATACACCTGTTTATTTATACCCATATCTGCGGCCCATTTCGATATTTTCATTTCAAGGTTCTGACCTGCTGCCATTAAGCCTTTTTTCTTCAGCTGGTTTGAATACATATAGGCATTTGTGAAACGGAACATCATCAAAACAAGAAAGAATAAATAGGCTGCTGAGATATAGCCAATATTATCTTCTAAGAAATGAAGGCTGATCTTCATGTAGTGGGCAAAAAGTTCAGTCAAAGGGAAAAAGGAATTCCCACCCTGCAAAACCACTACCGATTTTATGACAGGGGCATCGGCAATTGGTAAAATATCAACATATTGTTTTACAGAAATATATTCCCTGAAATGGTTGATGCCTGTAACTAAAAACCAGGCAAACCCCGCAAAAAGCACTAAAAGTGAACTGTTATGTTTAACCGCCGGGCTCCATCTTTTCGGCAATCCAAACACAAGTTGGTAGATCACCCACAGGATACCTATCTGCCAGAATGAATGCAGGATAGCCCAACCCAGGGCGTAGAAAACAGCAGATGAGCTCAAGAGTACCATAGCATTATTTTTCTTTTCTGAGATTATCCAGCATTTTCTGAATTTCATCCAACTCCTCCTTGCTGGCTTTCTGGTTTCCCAGTGCCTGCATCACAAGTTCGGTGGAGGATCCCGAGAAGAGAGTATGTATCATTTTCCCGACCAGTTGTTTCTGTGTTTTTTCACGCGTCACAGCAGGCATATAAATATGTGTTTTCGATGAGTCGTTTCGCGTTACAAGACCCTTTTCAAACATGATCTGAAGGAGTTTTAATGCAGTTGTATAGCCGATATCCCTGTTTTTAGAAAGTTCATCATGCACTTCCCTTACTGTAGCTTCATTTTTTTGCCAGAGTACCTGCAGAATTTCCAATTCACTCTCTGTTGGTTTTATTGCTTTTTGCATAAGGATGGTATACGAATATTATCGTAACCAAATATACGATTTGATTCGTAATTACAAAACCGGGAATGGATTTTTTATTTTTTTTAACAAAGGAAGAAATCAGTCGCCAGTAGCCTGTAGCCAGTCGCCAGCTGGCATGAAGGGGGTGAACCCAAATTGGATAGAAAGATTTAGTATGAAAGACGAGCAAAACAAAATTATATCAGGATTATTTATGCTTGCTTATTTAACAAAACTTTTCAGTAGATTAATTGGATTTAATTATTAGAATTTTGAAAAGTGTTTTTTTTATCTGAAGTGTGTCCAGCGTTACATTAAATTTTATCTGTGTTTATGGGTACTGGCCAGGATTTGAAATATATTAATCTGCCTGTATTATCTTCATAAAAAGCTGATACTCTTTTACGATTGAGCCTCCGAGCGCCTTCATCATTTTATTCATGGCAGAATTGTTTTCCATCACATAGCAGGCTTCGCCGTATGCCAGATTTTTTCTTTTCACATATTCTGCAACTCTTGCATACAGGCACCAGTCAATCCCTAATCCTCTCCATTCCGGAAGTACGCCCATGATGATTATACGTATGCGATTGATATGCCTTCTTCCACGAAGTAATGTCAACCAGCCTAAAGGGAATAAACTTCCATTGGGAATATCTTTAAAAACCTGGTTATAATCCGGAACGGTAACAATAAATCCAATCAGTCGTCCTTCTTTTTCGGCAAGAATTACACTTTCTTCATCCACTAATTTATGCAGGTCTTCAGACATATGTGTAAATGTAAGATCATCAAGTGGGATAAAACCCCAGTTTTCCCTGTTCACCTCGTTATATACTTTCTGTAATGCCTGCATTTCCTTTTTAAAATTTTTATTGTCAACTAGCCGGAAAACGATGCCATGTTGCTGCAACCTGGTTTCCAGTTTTTCAGATTTTTCATACATCATGACTGGCAAAGTTGCCGGGTCTGCTTTATAAGAAAACAACTTTAATAATGGTTTGAAATCATTAAAAAGCAGAAGATCTTTATAATATGGATAATTATAAGGCATTAGTAAACAGGGAGGATCGTTAAACCCCAGTGTTAAAATTCCAACCGAGTCATTGGTTGTCAGGTTTTCCGGGCCTGCCATTTTTTTCAATCCTTTTTCTTTTAACCAGGATGCCGCTTTGTCCAGCAGTTGTCCGGCAATTTTAGAATCATTTAAACAATCAAAGAATCCAAAAAAACCGGTTTCATCTTTATAAATATCCAGGTGTAAAGGGTTATAAATGGCGGCAATTCTTCCTACAATCTCATTGCGCTCATTAATTGCCAGGAAGCAGGCTGTATCGCCGGTTTTAAAAAAGGGGTTCGTTTTTTTACTCAAAATTTGTTCCTGCATCAGATTAAGTGCCGGCACATAATTAGGATCATTGCGGTATAACTGATGCGGGTAACGAATGAACCTTTTCATCCATCTTTTTGAATCGGCTTCGATAATTAGGATCTTATTTGTCAATTAAATTTTATTTATAATATATTGGGGGCATTTCCTTTTGCTATGAATCGCTTGTAGTTCAGGTTTATATATAGTGCAAAAAGATACGATAGCGGACGCTGCAGGAAATATTTATGCCAGATAGTCCGCCTGATTATATTGCGAAAGGAGTATACTTTCTTGTAAAGCCACCAATACATTTCAGTAAGTTTTTCAGGCGATATTTTTGCCGGTCTGTGCACGGCATCTGTAGCTGTATAACGGGCATAATCTTCATGCAATAATCTGCCTTCTGCTTTAAATTGAGCATACAGATCTGAGCCGGGCATTGGAGTCATGACATAAAATTTTGGGATAGGAATTTTACTTTGAATGACAAATTCTGCCGTGGCCCTTATACTTTCTTCAGTATCGCCGTCTGTACCTACAATCATTTCCGTTGCCGGCATGATGCCTGCTTTCATAACACGTTCCATCATCTCACGGTGTTCACTCACTTTTACCCATTTTTTATTCAATTTATCCAAACCTTCCTGTGATACGCTTTCAATACCCATACTTAAAATGCGACAACCTGATTCCGATGCCAGTTGCAGTAACATTGGATTTTTTGCCAGAAGTACGGAAGCTTGTGTGGCCCAGATCATTTTCAATGGTTTCAACAATTTGCATAGTTCTTCAAAGAACCTTGGATTTCCAACCAGGTTATCATCTATCAGGAAGAAAGCTTTATATCCCAGTTCTTTTATTCGTGTTATATCCCTGATCACATCTTCTACGGGGCGTGTGATATATTTCTGTTTGTATAAACAGTAAATGGAGCAGTAACTGCAGGCATGGGGACAGCCACGTCCTGCCTGCACCGGAAGCATATAGCCAATTTTTTTATCGGTCAGTAATTCATACCGGGGAATAGGCAGGTGTCCTAAATTTTCAATAGGAAAATGATATCTTTTTTTTAAACACCCTTTTTCAAAGTCTTCCAGCATCAGCGGATATGCAATTTCTGCATCGCCTATGACCACGCTGTCGCATACCTTTTCTACAAAATCAGGGATCATAGAAGGCATATAGCCACCCATGACCACGGTTTTTCCACGCCGCTTAAATTCCTGTGCAATTTCTTTTGCCCGCATAACTGCCTGCCCCATGGCCCCGATGCCAATTATATCCGCATTTGTATCAAAAGGAACCGCTTCAATGACCTCCAGGCAAACTTCAACCTGCCAATGTTTGGGTGTTATGGCAGCCAGGTGTGGGAAAGCCAGACCGGGTAAGTACAAACGGCGTTGTTTGATCAAACCCGTTCCGTCTTCACTATATTGCGTGGGTTGTATGAACAGGATCTTTGGCATAATTCAATGTTGAATTGCGGATGCGCTCTTTGTATTGTTTATGTACTCTGTAAAGACCAAGGGCAAGTTTCCATTGGAGGAACAACGGGTGATGGAACATATGCGATACCATGTTTTTGGGATGAAACAATATTCTTTCATACAGGTGCATGATGCAAGCATAGTATTGGCTCACACTCATCTTCTCTGGCTTAATCACAACATGGGCGAGGTCCCAGCGGGCATAATCTTCCCTGCCAACAACCAGGTCTGCGTCTGCAACTTCAATTCCGGTTCCTTTTAAGGGTGTCAGAGGCTGGAGGTTCACAAATTTGATTCCCATTTGCAATAATTTATTTCCGGCAGCTTTGAAATCTTCTTCGCTCCAGTCAGGGGAAGTAATGACTGCGGCATAACAATCCACGCCGCAGTTTTTCAAAACAAGTAGTGCTTGTTCATTGATTGAGCGACTGGTTTTCTTATTAAATGAGTCCAATTCTTTATCATTGAAAGACTCAATGCCGACTATTACTGTTCGCAATCCAATGGCCTTTAATTGAGCTATCAGTTCCGGATGTCCGGCGATGAAATCGGCCCTGCCATATACCAGGTATTTTTTATCAATATTTTCTGCAGTAACCCGCCGGATAAATTCGGTTAACCTGATAGGTGAGAGCAGAAAATCGTCATCCACGATATAAACTTCCTTTTCTTTGATCAGCTTTAGTTCTGTAATTACATCTTCCATTGGCCTTGCGAAGTAATGACCATCGGTAATCTTTCTGCAAAAGCAAAAATTACATGTATAAGGACAGCCAAAGGAAGTTTTCATTAAAGCGACCTTGTGATGAAATACATAGAAATACTGATCCCTGTAGCGTTCTGTAAGTTCACGACGTGGCAATGGAAAATAAAAGTCATAAGGGGGCAACAGTTCCAGGTTCACTTTTTCACCCCTTTGTAAGATTCCCCTTGGCAGGGGAGAACCATATTTCAAGTGTTCCAGCAAAGCAGTAAATGTCCTGGTGGCATTGCGCACTACCCTGAAGTCTATGAATTGATCATCTGCATCTTCCGGAAACTTTTCGATATGTACACCGCCCGCAACCGTGAAAACTCCTGGCACCAGTGATTTTGCTAGACGACAATATATTTTAATGATGGGAATATGGGTGATATAACCTGTTGTACAAAAAAGATCTGGCTGAAATTCCGTGATTATTTCTTCAAGAGTTCTTTTTTCGAGGATCATATCAGCAATCAGGCATTCATCTTCTTCAGATGTTAACGCGGCCATAACTTCAAGTTCAAGTGGTTCCACGATCATGATATGTTGCAGGCCAATGGTATCATGAGATGGTTGCGGCCTTACGAAGAGTATTTTCATGACTCCCATTTTTATTCTGATAAACCTGATCGTTCTGCTTTAAAGGGTGAACATAAGCTTTTGGCAGACGATAGGTAATCAGAGGTTTACAGATACTGATGAGTCTTCTAAATAAAGGATTGTGATGATATAAGAACAAACGTCTTTCAGAAATTTGTCCTCCGGTTTTCATTTTTGCCAGTTCTGCTGTCTGGCCAAAATCGATATATTGATAACCTTCTTCAATAGCTTCTTTGAGAATGCCGAAAAGATTATTAAAATATGATTGGTAGACAGGAAGCAGCCGGTAGTCATGACCTCCGAAAAAGAAAAATAACTTGTTTCCATCTATGCAGTTGATATGCCAGCACAACAGTTTTCCTTTATGGTAATAAGAAGTCAGGTAAAAATTTTCCGGAAGGTTTTTAAAATAATCCAGGCTCAGGGTTTCGAGTTTGTTTTTCGTCCGATGCATTATCTGCATATATAATTCATAGTGCTTTTCAGTAAATACCCGGCAATTTGTTTTAATATCTCCCACACTTTTAAAAGCATTTATAAGTTGGCTGGTACGTCTGCGGTAACTTGATCGGAGGGTAGACATGTATGCGGGAAGGGAATCAAAATTATGTTCCATGACAACCGTTGGCATCATCGTCATATCAATGGCTGGGTCTGAATGTAAATCCGGCGACAGGTTTAATCCAAGTAATAGCCCT
>Ga0209254_10003656_pt1 | contig 14037 bp, 13 predicted proteins | sample FrelakmetDIP11DI_FD_187148 | JGI IMG/M metagenome (GOLD analysis project Ga0209254, IMG submission 187148) | Freshwater lake sediment microbial communities from the University of Notre Dame, USA, for methane emissions studies - DIP11 DI (SPAdes)... | ecosystem: Environmental > Aquatic >...
GCCACGATGCGACCGAGCTCGCTGAAAAATCCGGTGGCGGGCAGGATGCCGCTGTCGGCGAAGAAACGAATCTGGCTGCGGCTGGTCACCAGGGCGTGCAAGTGCGCCCGCACCACGGCGGCGAGATCCGGGTCGGCTTCGAGGCGCGTGACCATGACGACATAGCGTTCGGCGGCAACTGCCGCATCTTCCCCCCGCCGCGGGCGAATCGCATCGAACACGCGCACAAAGGCGGCGAGGGCATGCTCCGGATCGGCGACCTGGGCGGTGCTGGCGGCGAAGGCGCTCAGCGCCAGGTCAAGCGCATCGGCAGGGGCAGTCATGGTACGGGCGGGCGTCGCGACCCGGTCGCGAGGCGGACTTTCAAGTCTTTGCGCATGCAATCCTCGCCCGAGGTGTTCCGCCATGGTGTCAGGCCCGACAATTGAGGGCCTTGACGCGTTGAATCAAATGGTGCCGACAGTCTGAATCGAACAGACGACCTACCGCTTACAAGGCGGTTGCTCTACCAACTGAGCTATGCCGGCCCGCTGCCACATGCGCCGTGAAGTATATCGGATGAAGCTGCCGCCTCGTTTTAGAATCGGCCCTCCCATGGCGCATACATCGCACGATGCCTCAATCAATCTGCTGGTGATTGCTGCCGCTGAAGAGCGCGCGGCAGCGGTGTCGGCACGATTGTCGCAGGCGGGGATGGCGATACGGGCAGTGCGGGCATCGACACCCAGTGCCTTGCGAGCCAACCTGCGCGAACAGGCCTGGGACGGCTGCCTCTACCTGCATGGCGAGACGGCGCTGAGTGCGTCGGCGGTGTTGAAGGCGCTCCACCAGCAGGGGCTGGACATTCCCTGCCTGATCGTCGCTGCGCCGGAGGACGAGAGGTCGGCGATTCGCGCCATGAAGGCCGGCGCCCACGACGTGGTGTCGAGCGACCGCCTCGAACGCCTGGCGCCGGCGCTGGAGCGCGAGATCCGCGAGGCGCGGCACCGCGCCGAGCATCGCGCCGCGCTGGATATGCTGAAGGACAGCGAAGCGCGCTTCCGCGCGCTGGCGTCGAGTCTGCCGGGCATGGTGTTCCAGCTCCTCCGCGATGGCGGCGGCAACTTCCGCTTCCTCTTCGTCGGCGACGGTTGCCATCGCCTGTTCGGCATCAAGCAGCATGAGATCCTCTACTCGGCGAAGCGATTTTTCGATGCTTTCGAAGCCGCCGACCGGCGCCGCCTCGAAGACGCCTTCGCCGCCTCGGCGCAGTCCGGCCTGCCCCTCGAGTGGGAGGGCCGGCTCAAGGGCCGTGCGCGTGGCCGCTGGATCAGCCTGAGTTCGACGCCGCGCCACGGCGGCCACGGCGACCAGGCCGACACGGTGTGGCAGGGCATCGCCAGCGACATCTCGGAAAGCAAGGAAATCGAGGCGCAGTTGCGCCGCTCGCGCGAGCAGCTGTCGGAGCTCTCTTCCCACCTCGAGGTGGTGCGCGAGGAGGAGCGCGAACGCATCGCCCGCGACATCCACGACGAGATCGGCAGCCTGCTGGTGGCGATCAAGATCGAGACCAACCTGCTGACGGCCAAATTGCCGGCGACGCCGGCCAGCCTGCGCGACAAGGCGCAGGCCATCGGCACGCTGCTCGACCAGGCCATGGCCACGGCCAGCCGTGTCTCGCGCGAACTGCGGCCGGGCATCCTCAAGGAGTTCGGCCTGGCCGAGGCCGTGCGCTGCCAGGCCGACGACTTCGCCAAGCGCTTCGGCATCACCTGCCGCGTCCAGTGCGACGACGAAGGCATGGAGCCGGATGGCGATACCTCGCTGGCCCTGTTCCGCATCGTGCAGGAGGCGCTGACCAACATCGCCAAGCATGCCCACGCTTCGCTGGTGGTGCTGCGCATGCGCCGCGAAAACGGTAGTATCTCCCTCGAGATTCGCGACAACGGACGGGGCATTTCCGAGGGTGACCTGGCCAAGCCCAAGTCGTTCGGCCTGCGTGGCATCCGTGAGCGCGTGCACAGCCTCGCCGGCGACTTCAACGTCGCCGCCGGCGAGAGCGGCGGTACCCACATCGCGCTGCAGGTGCCGGAGCGACGCGGGGCGGAGCCGACCAGCGACGAGGAAGACCTGCAGCGCAACCTGTTCTGAAAAGAGATATGGCCAACAAGATTCACGTTCTCATCGCCGACGATCATGCCATCGTCCGCCAGGGCCTCAAGCAGATCCTGTCGGAGACCGACGATCTCGTCGTCGCCGGCGAAGCCGACGATGGCGCCGACGCGATGCAGTTGGCGCGGCAGCAGCAATGGGACGTCTTCCTGCTCGACGTGACCATGCCCAACCGCAACGGCATCGATACCCTGAAGCAGCTGAAGAAGGAGTTCCCGCGGCTGCCGGTGCTGATGCTGTCGATGCACCCGGAGGAACAGTACGCGGTGCGCGCCATCAAGGCCGGCGCCTCGGGCTACCTGACCAAGCAGAGCGCACCGGAGCTGCTGGTCACCGCGATCCGCCAGGTGGCGCAGGGCAAGAAATACCTGAGCCCGACGGTGGCGATGCAGCTCGCCGACGCCATCGCCAGCGACAGCGAGAAGCCGCTGCACGAGTTGCTCACCGACCGCGAGTTCGAGGTTTTCCGCATGATCGCGGTCGGCCGTCCGCTGACCCAGATCGCCGAGGAGCTCAACCTGGCGGTGGCGACCATCAGCACCTTCCGCGCCCGCATCATCGAGAAGACCGGCCTGCGCAGCAATGCCGAGATGATCCGTTACGGCCTCGAGCACGGCCTCGTCGAGTAAGCCATGACCAAGCTGACCCAGCCGTCCGACCTCGCCCGCGAAACCCTGCGCCAGCTGGCGATGCGGCGCATCCCGCCGACCCCGGACAACTATCACACCCTCTACCACGAGATTGCCGGCACCACGGCGGCCGAAGGCTTTCCCGAAAAGGCATTGAAGCAACTGGCCGGTGCACTTCCGCGCAACACGGCCGAGCAGATGCGCTTTGCGCGCCAGGTCGACGGTGCCGTGGCGGGTAAGAACTGGGATGGACTCAAAGCCGCGCTGGTCGACATGCTGGACAAGTCCGCCGCCGAGCCGCCAGCCTGGTCGGCATTGATCCGCGACCTCGTCGTCCAGTTCGAGGCGCGCCATGCCGAGTTGACCACGGCGCGCAAGCGCGAGGCGCTGGATCACGTTCTCGCCTCGTCCAGCACGCCGGAAACGCTGCATGGGCGGCTGCAGTCACTGCTGCGCGCCTGGTCGCAGGGCGTGTCCAGCAGCGAGGCGCTTAATCCGGCCGAGGCGGCACCTGCCGCCGCCGCTGCCGGGGATGTCGCCGTTGTGCCCGCGGCGACTGCGGTTCCGGCTGCCGTGGCCGCGACTTCCACGGCTGCTGCGGTGCCGGGCCAGACCCGCCAGCTCGGCAGCGACCTCAAGGATCTGATCGCCCAGCTACTGGTGGATGCCATCGGCGTGTTGCTGGTCGATACGCCGGAGCTGGCGGAGGAGGCCCGGCAGCTGGCGGATACGGTTCGGGCGACGCGCTCGGCCGAAGATATCGCCGAGTTCACCGCGCGCATGAAGAAGTTCAGCTATCGCCTGAACTTCGTCGCCGAGGACCAGGCCGAACTCAAGGCCGCGCTGCTCAAGCTGCTGCAGCTCATCATCGTCAATATCAACGAGCTGATCCTGGACGACCAGTGGCTGCAGGGGCAGATCTCGGTGGTGATGGACCTCGTCAGCCAGCCGCTCAACCTGCGCCAGCTCGATGACGTCGAGCGCCGCCTCAAGGAAGTCATCGTCAAGCAGGGTACGCTGAAGAAGCATCTCAACGACGCACGCGACCGGCTCAAGGCCATGCTCGCCACTTTCGTCGATCGCCTGGCCAGCTTCACCGACGAGACCGGCGGCTATCATGACAAGATCGAAAGTTGCGCTGACAAGATCAGCCGCGCCAACGACATCGGCGAGCTGTCCGACGTGCTCGACGAAGTCATGCGCGAGACGCGGGTGATCCAGCTCTCGGCGCAGCGTTCGCGCGACGAACTGACCGAGATGAAGAGCCGCGTGGCCGAGGCGGAGCAGGAAATCGCCCGGCTGCAGACCGAGCTGTCCGAGGCCGGCGACGTGATGCGCCACGACGCGCTGACCGGCGCGCTCAACCGCAAGGGCATGGACGAGGCCATCGACACCGAGGTATCGCGCGTCAAGCGCCACGGCTCGGCGCTGTGCATGGCGCTGCTCGACATCGACAATTTCAAGAAGCTCAACGACACGCTCGGCCATGACGCCGGCGATGCTGCGCTGGTGCATCTGACGCAGGTGACGAAGGATGCCATCCGGCCGCAGGACACCCTGGCGCGCTACGGCGGCGAGGAGTTCGTGGTGCTGCTGCCCGACACCGCGCTCGACGCTGCCGTGACGGCGATGGTGCGGGTGCAGCGCGAACTGACCAAACGCTTCTTCCTGCACAAGAACGAGAAGGTGCTGATCACCTTCAGTTGCGGCGTCGCCGAACTGCAGGGCGAGGAGGCGCCAATGGCGGCCCTGAAGCGCGCCGACCAGGCGATGTACCTGGCCAAGCGTTCAGGCAAGAATCGCGTGGTGGCCGGATAAAAAAGTTCTGTTATACTTCGCGCCCTCAAGCAAGGCGCCCGTAGCTCATCTGGATAGAGTACTTGGCTACGAACCAAGGGGTAGGGAGTTCGAATCTCTCCGGGCGCACCAAAAAATCAAGGGCTTAGATCGCAAGATCTGAGCCCTTTTCACTTCCCGGGACTTGCGATGCGTGCTGTTGCCTCAGGCTTGTTGCTGATTTCCGCCCTGGTTCTCAATGGCTGTTCGGCCATCATCGTCGCGGCCGATGTCGCCGTTTCGGCCGGCGTCGCGGTGGTGGGCACAGCTGCCGACCTGACCGTCGCCGGCGTCAAGGCAGTGGCGGGTGCCGCCAGCGGCGGCAAGGAAGAGGATAAGAAGAAGAACTGATCAGGTGGCGCGAAGGTAGCGGCACCATTCCTCGAACAGGCTCTTGTCGGCGGCGCACACCGCCGAGCGCGGTGCCAGTGTCAGCGGCGCGGGTGTGCCGTCGAGGGTATCAGCGCAGCCGCCGGCTTCGGCCAGGATGAGGCTCCCCGCCGCATAGTCCCAGAGGCCCTGGCGCCCATGCAGATAGAGGTGGAAGCGGCCGGCTGCGACCCAGCACCAGTCCAGGGCCACCGAGCCGATCGAGCGCTGCGAGGAGTATGGCGGCGTCGCGGCGATGCGCGCCGCCAAGGCCGGCGGCAGCCGCTTGAAATCGATGCAGGCGGTGGTCTTGGCCAGTGGAATGCCTGCCGCCTTGACGCGCAGCGGCTCGCCGTTGAGCGTAGCGCCGCCGCCGAGTAGGGCGGCGAAGGATTCGTCATGCATCGGGTCGTAGACGATGCCGGCCTCGATGCGGCCGTGACGCATCAGCGCGAGCGATACCCCGAACAGCGGAATTCCGGCGGCGAAGTTGCTGGTGCCGTCGAGCGGATCGAGCACCCACAGGCCGCTGCTGCCGAAGCCGCTCTCGGCTAGCCGCCGTTCCTGCTCGGCGGCTTCCATTTCCTCGCCGAGGAACTCGATGTCGGGGTGGCGTTCCGCCAGCGCCGACTTTACGCGGCCTTGCATGGCCAGGTCGGCTTCCGTGAGCCAGCTGCCGTCAGCCTTCTCGGAGCGCGTCGTGCGGCGGAAGCGGGCGACCAGTTCAGTGTGCGCGGCGGTGCGGATCAGCGCCTCGATCGCTGCCAGGTCGAGCGGCGCAACGGTCATGCTGCCGCCGGAACGAATACCCTGGGATGGCGGCGCAACATTGCGTAGTCCTGGCTGGCGAGGACGCTGCCGAGATAGTCGAGGTTGCGCTGGATCGCCTCGTCGTAGGGGTTGGCGCCGTCGAAATGGTCGGTCATGAAATGGCGGACGTTGCCGAAATCCTCGTCGAGGCGCTTGGCGATGAACCCGCTGTAGAAGCCCGGTGTCTTCTGCAGCAGGGTTTCGCGGTCGGGATAGGGCGTGTCGGCGGTGCCCGCCAGGCCGATGGCGCTGAATTCGAGGAAGAGGAAGTCGCGGCACTTCTCGATATAGCAGCGGTCGGACATCTGGCTCAGCAGGTCGGCGGTGGCGATCATGGCGCCGAGCTTGCGGTGCAGCGCCGGCCAGTCGGCGGGAATCTTGTAGATCAGCTTGGTCGGCATGATCAGCTCGGTCTTGGCGGCGAGTCCGGCCAGCGAGGTGCCGGCGAGATAGTCGCGCAGGAACTCGACGCCACGCTCCTCATGCACCGGCGTCAGCGAAGCGCCCCAGAGGTCGGCCTCGTGGCTGCGGCGCAACAGGCCGATGTCGTGGTAGAGCGCCAGGATGATGCCGAGCAGGGCATGGGCACGGTCGATGTGCGGTTCGCCATCCGCTCCGGTAGCGCGGGACTCGCCATCGAGCAGGCGCGCCATGGTGAGGCCGGTCTCGAGGGCGTGGCGCAGGTCGTGATAGAGGGTATCGCAGCGCAGCAGCCCCGGGTAGTCGCCGCTGAAGGCGCGCACCAGGTCGTCGATCGTCCGCGTCAGCAATCCCGGATCGGGACAGCCGCCGGGCATCCGGTCGAGGATGGCGCGGATCGCCGCCTCCACCGCGCGCGGCGACTCGAGGTCGACGCTGCCGGTCGGGTCGCGTTGCGACAGCTGGGCGGGGGAGGGGCTTTGCAAGTTCATGCGTCGGGTGATGGGTTCAGGCCGCCTTTAGTGCCTGGTCGAGGTCGGCGACGAGGTCGTCGATGTGCTCGATGCCGACCGAGAGGCGGATCATGTCCTCGCTGACGCCGGCCTTGGCCATTTCCTCCGGGCCCAGCTGGCGGTGCGTGGTCGTGGCCGGGTGGCAGGCCAGGGTCTTGCAGTCGCCGATATTCACCAGTCGCGTTACCAGCTGCAGTGCGTCCTGGAACTTGCCGCCGGCTTCGCGGCCGCCTTTCACGCCGAAGTTGAGAATGCCGGACGCTTTGCCGTCCATGTACTTCTGCACCAGCGGGTAGTCCTTGTGGTCCTTGAGGCCGGCGTAATTGACCCAGCTTACTTTGGGATGCGACTTAAGGAACTCGGCGATCTTCACCGAGTTCTCGCAGATGCGATCCATGCGCAGCGGCAGCGTCTCGACGCCCTGCAGGATGAGGAAGGCGTTGAAGGGCGAGATGGCCGCGCCCATGTTGCGCAGCGGCACCACGCGGGCGCGGCCGATGTAGGCGGCGGGGCCGAGGGCTTCGGTGTAGACCACGCCGTGGTAGGAAACGTCGGGCTCGTTGAGGCGCTTGAACCTGGCCTTGTGCTCGGCCCAGGGGAACTTGCCGGAATCGACGATCATGCCGCCGATGGAATTGCCGTGGCCGCCCAGGTATTTGGTCAGCGCGTGCACCACGATGTCGGCGCCATGCTCGAAGGGCCGGCACAGGTAGGGCGAGGGCACGGTGTTGTCGACGATCAGCGGCACGCCGTGCTTGTGGGCGATCGCGGCCAGCGGCTCGAAATCGGTGACATTGCCGAGCGGGTTGCCGACGGATTCGCAGAAGATCGCCTTGGTCTTGCCGTCGATCAGCTTTTCGAAGCTCGCCGGGTCGCGGTAGTCGGCGAAACGCACCTCGATGCCGTACTGCGGCAGGGTGTGGGCGAACAGGTTGTAGGTGCCGCCGTAGAGCGTCGAGGCGGAGACGATGTTGTCGCCGGCTTCCGAAATGGTCTGGATGGCGTAGGTGATCGCCGCCATGCCCGAGGCCAGCGCCAGGCCGGCCACGCCGCCCTCCATCGCCGCGACGCGCTTTTCCAGCACGTCCTGCGTCGGGTTCATGATGCGGGTGTAGATATTGCCTGCGACTTTCAGGTCGAACAGGTCGGCGCCGTGCTGGGTGCTGTCGAAGGCGTAGGATGTGGTCTGGTAGATCGGCACCGCCACGGCCTTGGTGGTCGGGTCGGGGCTGAAGCCGCCGTGGACGGCGATGGTTTCCAGTTTCATTGAAACTCCGTTGCGTGTCGGGTCACAGATCAGTCAATATAGGCCGTTGACCTGACGGTTGTCTTGCTCCAATCCGACCGGCGGCAACCGCGCGGCGATGGATGGCTCGCAGCGGTCGCCCGGGTCGGTTTTGGGCGTCAGGCAGGATGCTATCTTTAATGCTGGAGGTCATTGTGCGGCGAATTGCTTTAATTGTCATCATCGTGACATTTGTCACGGCGGCGTGGGCGCAGGGGTTCGAAGTCCTCACCCTGAGGCATCGCAGCGCCGAGCAGCTGCTGCCGCAACTGCAGCCGCTGGTCGAGCCCGGCGGCATGCTGACGGGTACGGGCGACAAATTGTTCCTGCGGGCATCGGCCCGCAACCAGGCCGACATCCGCCAGGCCCTCGATGCGCTCGACCGGCCGCTGCGGCGGCTGATGATCACCGTGCGCCAGGGCGGCACGGCCGAAGGCGAAAAAGTCGGCGCCAGCGGCACGGTGATCCTCTCGCCCGGCGACAGCAGCGTGCGGGCCCGTGCCGGCGAGCGGCGCTACAGCACCCGTGACAGCATCTCGCAGCAGGTGCAGACGGTCGAGGGCGGCCGCGCCTTCATCAACGTCGGCCGCTCCATTGCGCTGCCCTTGCGCGAGGTGGTGCTGACGCCGGCGGGGGCGGTGGTGTCGCGCAGCATGGTCTGGTACGACATCGGCACCGGCTTCGAGGCCGCGCCTCGCGTCGCCGGCGACACCGTCACCCTCGACATCAGCCCGCGCCACGACACACACGGCCCGATCCCCGGCAGCGTCAACGTCCGCCGGCTGTCGACGACGGTATCGGGGCGGCTGGGCGAATGGATCAGCCTCGGCGGCACCCGCCGCGAAACCGCGGGCCAGAGCGCCGGCACGGTCCACTACGGTACGCGCAGCGGCCGCGACGAACAGGATGTCTGGCTGAAGGTCGACGAACTGAAATAGCGTCACTTGAATGGGTGTCCCCGAATGGAAGCCGGATTGCCAGGATTTTGTGGATTAACCGGAAGGACAGTCGCGCGAAAGAGGGGTGCCGCATGCTGACGGCAGCAATGGTCAGCAAGGCCATCCGGGTCCTGGCCATTCCATTATTGGCAACGACCCTGGTCGCCATCCCCGGCGCCAGGGCGGACACGATCTACAAGTGCAGAACCGCGTCCGGGGCGATGAGCTATTCCGCGAACCCGTGTCGCAGCGATGCCGTCACGGAAAAACAGATCGACTACACCCCTGCCCGGGAGTCCAAGGAGATGCCAGCGGCAAAGGCCGGAATGGAGAAGGGGAGCAGCCCGGTCGCTGCAGAGAAACAAGGCAGTCAGGACTCATGGCCGCCCAAGGAAGACATGCATGAAGCCCGGGCAAGGGCTGCTGCGGAAGAAGAGCGCGCGGCTGCGGAAAAGGCCCGGCAGGCGGAGGAATTCAAGAAGTCGCACACCTGCGTCTATCTGCGCCAGAGGGCGGCTGCCGGCGATCGGCGGATCAATATGCTCACGGTGGAAAGCATGGGATGCATGTAATTGGGTAATTGGGGGACAGACCACGTTTTCGTGACGGCCAGCCATACTCGGAGATCAACCGGCTTGGCCGCTTGAAAAAATCGGCGCTGGCGATTCAGCACATTCACATGGATTATTCGACGGATTGACCAAATTCCCCGCCGCAAGTAGCTTGCGCGGATGCACATGGAATTCCAGCAGGCCGGCATCGCCGTCAAGCGCCTCGGCGACATCATGAATGCCCCGGTCGAGCCCGTCTCCCTTGTTCCCCAGCGCGGCCGTGCCGAAGGGGGTAATTGGGGGACAGACCACGTTTTCTTGACGGCCAGCCATACGCGGAGACCAACCGGCTTGACCGCTTGAAAAGAAGCGCAGGAGGTCTGGCTGAAGGTCGACGAGGTCAGTTAGCCCGCAGCGGACGGCAGCGGCTACCGGGGTGGCTTCGCCTTGTGGTCGGCGACGGCTTTCTTCAGGTCGTCGTATTCGGAACAGCCGGAGACGCAGAGCCCTTCCAGGATCTTCAGGTGTTCTTCGGCCTTGGCGACGTTGCCTGCCATGAGATAGGCCTCGCCGATGTACTCGTGTGCGCCGCGGTGCTTCGGGTCCAGGCGCAGTGCCTCGCGGTAGTTCTTGAAGGCCAGGTCGAGATTGCCCGACTTGCGATACGAGAAGGCGAGGTAGTTATATGCGTCAGCATTGTCCGGCTCCCTCGCCACCAAGCGGCTGAAGGCATCGATCGCGGCTTTCCAGTCCTGTGCCTTGACCGCATGCTTGCCGGTGGCGGCATCGGAGCTTTCGATCGTGGTCGGCGGGCTGCTCCAATCGCCGGCGGCCAGCGCCGGTGTCGAGTCGAGAGCCAGGGCGAGAAACAGAGCGGCGGGCAATCGCATGAGCCTTCTCCTCTTCGTTGCGGGTATGGACCAGTATGAGTATGAACACCGGATGCCGTCGACGCAATTGGGGGACAGACCACGTTTTCCTGATATTCTTCCGGCTGTTTTCTCTTTCGCCAGCAGCCCATGCCCCGTCGCGCCCGCATTGCCCTTCCTGGCGTTCCCCTGCACCTGATCCAGCGCGGCAACAACCGCCAGGCCTGCTTTTTCGCCGAGGACGACTACCGCTTCTATCTCGACTGGCTGGCCGAGCATGCGCCTCGCTGTGGCTGCCGGCTGCATGCGTGGGTGCTCATGACCAACCATGTCCATCTGCTGCTGACGCCGGAGGCTGAGGACAGCGCCGGGCGGCTGATGAAGGCGCTGGGACAGCGCTACGTGCAGTATGTCAATCGCACCTACCGCCGCAGCGGTTCCTTGTGGGAGGGCCGCTTCCGCTCCTGCATCGCCGGCGAGGAGGCTTACGTATTGGGCTGCCAGCGCTACATCGAGCTGAACCCGGTGCGGGCCGGCATGGTCGAGCATCCGGCGGAATATCCTTGGTCGAGCTACCGGACCAACGCGCGCGGCGAGGCGGGGCGCGCGCCGCTGCTGCCGCATCCGCTTTACCTCGCCCTGGGCCGGGACGAGGGCGAGCGCCAGGCGGCCTACCGCGAACTGTTTCGTTACGAACTGGAGCCGGGGCTGGTGGATGAAATCCGCCGCGCCACCAACGGCAACTTCGCGCTGGGCAGCAGCGCGTTTCGGGATCAGGTGACGGCTGCGCTTGGGCGGCGCGCCAGCCGCGGTGCGCCGGGGCGGCCGCGCCGGATTGCCGGGCCGGAATCCGGCGACCTGTTCGGGCGAGTGAACGGTTGAAAAACGTGGTCTGTCCCCAATTAGAGGAGATTTTCGCCGATGACGGCGCACTGGCCCGGGCCATTCCCGGCTACCGTGTGCGGCCGCAGCAGGTGGAGATGGCCGAGCGCATCGCCGCGGCGATCCACGACAACCGGGTGCTGGTGGCCGAGGCCGGCACGGGCACCGGCAAGACCTTCGCCTACCTGGTGCCGGCGCTGCGCTCGGGCGGCAAGGTGATCGTCTCGACCGGCACCAAGACACTGCAGGACCAGCTGTTCAGCCGCGACCTGCCGATGGTGCGGGACGCCCTGGGCCTGCCGCTGACCATCGCGCTGCTCAAGGGCCGCGCCAACTATGTGTGCCACTACCACCTCGGTCGCGCGGCGAGCGAGGGGCGCTTCCAGAACCCGGCGGAGGTCGGCCACATCCGCACCATCGCCCGCTTCGCCAAGTCGACGCGCACCGGCGACAAGGCCGAGCTTTCCGCCGTGCCCGAGGATTCCGGCGCCTGGATGCTGGCGACGTCGACGCGCGAGAACTGCCTCGGCCAGGACTGCCCGGACCACAAGGATTGCTTCGTGCTCGCCGCGCGGCGCGAGGCGATGGCGGCCGACGTGGTGGTGGTCAATCACCACCTGTTCTTCGCCGACGTCATGCTCAAGGACGAAGGCATGGCCGAGCTGCTGCCGGCCTGCAACACCGTGGTCTTCGACGAGGCGCACCAGATCCCGGAAGTGGCCAGCTTGTTTTTCGGCGAGGCGGTGGGCTCGGGGCAATTGATCGACCTCGCCCGTGACACGCGCATGGAAGCGATCGCCGGTGCCAAGGACTACATGCCCTTGCAGGACGCCACCCGCGACATCGAGAAGGCGGCGCGCGACCTGCGCCTCGCCCTGCCGCGCGAGGGCGCGCGGATGTCGGCTGTCCAGCTGGCCGAGCGCAAGCATTTCGGCGAGGCGCTGGCGGTGCTCGAGCGAGAACTGACCGGGTTCGGTCGCCACCTCGAGTCGCAGGCTGCGCGCTCGGAGGGGCTGGCCAACTGCCTCATCCGCACGCAGGAGCTGATGCTGCGCCTCAAGCACTGGCAGGCCACGGACGACGATCCCGAGAACCCGAACATCCGCTGGGCCGACGCGACCTTGCATGGGGTGACGCTCAACCTCACACCGCTGTCGGTGGCGAAGATTTTCCAGCGCCAGCTCGAAGGCCATCCGCGCGCCTGGATCTTCACCTCAGCCACGCTGGCGGTCGGCGCCGATTTTGGCCACTACCGCAATGAACTCGGGCTGGTCGAGGCCGAGACCGGCTGCTGGGGCAGCCCCTTCGACTACGCGAACAACGCGCTGCTCTACAGCCCGCAGCACCTGCCCGACCCCAACAGCCCGCAGTACAACGAGGCCGTGGTCGAGGCGGTGTGGCCGGCGATCAAGGCTTCACGCGGCCGCGCCTTCGTGCTGTGCACCTCGCTGCGCGCGATGCGCCGCATCCACGAGCTGCTGAAGGAGCGCATCGAGTTCGACGGCGTGGAGATGCCGCTGCTGCTGCAGGGCGAGGGCTCGAAGAGCGAGCTGCTCGAGCGCTTCCGGCGGCTGGGCAACGCCGTGCTGGTGGCGAGCCAGAGCTTCTGGGAGGGCGTCGATGTGCGCGGCGAGGCGCTGTCGCTGGTCGTCATCGACAAGTTGCCCTTCGCGCCGCCCGATGACCCGGTGCTGGCCGCGCGCATCGAGAATCTGAAGAAGCAGGGGCGCAACGCCTTCATGGAGTACCAGCTGCCGCGTGCGGTAATCAGCATGAAGCAGGGCGCCGGCCGGCTGATCCGCGACGAGGCCGACCGCGGCGTGCTGATGATCTGTGACCCGCGGCTGGTCGGCAAGCCCTACGGCGCGCGCGTCTGGCGCTCGCTGCCGCCGATGCGGCGTACCCGCGAGATTGCCGACGTCGAAAGCTTCTTCGCGGGGTAAACTTCAGGCATGAAGCTCTCCGACCTGCCACCTGAACTGCTGGCCGAGCGCCCGCACCTGTTTTCACACGCGACGGTGGCGGTGCCCGCCGCCGACCTCGCGCGCATGGCGGAATTGATCGCCGCCGTCGAGCGCGTGGCGGCGTTGCCGGCGTGGCAGATTCGGGCCGGAAAAGTCGGCGGTAGCGCCACGGCAGCCGGCGTCTTCATGGGCTACGATTTCCACCTGACGCCCGCCGGGCCGCAACTGATCGAGATCAACACCAACGCCGGCGGCGGGGTGCTAGCGGCATTGCAGGCGGACTGCTCCGACGTGCTCGATGCCTATGTCGCCATGTTCCGCGCCGAGTGCGGCGGGCGTGAGTTGAAGGCGCTGGCCATCGTGGACGAGCAGCCGCAGTCGCAGTATCTCTATCCCGAGTTCCTGGCGTTTCAGAAGCTGTTCGAGCGCCACGGCATCGCGGCCGTGATCTGCGATCCGACCGACCTGCTGCTCTGCCACGGCAGTCTGTGGCACGAGGAGACGCGCCTCGACCTGGTCTATAACCGCGTCACCGACTTCGCCCTGGCCGCGGCGCCGCAGATCGTGCTGCGCGAAGCCTGGCTGCAGGGCGCGGCGGTGGTGACGCCGAATCCCCGCCACCACGCGCTTTGCGCCGACAAGAAGAACCTCGTCGCGCTGACCGACGACGCGCTGCTGGAAGGCTGGGGTGTCGATGCGGAAACGCGGCGCGTGCTGCTGGCCGGCATCCCGCGCACCGAACTGGTCGATGCCGCGCGCGCCGACGATTTCTGGGCACGGCGCCGGCAGCTGTTTTTCAAGCCGGCCGCCGGCTTCGGCTC
>Ga0209254_10003657_pt1 | contig 14033 bp, 14 predicted proteins | sample FrelakmetDIP11DI_FD_187148 | JGI IMG/M metagenome (GOLD analysis project Ga0209254, IMG submission 187148) | Freshwater lake sediment microbial communities from the University of Notre Dame, USA, for methane emissions studies - DIP11 DI (SPAdes)... | ecosystem: Environmental > Aquatic >...
GTCGGTGGACTTGAAGGTCGCCGGCGCAGCGGCCAACTCGGCCGCATCGTACACTTTAGCGCGGATGACGGCGTGCGGGCAGACCAGCACGCACTTGCCGCACTGGATGCACACGCTGGGATTCCAGACCGGCACGTCCTGGGCGATGTTCCGCTTTTCCCATTGCGTGGTGCCGGAGGGGAACGTGCCGTCGACGGGCATGGCGCTCACGGGCAGCAGGTTGCCGTGGCCGGCGATGATCGTGGCGGTCACGTTCTGCACAAACTCGGGCGCCCCGGCCTGCACGGCCGGCGTCATCTGAATCTGGCTGGTCGCCGCAGACGGCAACTTGACTTCGTGGAGGTCGCCCAGCGAGGCGTCCACGGCGGCAAAGTTCTTCTGCACCACCGCCTCGCCGCGCTTCCCGTACGTCTTGCGGATGGCGTTCTTGATTTGCTCGATGGCCTCGTCGCGCGGCAGCACGCCGCTGATGGCGAAGAAGCAGGACTGCATGACGGTGTTGATGCGGGTGCCCATGCCGGTGTCGCGGGCCACCTTGTACGCGTCGATGATGTAGAACTTGACCTGCTTGGCGATCATCTGCTCCTGCAGCGCGCGCGGCAGGTGATCCCACACTTCATCCGGCCCGTAGATGCTGTTGAGCAGGAAGGTTGCGCCGGGGGCGGCGTTTTCGAGCACGTTGTACTTCTCGACGAAGCCGAACTGGTGCACGGCCACGAAGCTGGCCTGTTGGATGAGATACGTGCTGTGAATCGGGCGCGGGCCGAAGCGCAGGTGCGACAGGGTGAGCGTGCCGGACTTCTTCGAGTCGTAGAAGTAGTAGCCCTGGACGTAGAACGGCGTCTGCTCGCCGATGATCTTGATCGAGTTCTTGTTCGCGCCCACGGTGCCGTCGGCGCCCAAGCCCCAGAACAGGGCGCGCACCACGTCATCGGGCTCGATGCTGAAGTCGGGATCGTAGGCGATGCTGGTGTGGGTGACGTCGTCGACGATGCCGACGGTGAAGTGGTTCTTCGGCTTGGCCTTGGCCATCTCGTCGAAGATGCCCTTGACCATGGCCGGGGTGAATTCCTTGCTGGCCAGGCCGTAGCGGCCACTGACGACCTTGGGCGCCGCGCCCTCCCAGCCTTCGGCCAGGGCGGTGAGGACGTCCTGATACAACGGCTCGCCGGCCGAGCCGGCTTCCTTAGTGCGGTCCAACGCGGCGATGACCTTGACCGTCCTGGGCAGGGCGCCAATGAAACGCTCGACGGAGAAGGGCCGGTACAGGCGCACCTTGAGCATGCCGACCTTCTCGCCCTGCTTGTTGAGAACCTCGATCATCTCCTGCGCCGCTTCGCAGCCGGAGCCCATCAGCACGATCACGCGGTCGGCGTCCGGCGCGCCGACGTAATCGAACAGCCTGTACTGGCGGCCGGTGATGGACGCGAACTTGTCCATCGCCGTCTGCACGATGTCAGGCGTCTTGAGGTAGAAGGGGTTGACCGTCTCACGGCCCTGGAAGTAGACGTCGGGATTCTGCGCCGTGCCGCGGATGCAGGGGTGGTCGGGCGACAGACCGCGCGCGCGGTGCGCCGCGACCAGCTCCGGGGAGATCATGTCCTGGATGTCCTCGTCCGCCAGCTGCTCGATCTTCATCTCCTCGTGCGAGGTGCGGAAGCCGTCGAAGGCGTGGATAAACGGGACGCGCGACTCGAGCGTGGCCGCCTGGGCGATCAACGCGTTGTCCATCACTTCCTGGACCGAGTTCGAGAACAGCATGGCCCAACCGGTCGTGCGGGTGGCCATGACGTCCGAGTGGTCGCCGAAGATGGACAGGCCCTGGTAGGCCAGCGAGCGGGCGGCGATGTGGAACACCGTGCAGGTCAGCTCGCCGGCGATCTTGAACATGTTCGGGATCATCAGCAGCAGGCCCTGGCTGGCGGTGAAGGTGCAGGCCAGGGCGCCGGACTGCAGCGCGCCGTGGATGCTGCCGGCCGCGCCGCCTTCCGACTGCATTTCCTTGACCAGGGGCACGGTGCCCCAGAGGTTCTTCTTGCCTTCGGAAGCCCACTGGTCGGCCCATTCGCCCATCGGCGAGGACGGGGTGATCGGGTAGATCGCGATCACCTCGTTGGTCTTGTAGGCAACGTAGGCCGCGGCCTCGTTGCCGTCAATGGTTTCAAGGGGTCTCTCTCTCATCGTTATCACTATCTCCTTAACGATTTGCGCCGCAGGCATTCGACCCATTCGTAGTGACGACTTCAGTCGTCAGTCGTCAGTCGTCGTGAAGAAGCTGAGACCGCAGACACTGCCGCCTGCGTTGCCAGATCGACGCGCTGCGCAAAGCAAATCGTGAAATTACTGTTATCGGCGCCGGCCAATATGCAGCACAAGCCAGCCGCAACGGGGCGGCCGGGCCGGGGCCACTTGTATTATGGGCTGGGAATGGTTTTGCGCAAGTGAGTTTCGGCGGGGCATCCGGCGTGAGAGAGGTCACCTGGAGAGAAACCTTGAGATGTTACACTACAGGCGCGACCAATCGTGGAGGCGTGGGACACATGACCGTCATCCAGATTCAGCCCTCCGCCGAGGAGGGGATGCGCGCGCTGATGAGCAGCCCCCAACTGCCCGTCATCGTGCAACGCCTGAGCGACGCGCTGGCGGAGGAGCAGGCGCGCCGCCAGGCCTTCTACGACGCGGCGACCGAGGACGGCCATGCCGAGTTCATCAACGGAGAGGTCGTGATGCAGTCACCCGCCAAAGCGGAACACAACGAAGCCGGCCTGAACCTGGCTTCCCTGTTGCGGTCGTATGTGAACAAGCATGCACTGGGCCGCGTCGGCCACGAGAAGTGGCTAGTGTCGCTCACGCGCAACGACTACGAGCCCGACGTATGTTTCTGGGGCCAGTCGAAAGCCGCCGATTTTGACCGCAAGCAGATGAAGTTCCCCGCGCCCGATTTCGTCGTCGAGGTGATCTCGCCCAGCACCGAGGCTATCGATCGGGGGATCAAGTTCGACGACTACGCCGCGCACAGCGTGTTGGAATACTGGATCGTCGACCCGGACACCGAGACAGTCGAGCAGTACGTGTTGCAGGACGGCCGATACAAGCTGAAGATCAAGGCGCAGACCGGCACGATCGCCAGCGCCGCCGTCGGCGATTTCACCATTCCAGTGAGGGCCATCTTCAACCCGGACGAGAACCTGGCGGCGCTGCGAGCGCTGCTCGCGGCCTGATGCCGGCGGTCCGTCGGCGCTCGCCAGGATCTCGTCCGCCTCTTCCCCAGGCTGCTCCTGCCTCAGGCGTCCGCCGATGCCTTCGGCCTTCGGCTATTGTTTCTGCAACTTGAGTTTGGCCTCGACCACATCCGGCGTGTCGTCGGTGACTTCCAGGTCGTCCTGCTTGACGGCTTGATAACCCTTGGCAGTCCAACCCACGCTGTAGCTCTTGCCGCGCTCGAGCAGCTTGGTCATCTCGAACTTGCCTTTGCGGTCGGCGTTCACCGCCTCGTACACCTCATCGTCGCTGCCGGTGAACGCATCCCAGGTCACGCCCTCGTTGAGCACGACGAAGATGGCGCCGGCGAGGGGCTTGCCCGTGTCGGCGTCGACGATGGTGCCCACGATCTGAACGCCCTCGGTCACTTCCTCTTCGTCGCCGGTATCTTCTTCGCCGCCGGTATCCTCCTCGTCGCCGGCGTCTTCTGCCGCGTCCTGGCCCTCCCTGATGACAGGCGAAGCGAGGTTGACCGGACGCAGGGCGTTGATGAAGCCGCCGATGGGGATGCAGCTGTCGTCTTCGTCGATCTCGCCGTCGCCGTTGGTGTCCTGGACCCGCCGGCAGTCGGTGATGTTCTGCGCGCTCGCCACGGCGGCCTGCGTCGGGATGCCGACCAACTGCCCGGCGTCGTTCACGGCCGTCCCGCCGCTGTTGCCGCCGGCGATGGTGGCGTCGGTCTTGATCCAGGCGCGGCCTTTGACGCCCTGCTCGTTGTCGAAGCCGCTGACATTGCCCTTGGTGAAGGTGATGGTGTTGCCGCCGATGCCGGGATAGCCGTAGATGCGCAGCGTATCCTCCAGCTGGATCGCGTCAGAGTCTCCGATTTGGATGTAGGGCAGGTCGAGCGACTCAGGGTCGACCTCCTTGCCCGTCAGGTCGTGGGTGATCTTCAGCAGAGCCAGGTCCAGTTTTTCCGACTGCCCGACGACCGTGGCGATATACGCCGCCACCGGCGGCTGGTCGGGGCTCTTGGTCAACAGCACGACCAGCTTGTCTTCTTGCACCTTGACGTTCTTCTGACTCTTGGCCTGCTCGATCACGTCGCTGACGTCGGTGACGTGCTGGTTGGTCAGGATGTAGCCGTCCGGCGTCAGAATGGTGCCGCTGCCCCAGCCGAAGTAGCGGACCTCGGTCTTGCCGGCTTTGTTTTTCACCAGCGCGATCGGGCCGAGCTGCACGACGGCGCGCCACAGGTTCTTGCCGCCTGTGGTCAGGTCGTCGGCGCGGGTCGGGTGAACCGCGACGCTGGTGGCCAGCGCGACCAGGACGGCCAGGCTCAGGCTGCCCAATTTAAAGAAGCGTTTGGTTGTTCTCATGGCAATGTGGCCGATTCAACGAACGCTCGGAACAACGGCAGGATGCCAGGCCGGTCGGCCTCCGTCGCGAGCATGCTGAACACGTAAACGCGGTTGCCCTTGCGCGCCAGGAGATCCTCGCCCAGCACGACGGCCGGCAAGCGCTCCTGAAACGCGCCGCCCGAGGTGTCGACGAAGACGTAACTCGCCCTGGCGCCGGGCAAGTCTTTGACGTTCTCCCCGCCGGCGATTTCGAACAGCTGGAACGCGGCCAGGTCGCGCCCGCGGTTCAGCGCCAATGTGTTGGCGGCATTGGCGAGCGCCTCTTCGTCGGCGGCCTGGGAATCGGCGGGCAGCCAGCGCATCTCGAAGGTGGCGGGATATCCCGGCGCACTGTCATCCCGCGCGACCAGGAGACCGGCAGGCGCCTCGGAGGTGTTCAGCCGCCACTGGTCGGGGTACTGGATGCTGACGCCGGACGCGTCCGCATAGGCCTTCGTGCGCGTCTCGACCGAGTTGCGCAGCAGCAAGCCCAGCAACAGCGCGATCAAAGTGACGATGATCGTCAACAGCGCCGACAACCGGTCGCGCTGGTTGATGCGGAACTGGGGCGTGCGGGCTGCGGCCGGCGCGGGCGGATTGGCGTTCGCAGGAGCTGTGGTTGTAGTCATGTCAATCCTCCTACTGCTGGTCGCTGTCCGCGCCGGAGAGCGTGAGTCGATTGGCGCGCCGCATCAACCAGAACGTGACGGCCAGCAAGCCGGCCGCCACGATGGCGGCCAGAATCAGCGCGGGCCACGGATTGTAGCCCCCGGCGCTCAAACCGGTCGCGCTGATCGTAAGCGGCGAGGTGGTCAGCTCTCCGCGCAGCCACGAGAAGAGGCCGTTGACGATGGCGGCGATGGTGATCCCGGCAGGCATCCACCACACCGGCTCGTCGTCGAACTTGGTGCGGGCGATGAAGTAGCCGATGAAGCCGCCCAGCGCCGCCTGCTCCAGCGCGACGACGACCATGCGGATGATGCCTGCGCTTAATTCCGCCGAGTTGATGCCGCCGCTGCCGAGCGCCGTCGAAAGGTTGATGAACGTGGCGTAGCCCAGGCCGGCTGCGGTGCCGTACAACACGCCGTCGATGCGCTGGTCGAACTCGGACGAGTAGTAGATGCTGTAGCGCACCGCCGCATACTTCAGAAACTCCTGGATGAAACCGACGATCAGGATGGAGCCGAGGATCTCCGTCACCCGGTTGGTGCCGATCCACTCGGGCACCCGAAACACGTCGTTGATCAACGGCTGGCCCACGGCGGCCGCCAGCAATGCGCCAAGGATCGCGACACCCAGCACATACACCTTGGGTTCAGGCTCCAAGCGGTCCTGGGCATAGAAGAACGCCAGCCACAAGGCCGCAGGCACGAGCGCCAGCACGAGGCTGATGGGCAAGAGCCATTCGGCGCCGATGGTCGGGCGTAACACGGCAACGATCACCTCGGCGACGACGACGTAGGCCACCAGGCCGACGATCTGAATGATGCCTGCGCGCCACAGGCTGGTCCGATCCTGCGATACATTCACCGAAACCTCCTTGTCTGTGCTGCTGTTCTGCTCGGAAGCTATCCGGCTATTTCTTCACCAGGTTGATGGTGACGCTCAACGGGTCCTCGGTTCCTTCCTCGAGCACCAGGTCGTCCTCGACAATCGGTTTGTAGCCCTCGGCTCCGATCAGCCAGTCGTGCGCCACGCCGAGGTCGATGGGATTGTTCAACTCGAACTGGCCCTTGCTATCGGTCTTGGCTGAGGCGAACACGTCCTCGTCGGTGCCGTCCTCGAGCCAGGCCTCGGCCTCCACGTCCTCGTTGAGCACGACGACGATGGCGCCCTTGACGGGCTTCTTGCTCTTGGAGTTCTGCACCACGCCTTGCACGGTCACCGAGCCGCCCTGGTTGTCGTCGCCGTTGTCGTCGCCGTTGTCCTCCTGGCCCTCTCCGACCATGACGCTGCCGGAGGTGATGCTCTCGTCGTTGACGAAGAACTCAATGCTGTACTCGCCGTCCGGCAAGACCGATTCGTCCTTCATGAACAGCGACGCCGTCCAGGTGTCGCTGTCGTTGCCGGCCTTCGGCTTGGTCTTGTCGGTCAGGACCGTCTCGCCGTCGATGGACCACACGGTGACCAGGGTGATCTTTTTGGGAATGCAGTTGTACTCAAACGCGGCCGTGACCTTGGTCGTCTCGCTGGGATAGCTCTCGACCTCCTCGTCGACGTTGCCGTCTTCGTCCAGGGTGACCCACATCACGTCGCCGGCCTCCATGCCGCTGCATGCCGCGGCCGGGGCGGAGGCCCCCTGGTCCCGCTCGGTCGCCGGCTGCGATCGGCCGACGTACTCGGCGATGCGCGGAGCGGCCGCCGTCCCGGCGACGGAAACGGCCAGGGCGATGACGACCCCAAGGGTTGCTGCAAAAGTTCTGATTGGCGATTTCATCAGGAATCCCTCCTCTGTCAGTGCCTGCGGCTGGGTCAGAACGACAAGCCTTTCACGAATTGCTCGAACGACGGCTGCACGGCGCCGATGGAATCAGGCGTGGCGTACAGGGAAATCACCACAGCCTTGCCCGGGCCGACGACGACGATGTAGTCGACGCCCTGGGTGACCTGGGGCGTGGCGCCGGTGAGTCCGCCGGAGTCCACGTAGGCGAATTCCTGCACTGTGGCGGGCTTGCCGTTGACCGTGGTCTCACCCGTGCGCAACACCTTGTAGAGCAGGTTCTCCTCGCCCCGCTGCGCCGCCAGCAAAGACGACGCGGCCTTGGGCCCCTGGTCGGGCTCGAGCGCCACGACCCGAACGGCGTACTCCGCGCCGGTGCCAGTCTTGTCGGCCACGCGCAGCGCTTCGCCCTGCTTGGTGGCCGGCCGGTAGGCCGAGGGATAGGCGCCGCGGATGCCGTCTTTTTCGAAGGCGACCGTGCCGTTGGTCGCGCTGTTCCAGGCGATGGCGCCGATGACGAGCATCACGGCGAAGACGCCGATGACGGCCCAATTGGCCTTGCGGTCGCCCACGGTCGGGTCCCCGGTTGCCGCCGGTTGTTTGCCGCTGGCGGCGAGCGAAATGTCGCGGTTGACCAGGGCCGCGACGATGAAGGCGACGACCATGGCCAGCGCGCCCGCCAGCAAGAACCCGGTCAACGAAGGCAGAGCGATGCTCTGCGCGCCCACGGCCAGGGTTCCGGTCTCGAGCTGCCCGAGCAGCACGATAAATAACCCGTTCAACAGCGCCGTCAACACCAGGCCGAGCGGCAGCCACCAGATCGGGTCCTGCTGCATCTTGGCGCGGCCGAGGAAATAACCGAGCAGGCCGCCGAACGCGGCATAGGCCAACGCCACCTCGGCGACGTACAACTCGCCCGCCCCCAATGCGGCGCCGCCGTTAGAGAGGATGAACTGCAAGTTGAGAGCCGTGGCGTAACCCAGTCCGGCGGCCGTGCCATACACCACGCCGTCGGACCGCTCGTCAAACTCCGGCGAGCTGAAAATGAAATAGCGCACCGTGGCGTACAGGATGAACGCCTCGATCGCGCCGCGCACGAACACGGCGCCGAGGATAGTCGATACGGTGTCGCTGAACAGCCAGTCCTGGGCGCGGAAGACTTGATCCGTCAGGGGAATGCCAATCGCCCCTGCCAGAGCCAGGCCGATCACGAAGATCTGCGCCACGTGGCCGACCGGCTCGGGCTCCAGGCGGTCTTGCAGATAGAAGAAGACCATCCAGATCATCGCCGGGACGATGGCGAGCACGATGCCGACGGCCAGCAACATAAATCCCCCCAATTGAGGTTTTATGAGCGCGTCGACTGCGAGCACGATGGCGACGAAAACGATCAGGCCGACGAAGGCGAAGAGCGCTGATTTCCAGATCCCTCCCCGCTTGCGGCCTGCCTTGGCGTATCGATCTGGGTTTGTGGTGGAAGACTGCTGTGCCATCCGAAATCCCTCCCTTCATGAATCGCGTGATGACTGTTAAATCGTCTGGATGCGAAACTCGCCCGGCGGCGAAATCAATCCTGCCGGTCCAGTTCGCAAGTATGTGCCTGCTTATTGCCGATGCTGTCAACCTCCTGTTGTATCCCCGCTCGCGGCGTCCCCATGCAATGCGTATGCAGCACCGGCATTATCACACCGAATCGCAGAAAAGGGATAGCCCGCCCGGCATGGGAATCGCTGGACGTGCTACACTCCCGCGCCAACCATGAAGGGATTCACCAAGCTCGCGCTGGATATCGGGATGGGCGCCGTCGTGCCCATCCTGATCCTGACCAACCTGACCCGGCCGCTCGGCGCGCAGGCAGCGTACGTGCTGGCGGCGCTGGCGCCGGTCCTCTACGTGTTGGCCGACACGTTCTTCATCAGCCGGCGCTTCAACGTCATCACCACGTACATCGCCCTGTCAGCCATCATCAACGGCGTCCTGGCGTTCTGGTTCGTCGACGGCGTCCGATTCGCGATCAAGGACACGGCTGCCATCACGGTGTCCGTCGCTGTCATCGCTGTTTCAATCGCCATCGGGAAGCCGCTGGTGCAGTACTTCCTGATCCAGGCGCTGAATCCGGATACGCCGGCGCGGACAGCCAAGTTGAAGGCGTTGCTGGCGTTGCCCGCCGTGCGGCGCAGCGTCGTATGGGCCACCTGGCTGGTGCTGCTGGAGGGCGTGGCTGCGGGGGTGATCAATATTGCGCTGAACCTGAGCATCGTCACCGCGCTTTTCGGCACGGAGTCATTCAATCAGCAAGTGGCGCAAGTGAATGCCATCACCCGCATCGGCTTCCCAATCGCCAGCCTGGCCGCGTTCGGGATTGGGTTGACCTTCGTCTTCCGCGCGTTGTACGCAGCGTTGCCGAAGGAAGAGAGGGAGGCGCAGACCGACAGCGACATCTGGTCGCTCATCGACCTGTGGCAGCCTGGCCTGGAGGCGGGATAAACACGGGCTGAATCTCGCGCACAGACGCAAAGAAAACTTGGCGTCTGTGCGTCTTTAGCGTGAGACGATCCCCGCGAAATCGGGAGACAAAAACTCGTCAGCTCAAAGAACCGTCCACTTCGCGGATGGTGAAGGTGTGCTCGATGGGCGTCGCCTTGGCCAGCATGGCCTGAGCGGAGCAATAACGGGTGGCCGACAGGTCGATGGCTTTCTCGACGGCTGCGCGGTCGATGCCTCGGCCGTGGAAAACGTACTCGATGCGGATGTGAGTGAAGACCTTGGGGTGGTCCGTGGCGCGGTCGCCGTGCACTTGCACCTCGAACCCGCTCACGTCCTGGCGCATCTTCTTGAGGATGGAGACGACGTCCATGGCGGTGCAGCCGGCCAGGCTGACGAGCATCAACTCCAGCGGCCGGAAGCCCGAATTCTGGCCGCCCACATCCGGCGCCGCATCCAGCGGAACCGTAAATCCGGTGTCGGCCGCGCCGTCAAAAGCGAGACCGCCTTTCCACGTGACTTTCGCATCCATGGTTTGCATCCTCCCTACGCCGCCAGCGCACGTTGAATCTCGACCACCAGCCCCTCTTCGGGAGCTGCGCCGACCAGCGTGCCGGCGCCGTCGTTGATCGTCGTGTGCGGCACGCCGCTGACGCCATAGCGGTCGGCCAAATCGGGGAACTCGGTCGCCTCGACCATGTCGGCCTTGACCATCGGACTCTCCAGCGCCATCTGGTGAGCCAGGGTCACGGCGCGCGGGCAGTACGGACAAGTGGGCGTGACGAAGACCTGCAGATGCACCGGCTCCGTCAGGCTCCTGAGATAATCGCGCGTCTCCTGGCTCAGGCCTGAATCGCGGCTCGACACCATGAGCAGGCCGCGGATGAGCGAGGTGAACTCGTAACCGGCCGGGATGCCCAGGTAGCGGATGCCGTAATCGCTGGTCTGCTCGCCGTCTTTGGAGGCGAGCACGACCACGGGTGCGCGGTCCACGCCGTACTGGCTGGCCACGGCCGGATCCTGGCCCAGGTCGTGCACGCTGGCGCTGAGCTTGTCGGACAGCGCCGCGAGGCTTTCGATCAGGTTGCGCGTGTCCTCGCAATACTCACAGCCATCGTCGTTGCGGGTGAAGACCAACATGTGCACCGGTTGGCTCAGTTGCTCAAACGCGTCCTTGACCTGTGTCTTCACGTTATCATTCAACACTTGCGACATGCCACCACCTCTTCGACATTCCGAATTTACGCCCGCTTAGATGTCCCGGCGCGGCAGAGGTTACATCCCGCTGGAATGAGGACGGGATCAGGCCATGGGCGTCATGTCCGTTGGTCGAGGTATTCTCCGAGGTCAAGCGTGAAGAACAACCGCTGGCGGACGTCGCTGGGCGCCGCGGGAGTTTCCGCGGCGGCGGTGTGATACAGCTCAACGGTCTTGCGCAAGGTATCCACGACGATGCGACACCGGTCGCAGCCGGACATGTGCCGCTCGATCTCCAGGCATACCTCGTCGGCCAGGTCGCCGTCGACGTAGTCGGACAGCGACCCCAACAACTGGCGGCATTGCTCGTGCCGGTGCTCCTCGCTCATGATGTTCGCTCCGCTGCCGAGAGGGATGTCGCCGCCATCCGCTCGGCGTAATAGGCGGACAACTGCTCGCGCAAGCTCAACCGGGCCCGCAGCAACCGGGTCTTGACGGCAGCTTCGCTCACGTTCAGCGCTTCAGCCGTCTCGCGCACCGACAGCCCTTCGATGTCGCGCAACACGAACACCGTCCGCAGCGCGAGCGTCAGGCGGCCGACGGCCTGGTCCAGGTGTTGTCGCGCCTCGGTGGACAGGAGCTCGTCCTCAGGCAAACAGCACCAGTCGACGATCTGAATCGGCTCTTGCTCGCCGTCGGCAGTGGGTTGCGCTTCATCCACAGACACCGCCTCGGGCTTGCGCCGGCGCAGGGTCATGAACGACTCGTTGGCGGCGATACGATACAGCCAGGTGGACAGGCTGGAGCGGCCCTCGAACGCGGGGAGGGCGCGGTAAGCCTTGAGGAACGTCTCCTGCAGCGCATCCTCCGCGTCTTGCGGCTCGCCCAGGATTTTGAGCGTCAGGCGATAGATGGGGCCCGAGTACGCGTCGACCAACCTGGCAAACTCGGCTTTGTCGCCCGCCTTGAGCGCCGGGAGCGAGAACTCCGCATCGCGCTGGTGGTGGTCGTCCATGCCGGGGTAAGGATTACCCAGCCTCGGGTTGAGGGCTGATCACGGCCAAGGCTTCGGCCTGTCCGATGGGTGGCGCCGGTGACGGCTTCTCGTGGCGCTGCTGGTACATCTGCGTGGTGGCCAGATTGGCGTGTCCGAGCCACTCCTGCACCCGCCGCACATCCTCGCCGCTGTCCAGCATGTGGGCCGCGCGCGAATGCCGGAGCGTGTGCGGCGTGACTTCGCCGTCGATGCCGGCGGCTTTGGCGTACTGGCGCGTCATCAGCCACACCGCCTGGCGCGTGAGCTTGGCGCCTTGCGGGTTGAGGAAGACGTAATCGGTGGCGATGTTGCCGACCATTTCAGGGCGCGCCGCCGTCAGGTAGTCGCGCAAAGCCATGGCGGTGCGCGGCAACAAGGGCGCCTTGCGCACCCGGGTGTTGCGCCCTGTGCAGCGGACCTCGCTCTCTTCCAAACTCACATCACCCAGCCGCAGCCCGATCGCTTCGGATACGCGCATGCCGGTCGAATAGATCACTTCCAGCAGGGCGCGATCTCTGGCTGCGCGGGGCTGCGAGCTGGCCGAAGCCGCCTCGAACAAGCGGTTGACCTCCTCTTGGGTCAGCAGGCGCGGCGCCCGCTTCTCGACTCGCGGCGACTTCAAGCGCAACGAAGGGTCGTCGTGCGCCAACCCGTGCTGGTTGAGCCAATGGAAGAGCGTCTTGAGCGCCGCAATCTTGCGTGCGATGGTGGATGTGGTGTACCCGTGATTGGACAGCGTGTCCACATAACCCGACAAATGATCGTAGGTGATACTGGACCACTCCGCATCGGCCGGCAACGCATGCTGCAGGTACTCGGCAAACTGTCCCAGGTCATTCTTGTAGGCGAGAATTGTGTTGAGAGACGCCTTGCGGTCCGTCTCCAGCGACTTCAGGAACTCCTCGATCGCGGTTTGCCATTGCATAAGTCACGCTCCATAACTTCATTATACAAGACGGCGAGAGTGGGATCGGGCCGTGCCATCTTGACACTCCCGCCCCCATCGGTTACCATGCGCCCACACAGTTGGAATGACGATATGACTCGCGCCATTCAGTTCTCGTTTAGTTACTATTGGTTTTATGGCTACTTTGCCCCCCGCAAAGGCAGCTTACTCTCACGCGAGTCTATGAAGGTGGAGTAGAGAAACCGAAGTAGATCCCAGGAGTTGACAGGAGCGCGGAGCAGTAAGCCCCGCGCTCTTTTTGTTTCGGGCGTTAGGGTATGGGCGAAGCACGCGGGCGTGCGAGGGCGCTGGGGGCGTCATCGATTCCAGCGTGCCTCGCCCCAACAAACGGAGGCACATCAATGTGGATGCGAGGCGTGCGCGGCGCGACGGTGGCGGCGGAGAACACACGGGAAGCGATCGTGGAGGCGACCTGCGAGCTATTGGAGAAAATGGTCGAGGCGAACGGCTTGCGGGCCGAGGACGTGGCCAGCGCATTCTTCAGCACCACGCGCGACCTGAATGCCGAGTTCCCGGCCATCGCGGCGCGCCAGATCGGGTGGACCGATGCCGCGTTGATGTGCCTGCATGAAATGGACGTGCCCCACGGCCTGCCGCGCTGTGTGCGAGTGCTGATTCACTGGAACACCGATAAGACAGCCGATCAAATCGTCCACGTCTACATCCGGGGCGCCCAGGCGTTGCGGCCGGACAAGAACAAAGGATGAAGGATGAAGGATGAAAGGAACCTTGCGCCTTCATCCTTCCGCCTTCATCCTTCATCCTTAAAGGAGGAGACATGGTCATCATCATGAAAGCCGGCGCGACCGCTAAGGAAATCGGCGCCGTCATGGCGAAAATCGAATCGCTGAGTTACCAGGCCCATCCGATCTACGGCGAGGAGCGCGTCGTCATCGGCGTGGTCGGCAACGACCGCCCCCTGGATCGCACAGTGTTCGAGATCCTGCCGGGTGTGGAAACCACCCTGCCGATCCTCAAGCCGTTCAAGCTGGCCAGCCGCGACTTCAAGAACGACAACACCGCGGTGACCGTCGGCACCAACGGGCAGGCCGTCAAGATCGGCGGCCCGGACATCGTCATCATCGCCGGGCCCTGCGCCGCCGAAAGCCGTCAGCAAGTCCTGGAAAGCGCGCACGCCGTGAAAGAAGCCGGCGCCAGGGCTTTCCGCGGGGGGGCATTCAAGCCGCGCACGTCGCCGTACTCGTTCCAGGGACACGGCGAGGAAGCGCTCAAGTGGATGGCCGAGGCCCGCGAGACGTACGGGCTGGCCGTCGTCACCGAGATCATGTCGCCGGACCAGGTGGCGCT
>Ga0209254_10003658_pt1 | contig 14032 bp, 15 predicted proteins | sample FrelakmetDIP11DI_FD_187148 | JGI IMG/M metagenome (GOLD analysis project Ga0209254, IMG submission 187148) | Freshwater lake sediment microbial communities from the University of Notre Dame, USA, for methane emissions studies - DIP11 DI (SPAdes)... | ecosystem: Environmental > Aquatic >...
CGCACAGCCGCGCATCTTCAGCTCGTGCGACAGCGCCAGCGTGTCTTCGATGTCCCAGCCGCCGGGCACCCAGTCGGTGGCCGAGAGACGCACCCACACCGGCTGGCTCGGCGTGAAGGCCTCGCGCACGGCATCGAACACCTCGAGCGGAAACCGCATCCGGTTGGCCAGGTTGCCACCGTAGTCGTCCTCGCGCTGGTTCGCTATTGGCGAGAGGAACTGGTGCAGCAGGTAGCCATGCGCGGCGTGGATCTCCAGCGCATCCAGGCCGAGCCGGGCGGCGCGCCGGGCCGCATCGGCAAAGGCCTCGCGCACGCGCTGCAGGCCGGCACGGTCGAGTGCGGTCGGTGCGTCTTCGCTGGGTGAGTGCGGCACGGCCGATGGCGCCACCGCTTGCCACGCGCCCGGTTCGTTCGAGCGGATTTGCTGCCCGCCCGCCCAGGGCGCGCGGGTCGAGGCCTTGCGGCCGGCGTGGGCCACTTGCATGGCGATCTTGATCGGTGAAAACGCCCTCAGCGCCGCCAGCACTCGCGCCAGACCGGCCTCGTTGGCATCGGAGTACAAGCCCAGGTCCGCCGGCGAAATGCGCCCCTCGGCCGACACCGCTGTGGCCTCCAGAATCAACAGCCCCGCGCCCGACAGCGCGAGCTGGCCGAGGTGAATCAGGTGCCAATCCCCCGGCGTGCCCTCGCTGGCCGAGTACTGGCACATCGGCGCGATGACGATGCGGTTGTCGAGGCGCAGGTTGCCGATGGCCAGGGGTTCGAAGAGCGCGCTCATCAGGCAAGCTGCGTGCTGCGCACTGCGGTATTCGCCTTGGGTGCGGCCCGGCGGCTCATTGCCTGCCCTCCCGCGCCAGCGACGCAATCGCCGCTGCCACGCCATCGCGGCCGTGCGGAACCCCCTGCACCTGCATGGCGGCTTCGACACCGGCCAGACAGCCCAGGATCATGGCCTCGTTCATGTCGCCCAGATGGCCGATGCGGAACACACGGCCGGCGAGCGGGCCCAGGCCGCCGGCCACAGCTACCTGAAAACGCTCGCGGGCCACGGTGCGCAGGGCCTCGGGGTCGATGCCCGGCGAGACCTCGATGGCCGAGACCGACACCGAGCGCGCCGCCGGCAGCTTGGTGAACAGGCGCAGCGCGCCGCCTTCGGCCCACGCCGCCACGGCTACATGCACCGCGCGGGCCAGGCGCGCGTGGCGTGCGTGCACGTTGGCCAGACCTTCCAATTCGATCAAGCCGAGCGCCGCCTCCAGCCCGGCCAAGTGCGCCAGCGGCGCCGTGCCGCAAAACTTGAGGTAGGCGTGCGTGCCGCGACGGCGGTGCCAATCCCAATAGAAGCGCGGCACCTTCGTGTTGCGGGCCAACGCCATCGCCCGCTCGTCCGCCGCCACGAAGGCCAGGCCCGGCTGCAGCATCAGGCCTTTTTGCGAGGCCCCCATCACCACGTTGACGCCCAGCGCGTCCATCTCGAATGGCGCGGCGGCCAGCGACGCCACCACGTCGACCACGAACAGCGCCGGGTGAGCGGCGGCGTCGATGGCGCGGCGCAGTGCCGCCATGTCGCTGGTCGTGCCGCTGGCGGTGTCGGTGTGCACCGCGAACACGGCAATGATGCTGTGCTGCGTGTCGGCACGCAGCGCCGCCTCCACCGCGGCTGGGTCGATCGGCTGCCCCTCCACATACGGCGTGCGCAGCGCCCGCCCGCCGTAGGCCTGCACCTGCTCGGCCCAGTTGTCGGAGAAGTGCCCGGTGCCCGGCACCAGCACCTGGGTGCCCTCGCCCACCAGGTTGGCGATCACCGCCTCCCAGCCGCCATGGCCGTTGGCGGCGTAGAAGAAGACCTCGGCGCGTTCGGTGTGCAGCAGCCGCTTCATGCCCGATTCGCAGGCCACGATGAGTTGGGCCACCCGCGGGTCGCCCAGATCGGTGGGCTGGCGCGACATGGCCGCCACCACTTCGTCGGGCACGTGGGTGGGGCCGGGGGAATGCAGCGAGCGGGTGCCGGGGATGCGGGCTATGTGGTTCATCCTTCAAGAATGTACCTGCCACTGCGACGGCAACGATGGCGATCCCTCCCTGCGGCGATACGGTCAAGAACTCAGCAGCCACGCGGAACTCGTCTGCGTCCGCCCCCGCCATGACCAACAGGGCTTTACAGGTCCCCTGGCCGGGCGTAGAGTGACCGCCCTCCCCCCACCCACGAGCCGCCATGCACATCGAGCCCTACCTGTTCTTCAACGGCCGCTGCGAGGAAGTGATCGAGTTCTACAAGCGAGCGCTGGGCGCCGAGTTGCTGTTCCTGATGCGCAACCGGGAAGCGCCGGAGCAGCCCCCGCCGGGCGAGTTGCCCCCGGGCTCGGAGAACAAGGTCATGCATGCCACGCTGCGCATCGGCAGCAGCAACATCATGCTGAGCGACGGGCATTGCGACGGCAAGCCGGCGTTCAACGGATTCTCGCTTTCGCTTGACGCCGCCAACGAGGCCGAGGCCGAGCGCCTCTTTGCCGCGCTGTGCGACGGCGGCACGGTGCAGATGCCGCTGGCCAAGACCTTCTGGTCGCCCAAGTTCGGCATGGTGGCTGACCGCTTCGGCGTGAGCTGGATGGTCAGCGTGGCGAGCTAGCAAGCCCCGGCCTGCGCCCAGCTCACGGCGCGCCGTCGGCTACCCGTTCTGCGCCGGGACTGCGCTGACGATCCAGCCTTCGACCGGATCCACCTGCGCCGGCAGCCCGTAGCGCGGTTGCTGCGCCGCCCAGCCAGCCTGCATCAGGCACAGCACGGCGTCGAGCCGGTCGCCGGCTGCGTCGGCCACCAGCGCGTCGCGCTGCGCATGCGTCAGGCGCAGGCGCAGGCCAAGGCGAGTGCGGCCTTGTTCGATGGCATCGACGATGTCCTTGCGTGCAATCAGGCGGTCGGGCGTTTGCCGGCCCTTGCTGTCGCTCTTGTAGGAGCGGCGCTGGATCAGCTCGCGGGCGAGCAGGCCGGGGTAGGCCTCGAGAGCCACGCGCGACGCATCCCCGTCGTGCAACGCCGGCAGGTGCACGCCTGCATCGATCAGCCGCGGCACACCGGCGTGCAGCATGAAAGCCACGGGTGGGTTGACCCATTTCATAGACGGGCTCGAGCCCGCCGGGACGTCGCAAGCGCGGTGAGCGAACTTGCCACCCGCCGGCCGCGCGTCGCAGAAGGCAGCAAAGGTGTCGCGGATCTGCGGCCGTTGCAGCGTGCCGTAGTGCCGCATCAGCGCCAGCCAGTCGCGCGGCCAGCCCAGGGCTTCGATCAGCTCGCGCGGCAGGCCGAACGGGAAGTCGAACGCGCCGACCCATGGGCCGGCCTCGTTCAGCAGGGCGTCAAAGGCAGCAAAGGTTGGCAACGCATCAACGCGCTGCAGCGACACGCGCGTGCCGTGAACGCTGCCGCGGGCCACGGTGATCGGTTTGCTTGAAGTGGGCGCGCTGGTGAAGTCGACGCCGATGATCTGTCGATGCGGCAATGACGCGGCGTGTGATGGCATGCACGGATTGTGCTGGGCCGGCGTGGCGGGAAGTGATGGGCCATGGTGGCCGCATCGGCTTACGCTGCTGCTTGCACGCCCGCGCGACAATCCCCCCATGACCGGACCCGATCGAGACTTCTGGCAGCAGCGCTTCGAGCGCCAGCAAACCCCGTGGGACCGCGGCAGCGCGAGCCCGCAGCTCGCGCGCTGGTGGGCCGACGGCACGCTGGCCGCGGGCCAGCGCATCGCCGTACCGGGTTGCGGCAGCGGGCATGACGTGCTGGCGCTGGCCCAGGGCGGTGGCATGGTGGTGGCCATCGACTTTGCCGACGCGGCCGTGACGCTGACGCGCGAGCGGCTGGCCGCGACGAATGTTTCGGCCACGGTCGAGCAGGCCGATGTGCTGGCCTGGCAACCCGCGGCGCCGCTCGATGCGGTGTACGAGCAGACCTGCTGGTGCGCGCTGCACCCCGAGCTGTGGACGGCCTACGCGCAGCAGCTACAGCGGTGGCTGCGGCCCGGCGGCCGGCTGCTGCTGCTGGCAATGCAGTGCCTGCGCCCGAGCGCTGCCGAGGGCCGTATCGAGGGGCCGCCGTACCACATGGACATCAACCTGCTGCGCGCGTTGCTGCCGGCCGCGGCGTGGGCCTGGCCGGCGCCGCCCTACGAACGGGTGCCGCATCCGGTGGGCTGGACCGAACTGGCGATCGTGCTGACGCGGCGCTGAGCGCTCAGCGCGGTGGGGCAATGCGTTCGCCCCACAGGCGCCGCCAGAGCCAGGGCAGGCCGCGTTCGATGTCGATGCGCACACCGATCTGCTCGGGCTTGGCCAGCGCCACCGGGGCGCTGTGCCGTTCGGCGACGACGAATGTGAAGATGTAGCTCGGCTCCTGGCCGATGCGCAGATCGCTGATCAGGACGCGCGCGCCTTCCTGTCGCACCTGGTAGAAGCCTCGGCTGAAGGCCTGGATGCGCCGTACGCCCTCAACGCCCTGCAACTCAGTGGCCAGTGCGTTGCCGCGCGGGAAGCGATCGAAGCTGATGCGCGCGTCGGCGTCGAGCAGCGAGTGGAAGCCTTCGTGATACTCGTCACCCGCCACGGCCACGACACGCCAGAGCACGCTGTTGAGCGCACTCGGCGTGACCAGCACGCGCTCGGCGGCAATGCCTTGCGCGGCCAGCGACTCGGCGGCGACGCGGCCGACATGCTGTTGCGCCGCAAGGCCCCAGGCCAGGTAGCCAGTGCTGAGCGCCAGGCCGGCCACGTTGGCCGTCATGCCGCGCGCGCTGCCCCTCGTGGCCAGGGCCCAGCCGGCGCCCACCAGCAGTGGCAGCGTGTACAGCGGGTCGATGATGAAGATGCTGCCGACGCCGAAGGGCTGGTCGGAAAACGGCAGCGCAACCTGGGTGCCATAGACCGTCAAGGTGTCGAGCAGTGGGTGCGACAACAGGGCCAGCCCGATCGCCAGCCACCAGCGCCGCCACTGCGCCCACTCGCCATGCAGGCGCGCAACGGCCGCAGCCAGCGGCAGCGACAACAGGATCAACCAGAACGGGGCATGGGTTTCGGCACGGTGCAGCACCATGTTGCGGATCGGATCACCGTGTTCGATGAAGACATCGAGATCGGGCAGTGTGGCAGCCACAGCGCCCCACACGGCGGCCTTCCACAGCGCCGTGCGCCGGCCCATCGTGGCCATGCCGATCGCGCCGCCAAGCGCGATGTGGGTGAGTGAATCCATGGCCGGCGATTGTGCGTGGCGCGCGATGCCCCTGCCCAAGCAGGTCCTGCTCTGGTCAGGCCGTCGCCAGCGCGATCACACCCGCGGCCATGCAGGCTGCGCCAACGAGGCGCAGGCCGCGGTCGGTCTCGCCGAGCAAGCGACCGCCGATCAGCGCCGCAAACAGCATCGACACCTCACGGGCCGGCGCCACGTGCGATAGCGGCGCCATCTGCACCGCGTAGAGCACCAGGACATAGGCCAGCGGCCCGAGCAGGGCCACCACCAACGCGTGGCGCCACTGTTCGCGCCAGGCGCTGCGCAGGCCGGCCACGTCGCGCAGCGAAGGCGGCAACAGCAAGGGCACGCGCAGCAGGTTGCCGACGTAGTCGACCAGCACCGGACCGATCAGCAGGACCTTGACGGCGTAGCCGTCGATCACGGTATAGGCGGCGATCAGCGCGCCCGTGAGCACGCCCCAACGCACGCCGGCCAACGCGCGCTGGTGCGTGGCGGCATCGTGCGAGCCACGCCACAGCGCCGGCCCTCCAGCGATCAGGAACACGCCGCCGCAGACCGCGAGCACGCCCGCGCCGCCGAGCAGCGTGAGGCGCTCGCCAAGCAAGGCCACTGCGCCCAACGCGGCCAGCAAGGGCCCACTGCCTCGGGCGACCGGGTACACGACGGTCAGGTCCGACTTGCGGTAACCCGTCAGCAACACAGTGAAATACAGCACGTGAACCAGGGCGCTGAGCGCCAGCACGGCCCACTCGAGCAGGCCCCAGCTCGACCACTCCTGCAGGCCGAACCACAGCGCCACCGGCGCCCACAGCAGGCAGGTCATCAGCACCGTGATCAGCGCAAAGTGGTGGTTGCCGCCGGCCTTCTTGGCAACGATGTTCCACAGCGCATGCAGCAACGCCGCGGCAAGCACCAGCAGCAAGGCGGTCAAAGGCATGGCCGGCATTGTCCATGCGGGTCTGGACGCTACAGTCGCAGCGCAGGCAACAATGGAGTCGAAGGCATGAACCCGGTCCTGGTCGAAGCATGGCGCGGCGACACAGTGGAGTCCTTCCACCGTGGCGCGGTGGCGGTGGTGGATGGCGATGGTGTACTGGTCGCCTCGCTCGGCGACATCGAGCGGCCAGTGTTCCCGCGCTCGGCGATCAAGCTGTTGCAGGCGCTGCCGCTGGTGGAAAGCGGTGCAGCCGATCGTTTCGGCCTGAGCGACGAAGAACTCGCGCTGGCCTGCGCTTCGCACAGCGGCGAACCGGCGCACACGCATACCGCAGCGGCCGTGTTGGCCAAGGCCGGGCTTGACGAGTCGGTGCTCGAGTGCGGCGCGCATTGGCCCTACGACGTGCCCTCCGCACATGCGCTGGCCGCAGCGGGGGCTGTCCCGAGCGCGCTGCACAACAACTGCTCGGGCAAGCACGCCGGCTTCGTCTGCCTGGGTTGCGTGCTTGCCGGTGACCGCGATCGGCGCAGTTTCCTGGCCGGCTATGTGCAGCCCGAGCATGCCGTGATGCGCGAAGTGAGCGCCGCCGTTGCGGCGGTCACAGGCTGTGACTTGTCACGGGCTCCGCGCGGCACCGACGGCTGCTCGATCCCGACCTATGCCATCCCCTTGCGCCAGCTGGCGCACGGCTTCGCTCGCGCGGCCAGCGGCATCGGGCTGGCGCCTGGGCGTACTGCGGCACTCGCGCGACTGCGCACGGCCGTGGCTCGCGCGCCCTTCATGGTCGGTGGCAGCGGCAGCTTCGACACCCGCGTGATGCAGGCGCTTGGCGAGCGCGTCTTCTGCAAGGTCGGCGCCGAAGGCATGTACTGCGCTGCACTGCCTGAAGCCGGGCTGGGCGTGGCGATCAAGGTCGATGACGGCAATACGTCGCGTGCCTGCACGGTGGCCATGGCGGCATTGATCGAGGCCTTTGTGCCCTTGAGCAACGACGCCGATCGCACCCTGCTTGCCAGCCTGTCGAATCTGCAGCTGCGCAACTGGCGTGGGCTCGATGTGGGGCGATTGACTGCGCATGAATCGATGCGCCGGCTGGCGACGCAGGAAAAGTGCAGCGTGGCGTGAAACATTGCCGCGGAGCGGGCCGGCGGCAGGGCCCAAAATGACGGGAGCTTCGCAAGCTTATGAAACCACGAGAGCCCTCCTCCAAATACAAGCCGACACCTTCCGGCTTGATGGAATTCGAGCAGGTGTCGATTGACGAAGCGCGCGACATTCTCGACGCGTTGCCGCCCGACGTGGCGCGCGTGCTCGAGAGCGTGCCGGGCTACTGGCAAAAGACTCGCCGCCAGGCGCTGGCCACCGATCGTGCACTCACCGGTCGGGCGATGGACTGGGTTGGGCAGTTACCCGAGCACATTCGCCCGCAGCTGACCATCGTGCGCTACGCACGCATCGTCAATGCCATCGCCGACGCGTGGCCCGACGCCGCGAAACGCTCAGAGATGTTCGATCACCTGCTCAACGACAGGCGCATCGGCCGGCGCGGATTCCCAGCCGATATCGAGCGCGAACTTTCGGTGCTGTGCCTTTACGCCAGCAGCCTGCCTTGAACGACACGTTTTCGCTGGTTCGCGGTAACTCGCCGCTGCTGGTCAGCGTGCCGCACGCCGGCACCGCGCTGCCGGCGGCCCTGCGCGAGCGCCTGGTGCCACGCGCAGCTGACGTCGAAGACACCGACTGGCACCTCGAGCGGCTGTATGCCTTTGCCCACGAACTCGGCGCCAGCCTGATCGTGCCGACCTACAGCCGCTACGTGATTGACCTGAACCGGCCGCCCGAAGACACACCGATGTACCCGGGCGTGAACAACACCGGCCTGGTGCCGACGCGGTTCTTCAGTGGCGACCCGCTGTACCGCGCAGGCCAGGAGCCCGGTGCGGCCGAAATCGCCGACCGCATCGAGCCGTACTGGCAGCCGTACCACGATGCGGTGGCGACCGAGTTGGCGCGGCTGCACGCCTTGCATGGCCACGCCGTGCTGTTCGATGCCCACAGCATCAAGTCGGTGCTGCCCTGGCTGTTCGAGGGCACGCTGCCCCATCTGAACCTGGGAACGGCCAGCGGCAGCAGTTGTGCAGCATCACTCGCCAGTGCGCTGGGCGCTGTCCTCGGCGCCCAGAGCCGCTATGAACACGTGATCGATGGTCGCTTCAAGGGCGGCTACATCACCCGCCGATATGGCCGCCCGACCGAACAGGTGCACGCAATTCAGCTCGAGATGTGCTGGCGTTGTTACCTCGATGAGTCACGCGCAGACGAGTGGCACGCCGAGCGCGCAGCCGAAGCCACGCCGGTTCTGCGCGCGCTTGTGCAGACCATGATCGACTGGCGGGCGTGATGCTGGCCGCCTCGAATCTGCTGATCGAAGCCAGCGACTCGCAGGACCCGCAAGCACTGCGCCTGCTTGGCGAAGCAGCGATCGAAGCGCGCGCGCTGTACCCGGACCTGTTTGCCCCGGGTTCGCCAGCGCCCGTCAACCCAGCGCTGGGTGCGCGCGACAAGTACTTGCTGGCGTGGCGCGAAGGTCAAGCCGTGGGCTGCGGCGCGCTGCGTGAGCACGACGCCTTCACCGGTGAGCTGCGGCGCATGTTCGTGACGCGTGCCGCACGCCGTGATGGCGTGGCGCGGGCGGTGCTGGCGCATCTGGAATGCGAAGCGCTGGCACTGGGCTACCAGCGCCTCCTGCTCGAGACCGGCACTCGCCAACAAGCCGCGATCGCGTTGTACAGCAGCAGCGGCTGGCGCCGCGTCGCGGCCTATGGCCCGTTTGTCGGCGACCCGATGAGCGTTTGCTTCGGCAAGACCCTGCCGCGCCGGCGCTGAAGCGCCCCTGGCCCCTTACCATCGCGCCATGCGTGATCTGGAACCGATGGGCCTGCGGCCCTTGTTGCTGCGCCTGGACGGGCGCGTGACACGGCGCACGTGGTGGCTCTGGGCCGTGGCCATGCCGCTCGGGCTGACGCTGTACCTGACCGTCGTGCTGCGCGTGGCCGGCTTGCCAGCACTCGCCACGGAAGTGGTTGTCAATCTGCTGCTCTTGTGGCCGGTGGTGGCGGTCAGCGTGAAACGCTGGCACGACCGCGGCAAGAGCGGCTGGTGGGTGCTGGCGGCGCTGATTCCAGTGATCGGTTGGGTCTGGGTACTGATCGAGAACGGCCTGCTGTCCGGTGATACAGGCCCCAATCGTTTCGGCGAGAGCCCGGCAGGAGCTCAATAGCGGCCAGTGATGCCGGCCAGGCGCAGGTACCAGTTCGCGGCCCAGGCCACGAAGGCGCGGCGCAAGGCGGTCGCCCAACCTCGGGGCATCGGCGGCGCGGTGACTTCGCGCGACACCGCAATCGCTTGCTCGAACGAGCTCGCCAGCGCCGCAGAAAATGTTGCATCGCGAACCACCACGTTGGCTTCCAGGTTGAGTAACAGCGACAACGGGTCGATGTTGGAGCTGCCGACAGTCGCCCAGGTGTCGTCGGCCAGCGCCACCTTGGCGTGCAGAAAGGCGGGCGTGTACTCGAAGATGTGCACGCCGCGCGTCAGCAGCTCGTCATAGAACACGCTGGCGGCCAGGCCGGCGAAGCGGTAGTCGAGCTTGCCCTGCAGCAGCAGGCGCACGTGCACGCCACGCTTGGCCGCGTCATACAGCGTGCGGCGGAACGCGTTGCCGGGGTAGAAGTAGGGGGAGATCAGATCGATGCGCTCACGCGCGCCGCGCAGCGCCTCGATGTAGCTGCGCTCGATGGCGCGGCGCTGGCGCAGGTTGTCGCGCACCAGGAAGGCGGCGCGCACGGGGGTGGTGTCCGGCACGTCGGCGTCGGGCTCGGTGTTGACGCGCAGGCGCCGCATCAGCGCGCGCGCGCGGGCCATCGGCTCAGCGCTCTTGGCCAGCGTGATCACCTCGTCGCGCCAGTCGCGGCCGAACGCGGCGCGGGTCCACATTGCGCGTGCGGTCTGCGCCACGGGTGCCACCACCGGGCCGCGCAGGGCAACCGCGAAGTCCAGCCGCGGCTCGGCAGTGACACCGTGATTCAGGTCATTGCGGTCGTCGATGATGTTGATGCCGCCGACGAAGGCCTGCTCGTTGTCGGTGGCCAGCAGCTTCTGGTGCAGGCGGCGCAACTGGCCCGGTTGCAGCCACGAATACCAGCGATCGATCGGGCGGAACACCACCAGAGCCACGCCGCTGCCATCAAACCAGCGCCGCAGAGTTGGCAAGGTGGCCTTGGAGCCGAAGCCGTCGACCACCAGTCGCACGCGCACCCCGCGGCGTGCGGCGACGATCAATGCGTCAGCCATTGCTCGGGCAGCGCCGTCATCGTGAAATATGTAGGTCGCCAGCCAGACCTCGTGGTGAGCGCGGGCGATGGCAGCGCGCATGACCGGGAAGAGCTGGTCGCCGCCGGTCAGCAGCGTGACCTCGTTGCCACCGCTGTACAGCGCATCACGCTGCGCGTACCAGGCGCCTTCGTGGCCCACATGGGTCGCGCGCACGTGACGCTCGGACATCAGGGCCACTCGAATTCAGCCACCAAAGGCAGGTGGTCGCTCATGCGCGCCCAGGTCGCGCCACGTGGCACGAAGGTGGAGCGGCAGGCCAGCACGCGGGTATAGATACGGTCGAGCGCGAACACGGGAACGCGCGACGGAAAGGTCGAGCGCCGCGCTGCGCGCGGGCCGTCCCCGAGTGCACGGGCCAGGCCGATCTCGGCCATTGGCGCATCGAGCCTTTCGCCCCAGTCGTTGAAGTCGCCAGCCACCACCAGGGGCGCGTCGGCGGGCACTTCGGCGGCGATGAAGTCGGCCAAGCGCTGAACCTGGCGTACGCGGCCGGCGTGCATCAGCCCCAGGTGGGCAACGACAGTGTGCAATGTGCGCCCGTGCCACTGAACCGGCACGTGCAACAGGCCACGCTGTTCGAAGCGGTGGTCGCTGACGTCGTGGTGGCCGATGTCGCCGATCGGCCAGCGCGACAGCAGCGCATTGCCATGCTCACCGTGGCGCGTGACGGCGTTGCTGCGGTAGGCCACGTCATAGCCCTCGGGCGCCAGGAACTCGGCCTGCCCCTGATCCGGCCAGCCGAACGAGGTGCGGTCGAACTGGCGTGCGTCGCGGGTATGGTGCAGCCGCACTTCCTGCAGGAACACCAGATCGGCGTCGAGCGCTTCGACACCCAGACCCAGGTTGTGGATCTCCAGGCGCTTGCGCAGCCCGACGCCGCGCACGCCCTTGTGGATGTTGTAGGTGGCCACGCGCAGGCGGTCGTGCAGGCCGGTGTGCGGGGGCAGGATGCTCGACTGCAGCGGGTTCATGGCGTGAATCGAGGCAATTGCAGCACCGCTTCGGCGTTGCTCGGCGAAAAACACCGGTCTGCGGCCTCGCGCCAGGGCAGCCACTCGTAGCGCAGGTGCTCGCGCGGGTTGAGCGTCACGGGTGTGCCTGCCGGCACTGTCAGGCCAAACACATGCTCCGTGTTGTGGGTGACACCCGGCGCATAACGATGACGCCAGACCGGGTAGATCTCGTAGATGTTGGCAAGCTGCCAGTCGCGCAGCGCCGTCAACGGCACGGCATCGCCGCCGATCGCGATACCGGTCTCTTCACCAACTTCGCGCACACAGGTTGCAACCAGCGGCTCATCGATCGTGTCCTTCGACCCGGTGACGCATTGCCAGTAGCCGGGTTTGTCGGCGCGCTCGATCATCAGCACGGCAAGCGCAGGCGTGTGGATCACGACCAGCACGGACTCGGGAATCTTGTGGCCAGACATCGAGGGCAGAACGGGCGCGGGAAGTGCCCGCACCCCGATTCTGCCCAAACGTTGTCGCCTCGACCGACCTATTGCGTATTGCGCAGCCGGATATGCAGTTCGCGCAACTGGCGCTCGTCGACCGGCCCCGGCGCGTTGGTGAGCAAGTCTTGCGCGCGCTGGGTCTTCGGGAAGGCGATGACTTCGCGCAGCGACTCTGCGCCGGTCAGCAGCATCACGAAGCGGTCCAGACCAATCGCGATGCCACCGTGTGGCGGCGCGCCGTATTGCAGCGCGTCGAGCAGGAAGCCGAATTTGGCCTGCGCTTCTTCGGCATTGATCTTCAAGGCGCGGAAGACCTTGCTCTGCACGTCTTCGCGGTGGATCCGAACCGAGCCGCCGCCGAGTTCGATGCCGTTCAGGACCACGTCGTAGGCCTTGGCGATGCAGGCTCCTGGGTTGCTTTCGAGCCAGTCTTCGTGGCCTTCCTTCGGGCTGGTGAAGGGGTGGTGCACGGCGACCCAGCGGTCGGCCGCGTCGTCATGCTCGAACATCGGGAAGTCAATCACCCACAACGGCTCCCAGTCGCCCTGGGCCAGGTTGCGGGCCTTGCCGAACTCGCTATGGCCGACCTTGACGCGCAGTGCGCCAATGGCGTCGTTGACGATCTTGGCCTTGTCTGCGCCGAAGAAGATCAGATCGCCGTTGGCCGCGCCGGTGCGGGCCAGGATCTCGGCGATGGCCTTGTCATGCAGGTTCTTGACGATCGGTGACTGCAGGCCCGATCGTTTGTCCGGGCCGGTGGCCACGTCGTTGACCTTGATCCAGGCCAGGCCCTTGGCACCGTAGATCTTGACGAACTCGCCGTAGCCGTCGATCTCGCCGCGGCTCATCTCGGCGCCACCGGGAATGCGCAGCGCGACGACGCGGCCGTCAGCGCTCTTGGCCGGCGTTGAGAAGACCTTGAAGTCGACGTCATGCACCACGTCGGTCACGTCGGTCAGGACCAACTTGACGCGCAGGTCGGGTTTGTCACTGCCATACAAGCGCATCGCCTCGGCGTAGGTCATAACCGGGAAGGCCGGCAGCGGCACACCGATGGCATGCTCGAACGTGCTGCGTATCAGGCCTTCGAACATGCTGCGGATCTCTTCCTCGGTGAGGAACGAGGTTTCGATATCGATCTGCGTGAACTCGGGCTGGCGGTCAGCGCGCAGGTCTTCGTCGCGGAAGCACTTGGTGATCTGGTAGTAGCGGTCGAAGCCGGCAATCATCAGCAGCTGTTTGAACAGCTGCGGCGACTGCGGCAGCGCGAAGAACATGCCGTCGTGCACGCGTGAAGGCACGAGGTAGTCGCGCGCACCCTCGGGTGTGCTCTTGGTCAGCATCGGCGTTTCGATGTCGATGAAACCGTTGGCGTCGAGGAACTTGCGCACTTCCATGGCCACGCGGTAGCGCAGCCTCATGTTTCGCTGCATCGCGGGCCGGCGCAGGTCGAGCACGCGGTGGGTCAGGCGCACGGTTTCGCTGAGGTTCTCGTCGTCGAGCTGGAACGGTGGCGTGACACTGGGGTTGAGCACTTCGAGCTCATGCGCCAGGACCTCGATCTGGCCGCTGACGAGATTGGCGTTGCCGGTGCCGCCCGGGCGCGCGCGAACAAGGCCCACGACCTTCAAGCAGAACTCGTTGCGTACGCCCTCGGCGGCAGCAAAGGTCTCGGCCCTGTCGGGGTCGCAGACGATCTGAACCAGGCCTTCACGGTCGCGCAGGTCGATGAAGATCACGCCGCCATGGTCGCGGCGACGATGGGCCCAGCCCATCAGGGTGACAGTCTGGCCGAGCAGCGCTTCGCTGACCAGGCCGCAGTAGGTAGTTCGCATGGATTGCTTTCGAATTCGATGTGCAGGGGACCGACAGACTCGGCCGCAGTGGGTGGTTCAGGTCGGCGCGCAACGCTGGCCGAACGCTCGCCGCGCGTTCAGCCGGGTCAATTTCGTGCAGCAGCGGGCTTGGGCAGCAGGCTCGCCGGCGGCGCCACCACGCCCA
>Ga0209254_10003659_pt1 | contig 14032 bp, 13 predicted proteins | sample FrelakmetDIP11DI_FD_187148 | JGI IMG/M metagenome (GOLD analysis project Ga0209254, IMG submission 187148) | Freshwater lake sediment microbial communities from the University of Notre Dame, USA, for methane emissions studies - DIP11 DI (SPAdes)... | ecosystem: Environmental > Aquatic >...
CCAGGAGGATACCTGCCAGTCCACCTGGCAGTTCAAGCGGCGGCAGATCTCGTTCACCGCATCATATTCCCAACCCACCGCTTCCCCGCTCTGCGGGTCTACAAAGTTGAGTGGTGTGTAGTCGTTGCCTGTCACCGCAACGACCTTCTGCCCATCCAGATCCGGCAGCTGCACGGCTTTAGCCGTCCCACCGGCGGGAGCCGCCGCGGTGGGCTCGCTGGTCGGTGCCAGCGTAGGTTCTGGGGTGGGTTCGGCTGTCGGCTCCGCAGCTGGGGCCTCGGTAGGCGCCACTACCGGCACAGTGGTTGGTTCGGCAACCGGCGCTTCCGTCGAGGCGACTGGCGTGGGCGTCGTAACCGGGGCGCAGGCAGCCAGTACCAGGCTGAACAAAATAAATAGACTCAGCAAGTTTCTCTTCATCTCTTCTTACTCCTCTTTCTTATTGGCGTGGTCCCGTTTTTCCGGACAGGTGTATCCCAACCAGACTGCCGGGATTAAACGGGCGGGTGAGGGCAGTATAGCATAAAACTTGGGGTGGAGCAATAAGGCTTCGATTCACGCGCGCTCGGCTAACCTTTCGATCTTCTTCACCAGCTCTTCCAGCGTCATCTCCGCCAGCGAGGCGATCTGCAGATCGGCCAGGCCGGTATCCAGCTGGCGCGTCAGCAGGCTGGGGACTGCCACACAGTGCAGCCCGGCACGCTTGGCAGCCAGGATGCCGTTGGGTGAATCTTCGAAGGCAATCGCCTCTTCCGGCCGCGCTCCCAGCAGCTCGACTGCGCTCTGGTAAAGCGCCGGGTCGGGCTTGGTGAGGGCAACATCGTCGCGCGCCTGGATGCAATCGAAATATTGGCGCAAGCCCAAACGCTCCAAATGACCGGTCACCCAGTCGCAGGAAGAGCTGGAGGCCAGGGCTACTTTCAGCCCCAACCGTTGGGCGTCTTTCAGGTAATCTACGACGCCTGGCCTGGGGGGCTGGGATTGGATCAGATCCAGCTCACGCTGCAAGCGCCGGGATAGCTCCTGGTTCTTCTCCAGGCTCCAGTTTGGCAGGCTTTCCAGCTCAGTGAACGGATCAAACGGCTCTTCGGCAGTGCCAATATTCAAAGCCCATTTTTCAAATGGCAGCTCCAGCCCGTTGGCCCAGTAAAGCTCCTGCCAGGACTGGTAGAGCGGCTGCTCGGTCTCCAGGATCAAACCATCAAAATCAAACACCAACGCTTTAATCATATTGCTCCAGTCGCTCATCCGCGGCGCAGCAGGCTCCGGATGATAAACCAGAGGCCGATCAGGATCAACAGCACGGGCCAATAAGTTCCCAATAGAGCGGGTCCGCCCATGAAGGAAGCAAAGATCACGAACAGGATGGCGCTAATCACCATCAACGAGCCGCCAGCCCGCAGCCCGCCGCGCGGTTTGCCCTCCAACAACGCTTCCAGGATGATCCCCAACCCGACGAAACCGGGGATCAAGGTCCAGGTATAGGCCCAGCTCTCCCAGTTGCCGGTTGTCTCCTGCCAGTAGAGCACGCCGCCGATGCCAGCGACAATGGTAGCTGGCACTGCCATGCCCGGCGCACCAACCAAGAGTCCCAGCAAAAGTAGCAAGACACCTGCCCCGATCACGTACACGGGCCAGGAAAAGGTGAAATAATCCCAGACCTGCAGGTCGGGATAGAACTGCTGCGCAAGAAATACGGCTCCTGCCAAGACCAGCAGCAAGCCCAAGATTGTATTTGTTCTTTGACGACGACTCATGTATTACTCCTCTGTTATTGAATAGAAACACCTGGGAATGCAGATGTGGCAGGTGCAACGCACGCCGCTACGCTTACAGAAGTGAGTCGCAGCTTAATGGCTTATCGCCTCCACGGCTCCAAGTAAGCTGGAAAAACGAGGGTCATCCAAGGCCTGGCGGGCTGAGGCGAAGAACTCATCCGGCTCAAGCAGACCCTGCAGGGCATAGAGGCCCGCCTGCAAACCCATCTCCAGCCGGTCGACCTGGCGGACGAAGCGCGCCTCGGCAGTTTCATTACGCTCGAACTCTTCCCACAAGCTCTGGTAAGCCGCTCCGCCGGGCAATTTCGCAAACACCTGCGCCACAGAGCCAGCCTCGCGGCGGTGTTTTTCTTTTGCCTCAACCGCATCGACCGGAATGATATCACCGGTGTAAATCTCGCCAAAATCGTGCAAGAGCGCCATGCGCAGCACTTTGGAGAGATCCAGCTGGGGGTAATAAGCCTGCGCCAGCCAGGTCGCCAGCACCGCGCAGGCAAAGGAGTGCTCAGCCACACTCTCACAGCGCTCCCGGCTCACCCCGCGGCGCAGCCAGCCCTGCCGGTAGAGCTGTTTGAGCTGGCACAGCTCAAAATAAGCCTGGATGACCGGATCGAGGTCCTGATCCTTTAACAAAGTAACCGGATTATCTGCTTTCATCTCCATATGTATCTACGGTGCAGACGAGCTTAAGTTTCATTTGAGCAATCTGGGTAAGAAATCCACCAATAGCTGCGCCAGCAGGATTTTAAAGATCAACGCCACCGGGTAGGCGCTGGCATATGAAAGGGTGGGCAGGTCCGATTCGGTCTGTGAGTTGGCCGCGCCCAGCCCAGGCGGGTTGGTCATGCAGGCGCTCAAGGCGCCCATGGTAGCCAGCAGGTTCATCCGGTAGCCCAGATGCATCACCAATAAGCCTGCCAAGACCGAACAGATGGTAATCAGGGCGCCACCAACCAGCAGGCTGAGGCCTTGCTGGCCCAGGATCTGGACGAAGTTTGAGCCAGCGCTGGCGCCCGCCCCGGCCAGAAAGAGCATCAGACCCAGCTCGCGGGCCAGGTTCTTGGCTGCCGCCGGCACATAGAGCCGCAATGGGCCAAGACCACCGAAGTGCCCGACGATCAGGCTGACCAGGAACGCGCCGCCGGCCATTCCCAGCCGTACCTGCACGCCGTTTGGCAGGTTAATCGGAATGAGCCCGACCACGATCCCCAGCAGCAAGCCTGCCAGGAAGGGTAACATGTTCGTCTCTTCAGCTCGCCTTGGGCTGCCATGCACCAGGTTTGCGAAGGTCTCTACGGCTTCTTTATCGCCAACCACCCGGATATTGTCGCCCATTTCCAGGGTCACGTTGCCGGTCGGCGCGATCTCCAGCCCCTGGCGCCGGATGCGCGTGATCACCACGGTGTAACGCTCCCAGACCCGCATCTCCGCCAACCTTCGGCCGGTGAGCGATCCTGCGGTCACTTCGACATCCAGGCTGAGCACATCCGCGTTGACATCCATGCGCTCGTGGGTCTCTTCGCCCAATATGAACTGCATCTTGTCCAGCTCTTCCGGCGTACCCACCACCATCACCACGTCGCCCAGGTACAAGATGCGCCCGGGTGAGGCAGCAAAGACCTGGTCGCGGTGCTTAATGCGCGAGATGTTCGCCAGGGTCATGCGATGCGGGTTGACCTCGCTGACCGTTTTGCCAGCGCAGTTTGGGTTGGTGACCAGGTACTGGCGGGATTGCAGCCCGGGGCTCTCGCTTTCTTTTTCCACGCTCCAACGCGTTTCCTCTTTGCGCAAATCGCGCTTCAATATCCGTGGCAGGAACTGGATCAACAACACCACACCGATCATGCTGAATGGATAAGAAATACCATATCCCACCGAAACCGGCCCGCTATTCCCAGGCGCGAAACGCCCGACCATATCGATGGCGGCTGCCAGGGCGGGGGTACAGGTCAAAGCGCCAGCATAGAGGCCCGCAGCCAGGTCGTAGGAAAGGCCGAGCCACTGCTGGACCGCGTAGGTCGCCAGCGCTCCGACGCCGACGGTAACCAGCGCGATGACTACAAACTGGATGCCGTGCCGCCGGAAGGTGCGGAAGAAACGGGGCCCGGCCTGCAGCCCGACTGCATAGACGAAGAGCAACAACCCAAGATCCATCACTGGCTTGGGCACGCTCAGACCGAAGTGACCGAACAGCAATGCGGTGAAAAGCACGCCAGCTGCGCCCAGCGAGATGCCCCTGAAAGAAAGTTGCCCGATCCAGGTGCCGATTGCCAGGATGGCGAACAACACTAACATTTCCTGACCCGCCAAAAAGCTCATTTCTTCGAAAAAATCCTTTACTTAGCCAGAATTCAGCGATAGTATACCCTATATGACGTCTGTCACGCTTTTTCTCTATCCAATTTTCGAGGCCCGGATTATATTAGAGGGCACACTGCACCTGCCGCGGAGAGACAGCCATGAATTTCCAGAATGATTACCGCTACATGCTCGATGTCCTGAATAACCGACGCCCGAAACGCCTGCCGGTCTATGAGCATATCATCAGCCCGCTGATCATGGAAAAGGTCCTTGGGACGCAGTTTGCCAGCCTGATCAATGGCCAGGCGATCGACCAGGAACAGTATTTCCGCCAGTATGGCCGGTTTTTTCAGAAGATGACTTACGACACCGTCTCGTTTGAGGTGACTATCACCGACCTGCTGCCCGAGCATGGCGCCATCCTGGGCGGGCGACCCGGGCCGATCCAGACGCGAGCCGATTTCGAGCGCTACCCCTGGGATGAGCTGGCTGGCCGCTACTGGGAGGTAGCCGGCCCACAGTTCGAGAGCCTGGCCAGGTGTCTGCCGGATGGGATGCTGGCGCTAGGCGGGGTGGGCAACGGCGTCTTCGAAATCAGCGAAGACCTGGTCGGTTTCCAGTACCTGGCTTATATGCAAGCGGATGACCCGGAGCTTTTCGCCGACCTGTACCGGCGGGTTGGCGACCTGATGGTGAAGATTTGGACGGTCTTCTTGCAGCGTTATGCCGGATGCTTTGCTATCTGCCGTTTTGGCGACGACCTGGGTTTCAAGACCAGCACGCTCGTCTCGCCGAACACCATCCGCCAGCATATCCTGCCGCAATACCGACGGGTGATACAACTGATCAAAGGCGCTGGCAAACCGTTTCTGTGGCACTCGTGCGGAAGGATTTTCCCCATTATGGAGGAGATGATTGACCTGGGTATCGACGCCAAGCACTCCAACGAGGACATTATCGCTCCTTTCGATGAATGGATCGCCCGCTACGGTGAACGGATTGGCCTGCTGGGCGGGATTGATGTCGACCTGCTGTGCCAGAAATCCCCGGCTGCTATCGTCGAGGAGGTCTTTGAGAAGGGTCGCCGCTTCCGGGCCGCCGCCCGCGGCTATGCGCTGGGCTCGGGGAATTCAATTCCGGAATATGTGCCCGTGGAGGGCTACCTGGCGATGATCGAGGGCGCCCAGCAGATCCGCCTCAGCGAAGTGGGATAGACCAGCCCATTCGATTTACCCGCCTCAACCTACTATCAGGTAAAATAGACTGCATGGGTGAGAAGAATTCAATCCGACTGGTGACTGCCGATGATTTGCCGCTGATGCGCAGCGGCTTGCGGGCTTTTCTGACAGCTTATGAGGAGTTCAGCCTGGTGGGTGAAGCCAGCAATGGCGAAGAGGCGATCCAGCTGTGCGAGCTGCTCAAGCCGGATATCGTCTTGATGGACCTGAAGATGCCCGTGATGGATGGCGTAAGCGCTACCCGCCTGATCCGCCAGCGCTGGCCGAAGATCAAGGTGCTGGCGCTGATCAGCTTCCGCGATACCGAGCTGGTCCAGGCTGCGCTCCAGGCTGGGGCGGCCGCGCATGCCCTCAAAGACGTCACTGCCGATGAACTGGCTGAGAGCATCCGCCGGTTGTACCAAAAGCGGCGCGTTTCTGCTCCTAAAACCAGCCTGCCAAGCGAACCGATTGATCTGCTGGAACAACTGGTGCAGGCGATGGATATCGCCTCCAGCGACCGCACCCGCCTCTCGGGATTGCTTCGCAGCCACCTGCCAGGCTTTTTCCCAGGCTGCCAGATCGAACTGCGCATCTTCCCGAACCAGAGCCTGCTGTGCTACCCGGCTGAGCACCTGGACTTCCTGCCAGACGCCGCCTGGCGCTGGCTGCAATCGCGCGCCGATACCCTGGCATTCTCTGCGGGAGATCCGGTGCCATGGGGCGGGCGCCTGTCTGCTGATGGGCAACTGTTGCTCACCCCGCTGTTCTCAAACAGAGGCGGTCACCCGCTCGGTGGTTTGTGCATCTTGCAGCACGGTATGGATACCGATCTTTGGGAGCGCCTGGCTTTCGTGAAAGACCTGGCGGGTCACATCTCGCAAGCAATTGAAAAAGGCCGTTATGCCGAGCTTCCCCCTCAAAAACCGCGCCTGGACCAGGAACTGGCCAACGCCGGAAAGATCCAGACCGGCATCCTGCCCGAAAGGCCTCCCCAGCTGCGCGGCTGGGACATCGCCTCGCGTTTGGAGCCGGCCCTGCAGACCTCCGGCGATTTTTACGATTTTATCCCGCTCACCAACAATAACTGGGGTTTCCTGATAGCCGATGTCTCTGATAAAGGGATGGGGGCGGCGCTCTTTATGGCCTTGAGCAGCACGCTTTTCCGCACTTATGCCACCCAGTATGCCACTTTGCCGGTCTTTGCCTTAAGCCAGGTGAATGAGCGCATCCTGTCTGACACGCGCAGCGAGATGTTCGTGACTGCTTTTTACGCTGTGCTGGAGCCGGAAACGGGGCGTATGCGCTATGTGAACGCCGGACATAATCCGCCCTATTTGGTCAGCAGCCAGAAAGGCAAGCCTTTTGACCGGCTGCGCGCGACCGGCATGGCGTTGGGTGTAATGGAGGATTCTGTATGGCAGCAGAAGATTGTCCGCCTCTCGCCGGGCGACGTGCTGCTGCTCTATACGGATGGCGTCACCGAGGCGCAGGACCGCGCCGGGCGTTTCTATGGCGAACAGCGTTTGCAGGAAGTGCTGCGCTCGCTGGGCAGCCGCCCGGCAAACGAAATCCTGGAAAGCATTCTGGCTGATCTGAAGAGCTTCCTGGGCGGCGCCTCGCAGCAAGACGATGTCACGCTGGTCGTCCTGCGGCGTAAACCAGCCTAAAGGCCGGGTTTACCAGCCCGGAAAGGTTGGCGATCATCCGATCGCTGGAACCTGCCGGGGCTTAGCGGTCGAAATAAATGCTCTTGCTGGTCACCGACAGGGGGATGCCCATCACAAAATGCCAGTCCACCAGACCCATCTGGCGCGCGACTGCCCCGATCCGATACATGATCCGGTTATCGACATTGAGCAGGCTGGCAGTCTTCACTGCTGATCCGATGGCAATACCCATATCCAGGAGCCGGTAGGCGCAGATCGGTCCACAGAACTCGCCTTCATAAGGCGGCTGCAAGATCAGCTCGGCGCAGGTGGGATAGCCGCACGCCCCACAGTTCAGCCCCGCGGTATTGGGCTCTTTTAACCCGATCAGCACCACCGCGTCGGATTTCGCCACGTTCTTGCCGTCCCGATCAAAGTTCGCCTTGTGAGCCTGCTCGCCGAAGGCGATCATTGCCTGGCTCAGCTCCTGCAAGACAGATCCCTGCAGCACTTCTACTGCCACGAAGTTTTCGCCCTTGGCTTTCGGGGCGGTGATGGCAGCGATCGCCATCATCTGGGTTACGGTTTGGATGCTCTGGGCAATTAATTCGGTAGTGTTCATAATATTTTGATTTGTGAGATTTATACAGAGCAGTTTGGAATATGTTAACTAAACAAATCTCAAGCCCTAAATCAGCCTGTCGTACTCAGCATGTGTTCCAATCCAGAACCACAGCAAATCTTGATCTACCTCGACAGCCAAAGCCCGGTACTTTCTCCCTACCCGTACCGACCAATATCGGCCTACTTTTTTCAAATGCAACGACGGATGACCTGGTTGTGCTTTAAGAAGATCAAAACATCGGTCAGCTAACTCTTGAATGGTTGATGGCAACCGATCATAACTTTCCCAAAAGGATGGGCTGGCAAAATACTTCATAACTCACGGTGCTTACCAGATCTAAAATCCGCAATGGCTGAGTCGGCGAGTTCATCAAACTTTCCAGAACTGGCATCGGCTTCGAACTGTCGGTCCCAGGCCTGGGCGTCGAATTCATCAAACCAGGCGCGAAAACGGGCTAACTCCTCGCGAGGCAGCCGAGCGACTTCATTTTCGAGTTCCTTAACAGTAAGCATTGTCTTAACTCCTATCTTACCCGTACGATTCTACCACGACCAACTTATTGATGCCCAGACAGACCTTACTGTAAAATCCGGCGGTAATAGATCTCCCCAGCGTTCGCCCGATCCAGGAAAATCTCAATCGGGTTCAGATCGTCGGTTAAGATCGTCCCATCAGTTGGGGCTTTGCTATATGTAAGGTCGGTAATTTCTTCTTGAGAGGCCACGATCATGATGTTGCGGATCGTTTCTCCATCTATTTGAGAGCTGCGCACATCTTTAAAAGCAGTCTTGATCGTGGCAGAAAGCGAACGGTACGAATCGGAGCGCGGCCCAGAAGGAACTGCGATCAGGTTCATGAACAGGCGTCCGTCTGGCTTTAGAATGCGGCGGACGCTTTCAAAGAATTCTCGCGTGGTCAATTGCGGCGGGACGTAGTTCACACCATTGAAGGCGTCCAGCATCACATAATCAAACTGGTTGTCCGCCGCCCGATCGACATAGGTACGACCGTCTTCGACCACCACCTTGCCCTGGATGGGTTTGAAATAGGTATCGGAGAGTTGTACGACAAATGGATCGATCTCGACCTCGGTCACCTGTGCGCCAAGCCGCTCCAGACCATGCGCAATAGAATGACCTGCGCCGCCGATGATCAGGACTTTCTTGCCGGCCGGGTTGCCCGCCAGCTCGACCATCTTCCTGGCGTAGGGGAATTCGGGTTCACCGGTGCTGAGATTGACGACCGTCTCATAGTTGGGACCAAGATGCATTTGCACCGAGCTGATCTCATCGGTGTAGACGCGGATGGTCTGATAGTATCCTTCACGCTGTTCGAGCAGGGTCAGATCCGTCAACCAATGGAAGTCGGGTTGAGGGAATATCAGGCACAGGCCCAACGCCAGCAGCGCAGCAAGGCGAGATTTGCTCGAGAAATAAATGGCAAATAACGTAGAGCCAATGGCAAAGATCTTTAACGAGGCGCTCAGGCCAACCCAGGGGATCAGGTAGAAAGCCGCCAGCAACGCTCCCAGCACACTGCCCACCGTCCCAGTTGCCAGAATATTCCCCACCATGCGGGTAATCCATTCGGGAGAACGATTCTCCGATAGCAACGTGATGGACATGGGCGAGGCAAAGCTGAACAGCATGGCGGGGACAAGAAAAGCGAGACCGGCTACCAGCAAGACCGAGATAAAACCGAACTGCAACATTGCAATTGGGATGCTCCAGATAAGCCAACTGATCCCCAATAGCCAGAAGGCATTCACGATCAAGACGATAGGAAGCAGCCGGGGAATTCTCTGGCGCGGGACTCTGCCGCCAAAGTAATATCCAACTGAAATACCAAGCAGCGTAACCGAAATAATGGCAGCCCAAATTTGCGTGGTGTAGCCAAACAAGGATGAAAATAAGCGCGGCCCAATGATCTCGGTGGCCAGACTGGCGAATCCGCTGAAGAAAACAAACAGAAAAATTATCGGGGTATGGTACTGTTTTGGAGTGTTGTTCGGAGCAGTGTTGTCCATTTTTAGCTGCAGACGAGGAAGTATTTTCATAATTATACTCGCAGGAAGGGAGATGATAAAGTCCCATAATTCACAATTCTTATCCAGGTTGACGCATTGCCCGGGATAGGATAAGATTCAGCGCATACCCGAGAGGAGAGACAGCCATGATATCACCCGAATTATTGCGACGTTATCCGTTTTTTGGTCATTTTAGCCAGACTCAGTTGGCGTCTCTGGCTATGATCGGCGAGGAAGTAAAATTAAAGGACGACCAGGTAGTGTTGGAAGAGGGAAAACCTGCCCAGGCCTTGTATTTCCTGCTGGAAGGAGGTATCGACCTGTACTACACTGTCAAAGAGGATGCCCGTCAGAAGGAATGTAAAGAGATCCTGGTCGGCCAGGTCAATGTGGGAGAGCCGTTTGGCATCTCTGCACTGATCGAGCCGAACATCCTGACCGCCTCGGTGCGCAGTAACGGCGCCAGCCGGGTGCTCCAGTTTGACGAGAAAGCCTTGAAGGTTGCCATGAAAACCGACCCCGGGCTCGAGCTGGTGTTGGTGCGCGAGATGGCCAGGGCAGCCATCCAGCGCCTGGATGCAACCCGGGTACTGCTGGCAGCCGCCTGGTCGTAATTATTAGAACCGGTTGCTGTAAACACAGCCACCCAATACGATGCTCAATACCAATCCAGGTTGGAGGTTGGTCTAACCTCCAGCCTGGATTGTGTGTATAATAGGCGTCGCTTCGCTCATTGATACACATCCAGGAAGGACCGATCACAAGCATGTCTCAGACACCTTCGTCAGCCATCGTCGAATGTATTCCCAATTTTTCCGAGGCCCGCCGTCCCGAAGTGGTGGAAGCCATCATGGCGGCGGTTAAATCGGTGGCAGGCGTCAGCTTGCTGGACCGGCACTCCGACATGGACCACAACCGCACTGTGCTGACATTTGTCGGAGCGCCAGCTGAAGTGGAAGAAGCCGCCTATTGCGCGATCGCCAAAGCAGCCGAGCTGATCAACCTGGACCGGCATACCGGCGAGCACCCGCGCATCGGAGCCACGGATGTGGTGCCGTTCGTGCCGATCCGCAATATCAGCATGCCGGAATGCGTGCAGATGGCGCGCCGGTTGGGGAAACGCGTCGGGGATGAGTTGAGCATCCCGGTCTACCTGTACGAAGAGGCTGCCACGCTGCCCGAGAGGAAAAACCTGGAGAATATCCGCCGCGGACAATACGAAGCCTTGAAGGAGGAGCTGGGCGTCAAACCCGAGCGGGACCCGGATTTCGGCCCGCGCCGCATAGGCCCAGCAGGCGCTACGGTGATCGGAGCACGCCAGCCACTGATAGCCTTCAACGTCTACCTGACCACTGCGGACGTCAGTATCGCCAAGAAGATCGCAAAAGCGGTAAGGCAATCTTCTGGCGGTCTGCGGTATGTCAAAGCCTCGGGATTTTTGGTGGATGGCCGCGCCCAGGTCTCGATGAACCTGACCAATTTCCGCGGTACGCCTATTGCACGCGTGGTAGAGCTGATCCGCCACGAAGCCGCCCGTTACGGAGTGGGCGTCCAGCATAGCGAGCTGGTGGGTCTCATCCCGCAGGAGGCGCTGGTCGAGGCGGCGCGCTGGTACACGCAGCTCGACCAGTTTGAGCCAGAACAGATTTTGGAATACCGGCTGGCGGCTGCCCAGCAACAGTCCAGCGCTGAGGCAACGCAAGACTTCCTGGACGCGCTGGCTGAGGGCACGTCCGCGCCCGGAGGCGGCTCTGCGGCGGCCTACGCCGGCGCCACCGGCGCAGCCCTGGTAGCCATGGTCGCCCGGCTGACCTTAGGCAAGAAGAAATATGCGGCGGTGGAAGCTCAGATGTATGCGCTGCTGGAAAAGGCTGAGGATTTGCGCGCCAGGCTGAAAGCCGCTATCCAGGAGGATGCCCAGGCTTTCAGCAAAGTGATGGAGGCTTTCAAGCTGCCTAAAGACACCGACGAAGAGACCGCCGCCCGTTTAACGGCTATCGAAGAAGCTACGCTGGAAGCGGCGCGCGTCCCGTTGGAGACAGCCCGGCTGGCAGTGGAGGTCATGGGGCTGGCCGCCCAGTGCGTGGCTGCCGGCAACCTGAGCGCCATCAGTGACGGAGCTACCGGCGCAGCGCTGGCCGGCGCCGCTCTGACCGGAGCAGGCTACAACGTGCGGATCAATATCACCAGCCTGAGCGATAAGACAAAAGGCGAACCATTGCTGGCTACATTGCTAAACCTGGAACGCAAAGCCGCTGAATTCGAGGCGCAGATAAAACAAAACCTGGTCGAGCGCGGGGGCATGCCCCTGCCATGAAGCCGGGTTACCGCTGGGCTGGCTTACTGGGCTGCACCGTCCTGAGCCTGGTTATCGCCTGCAAATCAGCCAGTGTGGTCATGAACCTGCCCGCGCAGGAGAGCGCTCCGGCTGTGACTGCAACGGCACAACCGGCATCGTCCACGGCGGAGTCGCAGATTCCGCTCCCGGCAACAGAGCCCCCAGCCTCTCCCACCGTACCAGCTACAGCGCCTGTGGCTGAGGTTACAGGGTGTTCGGAGGATCTGTGCGCCTACCCTGGCGTGCTCTTCCTGCGCCGTCCGATCGACCTGCCCGCGAATGACTCGATCGATATCACCTACCGCTTCGGCAGCACCCAGAGCCACCTGCGCGACCCACACCACGGTGTTGAATTCCTGAACCGCCTGGGCACGCCGGTGCTGGCGGCGGCAGATGGCAAGGTGGTGGTGGCTGGCACTGATATAGAACCTACTTCGGAGCGCGGCGTCTGGCCGATCACATTTTACGGCCCCTATTCTAACTTTTACGGTAACCTGGTGGTGATCGAGCACCCTGCGCCAGCGGCTGTTCGCTCTGCTTTTCCCGATCTGCCGCTGCCAATCTACACTCTCTACGGGCATCTGTCGGCAATCGAGGTCCAACCCGGGCAGGAGGTAAAAGCCGGGCAGGAGATCGGCAAAGTCGGCATGGCTGGCATCGCCACTGGCAGCCACTTGCACTTCGAAGTGCGCCTGGGTGAGAACACATACAAAGCCTCGCGCAATCCCGAGCTATGGCTGGCGCCACATAGCGATTCAAACAGCCAGCCCAGGGGCGCGCTGGCAGGGCGGTTCTTGAACTCTTACAACACCAGCCTGGCGCTGCCGAGCGTTGTGCTGCAACACCTGCCGTCTGGCCCAGACGGTCCAAACGACTTCGAAGTCAGTATGACAACGTATGAAGAGAAAGGCCTGATCGGTCAGGCGCCTTTCCTGGAAAGCTTTGGCGCCGGTGATTTGCCGGCTGGCTGGTACCGGATCACTTTCCCGATGAACGGGTTACGCAAAGAGCTGGTGCAGGTATTTCCGGGACAATTAACTGTAATGACCTTCCGCTGGAAGGAATAGCGGCCCAATGGAACAGATTGTGTTTGGAGGGATTGATGGGTATAATGCCTGATCACTGGATCCGCAAGATGGCGCACGAGCAGCGAATGATCGAGCCTTTCGCAGACAGCCAGGTGCGCGAGGGGGTAATCTCTTATGGTGTATCTTCTTATGGTTATGACATCCGGGTAGCGGATGAGTTCAAGATTTTTAGCAACGCGTATTCGACAGTGGTCGATCCGAAAGCCTTCGATGCCAAGTCGATGGTGGATTTTAAAGGCGATATCTGTGTCATCCCGCCTAACTCCTTCGCGCTGGCAAAAACAGTCGAATATTTCCGCATCCCGCGCAGCGTGCTGACCATCTGTGTGGGTAAGTCGACTTACGCCCGCTGCGGAATTATCGTCAATGTGACCCCATTCGAGCCAGAGTGGGAAGGCTATGTGACCCTGGAAATCTCCAACACTGCCCCGCTGCCCGCCCGCGTGTATGCCAATGAGGGCATCGCCCAGGTGCTATTCTTCCAGGCGGAAGAGATGTGCGAGGTCTCTTACGCCGATAAGAAGGGCAAGTACCAGAAGCAAGAAACGATCGTGCTGCCGAAACTTTAGCGGAAAGCTTCTGACACGGCTGCGACGCCGCTCTCAGGCGGGGTATAGCCGCACTCAACCAATCCCTGCTCCAGCGCGCCTATTGTCGCCAACAGGTCGCCGAGCGTGCAGGCACCCATGTGACCGATGCGAAAATACTCAGTCCGGCAAGCGGGGTGCAGCCCGCCAGCCAGGATCACTCCAAGGCGGTTGGCGGCAGCCAGCAGTTTTGCGCCATCCACTCCCTGCGGGTAGCGCGGGGCGGATAAGGTATGGGCGGCATACTCCGGCTTGAGCGGGATCTGCCCCAGGCTCAGCGCTGCCAAGGCGGCCTGGCAAGCCCGCCCTATCTTTTGATGGCGCGCAAAACGGTTCTGCATGCCCTCGGCCAGGATCTGTCCCAGACTGACATTCAACGCATTAACCAGGTTAACCGCCGGTGTGGCGAAATAGGCTACCTTA
>Ga0209254_10003660_pt1 | contig 14028 bp, 13 predicted proteins | sample FrelakmetDIP11DI_FD_187148 | JGI IMG/M metagenome (GOLD analysis project Ga0209254, IMG submission 187148) | Freshwater lake sediment microbial communities from the University of Notre Dame, USA, for methane emissions studies - DIP11 DI (SPAdes)... | ecosystem: Environmental > Aquatic >...
CAGCTCAATACCTATTGGCCAGGGAAAGTTTTTAATGATCAGATCCCCTTTCATTCGGGGATCGGGTGTCTCATCTTCTTCTTCCGATACCAGCATCTTTTGCAATGTGGGTTTGTATTTTAGCATCTCTTCAAAGACCTTCTCTATCAGAATTTCGTTTGTTGTAACCATAACTGTAAGAATTTAAAGATAACATCAAAGAATCCAGTTGTCAGTACCCCGATGCCTGCCCGTCTTTACGGGATTCGGATGCCCCGTACCACACTTTATTCTTATCATCCCGCATTATTGCCTGGTAACCTCCATATCCTCCCAGGTTCCATTGTACCCTGTGTCCCATGGATAACAGTTTTTGAATTGCTTCCCACCGGAATCCACTCTCGAGATAGAGAATTCCTCCATCAGTCATTTGTTCTCCCGTAGGCTCAGAGGATCCTGTATGGTAGATACGTGGAGCATCTCCTGCTTCCTGGAGATTCATTTTGAAATCAATAAGGTTTATTACAATCTGTGCATGACCCTGAGGCTGCATATCTCCGCCCATTACTCCGAAACTGATCCAGGGTTTGCCGTTTTTTGTAATAAAACCCGGGATTATAGTGTGAAAAGGCCTTTTTCCCGGAGCATATACGTTTGCATGTCCGTCGTCAAGACTGAACATTTCGCCTCTGTCCTGGAGAACAAATCCAAGACCTGTCGGACACATTCCTGAGCCCATTCCCCTGTAATTGCTCTGTATCAGGGAAACCATATTCCCATATTTATCCGCAACTGTAAGGTAGATTGTGTTGCCGGCCTCAATTTTTCCGGGATCATAAATCATTCCTGCTTTTTCGGGATTAATAAGCTTCCTGCGTTCAGCTGCATATTTCTTTGAGATCAGCTGAGTAACTGGTATTGCACTGAAACGTGGATCAGCATAGAATTTAGCTCTGTCTTCAAAAGCGAGCTTTTTTGCTTCTGTAAAGAGGTGAATATATTCAGCCGAACCAAATCCTGATTTAGCCAGATCAAAGCCTTCAAGAATATTAAGAATCTCAAGGGTAGCGATTCCTTGTCCGTTAGGCGGGAGCTCCCATATGTCATAACCACGGTATGAGGAGCTTACCGGTTCAATCCATTCTGAACTGTGCCGTGCGAGGTCATCATAGGTCAGAAAGCCGCCCTGCGATTTCATGAAGGCTGCAATTGCTTTTGCAATAGTCCCCCTGTAAAATTCGTTTCTTCCTCCCTTAACAATTTTGTCAAGTGTAACTGCCAGTTTTGGATTCCTGAAGATTTCTCCTTTTTCGGGGGTTTTTCCGCCTGGCATATAGGTTTCTTTTATGTTAGGAAAATCTTTTAATACCTGGGTGCCCCTGTCGAGATAGTATGCGATTACCTCTGTTACAGGAAAACCGTACCGTGCGTAGTTAATCGCAGGCTGTAAAATATCGCTTATGGGCAGTTTTCCGAACATTTCATGCATTTCGAACCATCCGTCGACACATCCGGGAACTGATACAGGTAAAGGACCGGTGGAAGGAATAAACTCAAATCCGTTATTTTTAAAATAGTCTAGTTTAAGTGACCGCGGCGATCTCCCGCTGGCGTTCAGTCCGTAAAGTTTTTCTTTATCGGCACTCCAGATTATGGCAAAAAGATCTCCTCCGATTCCGCAACCTGTCGGCTCGACTACCCCGAGAACAGCATTTGCCGCAATTGCAGCATCGATTGCATTGCCTCCTTTTTTAAGAATATCGAGAGCCACCTGCGTTGCCAGTGGCTGACTGGTTGCAGCCATCCCGTTCTGGGCAATCACTTCCGATCTTGTCGCAAAATCCCTTCCGGTTATTCTGTCCTGCGGAAAAGATGTGACTGGCAAAGACGAAATAAGAAAGAAATAGATGATCCTTTTCACAAATTTCAGCATTTAGGTTTGTTCAGCTTCAAATTTAAGAGAATGATTCAACTATTTTGCCATTGCGATTACTTTTAAATCCTTTGGCATTTTCTCGATGGCATATCTCAGTGAAGTTCTGGGCATAACAGCCTTATGTTTAACAACAAACTCAAATACATCTTTCTGATAATACTGGCTTGCCGACTTGAGCATCCATCCGTAGCCCTTCTGAACCATGTCATCTTTATCAGTAAGAAGCGATACCGCTATCTCAAAAACGTCACCAGGAAACATGCCTTTCCTTGCCGGAACAATAAGTGAAACCGCTGATGCCCTTCGCATCCACCGGTTCTCTGATTTTGTCCATTCTTTGAGATAATTGACTTTATCGGGATACATTTCAAGGAGTGTGCCAACGGAATGGTTACACAAAGAATCGCATGCTGCCCAGTTGGTTACATAATTATCTACCCATTTTTCAAAGATCTCAATATCATCGGGCAGATATTTCTTCCTTATATAATATGACCAGTTGCATGCTATTCCGGCTTCTTCCAGAAAGCCTGATTTCCACAATTCCTCACATAATCCGAATATTTCTGGTTTTGGTTTTTCTTTTATTTTAGAATAGTATTCTTTACCAATGCGTTCTGTGACTGCTGATTTTAAACCATAGAGTTTCACTGGTTCCTTAAAGTATCTTTCACCTGAAGTTTTGGTTTTTTCGTCAGAGTTCTTAATTAGTTCCTTCCTTATGTCTTCAATTATTTTACTCATTTACTGAATTGCATTTTAGTTTAGAATTTATCTTTTGTTATTAACCACAGGGTCTCACGGAGTTTACACTGAGGTACACTGTTTAATCAATATTTTAATCCGTGGTTTACACCGTGTCAGATCATAGCAACGCTAAGGCTTGCATAGTCGCCGACCTCTTCACCAAGTTCCGCAGGCACAATTCTGCAAACTGTTCTGGCGGGATCAAGTGCCTCCCGTTTGACTATTTCAAGGCATGCAGGCTCAATAAATTGTCTGCAGCGTACATAAATGCTTCCGATAACTATTCTCTGGGGATTCAGGATGTCTATCAGTATAGCCAATCCTTTTCCAAGATATTCACCTGAGATTTCAAGAATCTTGATAGCTGTCTTATCTCCCGAAAAGGCCGCATCAGCGACGTCTTTTGCAGTAATATTGTCGATATCTTCCAACTTTCTGCAGAAAGAAACACTCTTGTGCAAGGCAAATTTTTCACTTACTATCTGTTTTGCAAGAAGCGCTATCCCTGTTCCGCTGCAGAAACCTTCAAAAGATCCCTTTTTTCCATAGGCTTTAGGCCCGTCATCAGCAAGCCGGATATGACCTACTTCACCTGCAAGATCATTTGTTCCTGTATACAATCTGCCATTTATAATAATTCCGCCTCCCATTCCGGTTCCGAATGTCAGAAAGACCATATTCTGAGTTCCTTTTCCTGCTCCGAATTTCCATTCTGCAAGTGCACATGCATTTGCATCATTCTGCAAATAAACCGGAGCATGAAACCTCTCCTTAAATAGTCTGACAATATTAATATCATCCCACCCCGGAAGATTTGGAGGAGACTTCACAATTCCCTGAACACTGTCGAGCGGGCCTCCGCAACTTATTCCTATTGCCTTAAGTTGTTTAGCTCCGAGATTGTCAATGATTTCTGATGCATACTTCAGCAAAAGGTTTATAGCATAGAGTGGTCCCCTGACAGTTTCGGTCGGGAAAGTTGTCTTTTTAAGAATCTCCATAGTCTCAGTACCGGCAATAACTGCACATTTGGTGCCTCCTATGTCAATTCCCAGATAATAATCCTTATTCATACAGGTCAAATTAATTCATGATGTCAGGTCCTCGTTCCTCTGTTCTCTGTTCTCGTTCCGCATTCCCCGGTTCCCGGTTTCGGATATTACCAGTCAGCTGACCAGTAACAAGTAGCTAATAATCAGTGGCTTTCATTATTTTATATTCTTCCAGAACTTCTCCTCCGATTTTTTAAGTTCAGTTCTTTTCTTTCTTTCAAGAAAATAATAAAAGAGAATCGCTGTAATTCCTGTTATCAGAAGGCCAAGGAGCAAATATTGCATAATATTCGAAATATTCTGATCAGGAGCGGTCATTAGTGCAGGATGTGTATCAGTCGCGGTAATTCTTTCAGCCTTTCTCCCAACATCAATGTTGAATATATTCCTTACAAAGAAAAGCGAAATAAATGCGAGGATCCCTGAAAGAAGAGGTGTAACAATCCACCCGATTCCAATTTCTCCCAGAATTCTGAAATTTATATTTCTTGCACCCTTATAAATTCCGATTCCGATAACACACCCAATAATAACCTGCGAAGAGGATACCGGAACCATCGGGATAGGGGGGAGGCCAACTCTGATAAAAAATGAAGAAAGCCATGTCGATGAGAATATGAAGAGTACCAGAGCCTGTGAAAGAACAGCCACGAGAGCTGCTTCGGAAGAGAGTTCTACAATATTATTTCCGACTGTCTCCATTACCTTCTTTGAATAGGTTAATATACCTGCAGCTATTGCCAGCGCTCCAAGCATGAAAAGTTGCTGTGCTGAAGAGAGTGTTAATATCCCCAGGTTTATTTCATGAAGATTAAATGAAGGAATAAATACCCCCATGACATTCGCAATATTATTTGCTCCAAGACTGTAGGCTCCGAATGCACCGACAATGATCAATCCTGTCCTGATAAATGACTCAAACCTGACCAGATGTATTGAAGAGTATTTCTTTATTGCTTTTAGGATGATATACAGCAGAATTGCGAAAGCAGATCCTATTACAGGGCCTGATACCCATGTTGAAATAATCTGCGACAATATCCTGCTGTCAGTATGGTTTCCGGTGAAGAGGTTCCATCCTATAATTGCTCCGACTATAGACTGTGTTGTTGAGACAGGTATTCCAAATTTGGTCATCAGGTATACTGTAACTGCTGCAGCCAGTGCAACAGTAAATGATCCCCCAAGTGCATTTACAGCGCCCAGCTTACCGAGAGTTTCTGATGTACCTGCGCCCTGGATGACAGCCCCCAGTAAAACGAAAACAGAAGCTATTAAAGCAGCTTTCCTGAAGCTTACCATTTTTGAGCCAACTGCTGATCCGAAGACATTTGCGGCATCATTTGCCCCAAGTGACCATCCCAGGAAAAGTCCGCTGGTTAGAAAAAGCAGGATCATTAATTCGTAGTCAAATTTGATATTTTCATTATTTGTTGCTGGTTGCTTGTTGCTGGTTGAAATCTGCAGTCAAACAAGCAACCAGCATCTGTTTCTACATCACTATCTTGATTGCCATTGCTGAAAGCAGATCCGCAGCTTTCTGGGCATTGTCAGAAATATTCTCAATGTGCTGAATAATATATCTGAGATGTGATTTCTGAGACAGATCTAATTCCTTCATTTCCTGGAAAATGATTCTTGTAGTGTTTCTGGAAACCTTATCTGTTTCACTTTCAAAATAGTAGACCTTCAGAAGCTTTTCCCTTACACTATATGGGGATTTAAAATAAGCCCTTGCTGCAGGCATAAGCTCTTCGCCCGCACAAACCGAAGCTTCTGTGATACTAATAAAATTATGATTCAGGGAAGCCGGGATTTCAGGCATTTCAATGCTGAAATCATTCAGGGTTGCTTTGATAGTGTCAATTATCTCATCAAGAACATTGATCAGGGAGCTTACCTCCCCTTGGTGCTGAGGGAGTATGGAATGAGTAATCATTTCATTTTCAATAGATCTCTGAAGCTTGTCAGCATTGCTTTCCAGCAGTTCTATTTTCTGCAGGTGCCTGTTAAAGGCCTCCATATCCTTATTAAGATAAGCTTTAACACCTTCCCTGAAGACAAGAAGTCCAAGATCAATATTATCGAAAAATTCATCAATTTTCAGGATGAGGTTTTTTGTGGTCCTGGTAAAAACAGCCATTTGATTAATTATAATATTTTCTTTAACAAATATATGCTATGCCTGTCAGAATTCAATGATCTTTTCAATTTTGTAACCTTTCAGGTATTGTTTAAGTATAATCTGAATATCGCGGTTATCCCCTGATGATTGGATACAGTCGTGAACAGCAGTCAGTCCAAATCCCATTTCATTGATATTGAAATAACCGAAGCCTGAAAACTTTCCGTTAACCACTTTTATGGCACTGCGTTCCTCTTCATCCCTTCCTTTGTCGATAATAAAGAAATTGCGGCGTGTAAAAATAAATTCTTCAGAAGCTTTTCTTGCCCTCCCGTTGTATTCATCAGGAGGTTCTTTTCCGCAGCAGGCACCTCTGCAGATCCCCACATGATAATGGAAGCATGGTCCAATTGTTTCATATAGTCCTGTAAGCTTCTGGCATAGGTCATATTTCTCCACAAGGTAAAGTAATGTTGATTTGGCCTTTTCTTTGCCGGTGAAGACAGAAATTGGAATTTCTTCGGAATCAAGCTGACCATGATAGAAATTTATGTAGCCATTTTTATCCGTGCTGGTGAAAATACCCCATTGAAAGCCTGTCCGGCGCTGGGCCCTGTTGTAAACAGGTTTATTTTTTTTAATTTCGGCTGATTCCCTGAGAAGGGCTATCAGTTCACTACCTGTTGCATCCCAGTCAACATCAGCGATCAGATCGCGCATTTCCATAGCCCGCCGGGTAGTGTTGTTTGAAAGATGGGATCTCACCCTCTGCTGCAGGTTCCTGCTTTTCCCGATATATATCAGTTCACTTTTTTCATTGTAGAAATAATAGATACCCGGTTCATCAGGTATTAACCCGATCTTCGAAACATCGAGGTTTGGATTCAGTTTTGATATTTTTGTATTTGTGAACCATTTTGTCGAACCGCCATTAATCTGCCTCTCCTTTTTAATCAGGAATTCAAATAGTCTGGTTGTAGCCAGGGCATCACCTGCAGCCCGGTGTCTTCCGTTTATCGTAATATCAAGCTCTCTGCAAATGTTCCCAAGACTGTAGGATTTGTGGCCTGGAATAATTTTTCTTCCAAGTGATATTGTATCCAGGAGGTTCCTTTTGAAATTATATCCCAATGATTTGAATTCCTGCTTTATGAAGGAGTAATCGAATCTGGCATTATGTGCAACAAATGTACGACCTTCTGTAAACTCAATAATTGTTTTGGCAATCTCAAAGAACCGTGGTGCATTTTCGACCATTTCATTTGTGATCCCTGTAAGATTGGTAATAAAATAGGGAATATTTCTTTCCGGGTTTACAAGGGTAACAAATTCGCCTGTGATTCTTTCTCCATCGTGCTGATAGATAGCGATTTCGGTGATTTTTTCATTTCTGGAGCTTCCTCCTGTGGTTTCAATATCAACAATCGCATACATGAATTGAACATAGGAATGTAAATGCCAGCTGCTAATATATGCAGAAATGATGGCCGATAGTCTTATTGTTTGTAATTTTGTCAGGAAAAATCACCTGAAATGAACGAATGTTACGGTAAAAAATTTATCCTTAACGGCAAGCTTTGTGACTGTGATCAGTTTGATGACTCGCTTGTTTATAAAGGAGATTCATTATATGAGGTGATCCGTATGGTTAAGGGGAAACCGGTCTTTTTTTACGATCATATGGAACGTCTTTTTGCAAGTGTAAGACTTCAGCATAAGGACCCGCTAGCTGAAATTAGTGATCTACGAAGAAATATTATTGATCTTATCAAAACTGAAAAAAGAAAAGATATTAACCTGAAGATAGTATTCAATTATAACAATGAGACCGGAAACTGCCTTTTGTATTTTATTGAACCTGGATATCCTACAGAAGAGCAATATAAAAAAGGTGTAAAGGGCATTTTTTATTATGGTGTTCGAAAGGATCCGGAATCAAAAGTTATCGATCATAAACTCCGTTCATCTATTTATCACAAGCTTATTCTTGAGGGAGGGTATGAAGCATTACTCGTAAATGAGGATAACCTTGTTACCGAAGGAAGCAGGTCGAATATTTTTTTTCTGAAGAAAGATATACTTGTAACAGCACCGGATGAAAAAGTACTTAACGGGATAACCAGAAAATATATCCTTGAAATTTGCAGGGCTCACAAAATAGAAGTGAATTTCTTTTGTGTACCGGCAGACAGACTTACTGAGTATGATGCAGTTTTTATGACAGGTACTTCCCCTATGGTGCTGCAGTTTTATTGTATTGAAGATGCTTTTTTCAATGTCCGGGTCCCGTTAATTGAAACGCTCCGTAAACTTTATATTGAGAAAGCGGAAGAAAGCATAATGAAGTTCGCCGCAAATAAATGAACACCAGTTGATTTATTTCATATCTTTGACCAGGATCAAAAACCGAAAATATGTCAAGTATACGAAAGCTAAAGAAAGATATAGATTATCTGATGTTTGAAGTTATCGCTGACTGTTTTACTTTTGGTACTCTTCATCCTGATAATAAAGCCGATGATGTGTCAGGGATAATTGCAGATGCAGTATCGCTGAGGAACGATCTTATCAGGCGGGTTAACAATCCGGAGAGGAGCGACGATTACAAATCACTAAGATCGCATTTTCATCTTGTTGAAAAAGATCTGTTCGTAGGAGCTGACAGACTATTTGGGAGGATCAGTGCTCTGCACGGGTAGAAAAATTGAAATTCCGGTAGACAGGATTCCCGCATCCTGTGCAATTGCCTTTACCATCGAGGTTCGCTAATTTTATATTGTAACCTGACCGGGTAGTAACAAGTTTCCCACACTTACTGCATTTCGTATCCTGTCCGGTATCGGTTCCCATATTTCCTGTATATACATACTTCAAATACTTTGAGGCGGTCTCGAAAAGTCGTGTCATCGTAAGTTGTGGAGTCACAGGATCTTCTCTTTTATACATTGGAAAGTATCTGCTGAGATGAAAAGGAATCTCATTGCCGAGTTCTTCAGAAATCCATTTTGCCTCAGCTTTCATTTCCTCAATGGAGTCATTTTTACCGGGTATTATAAGGGTGGTTATTTCAAGGTGTTTTCCTGATCCGGCAATCCGTCTGAGTGTCTCCTTAACCGGTTCAATGTCAGCACCGGTAAGTCTCCTGTAAAAGACGTCATTAAATGCTTTAAGGTCAATATTGAACGCATCAATGAACCGGAGTATCTCATCCAGGGGATCGCCGTTTACAAATCCGTTGCTCACCATTATGGTGTAAAAACCTTTTTCCTTTATTTTTATTGATAAATCTCTCATGAACTCAAACCAGATTACAGGCTCATTGTAAGTAAATGCAATGCCAGTATTATCATACGCTGTCAGTGCTTCCCGTATGATCTGGTCCTGGCTGGTGGCTTTTGCGAAGCTGTCAGGTGTTTTCTGGGAAATATGCCAGTTCTGGCAGAAATCACATCTCATATTGCAGCCATAGGAGCCAATTGAAAGAACTTTGTAGCCCGGGAAAAAATGATAAAGCGGTTTTTTTTCAACAGGGTCAAGCGAATGGCCTGAAATAACTCCATAAGTCAGGAGTTCAATTTTCTCCCCGGTATTTTTTCTTACTCCGCAGATCCCTTTTTTCCCTGACGCTATTTTACATAGATGAGGGCATAGCCTGCATTCAATGTAACTCTCATATTTTCTGAAAAGCGGTTTCAATATATCACTTTAAAGTACCTCGTTTTTAAATTCAAGGGGCGTGTTATTTATTGAACAGAAAGAATCAATCGATTTGGTAACAGGTTCAATGACATCAGGAAAAGTAGTTCCAAATCGCAGAATTACTTTTTTTCCTGATCTCAGAAAAAAAACAATGTTAAGCGGAAACATCTCAATTTTCTCTATATCGGAGGAGGCTATTTTCTGAGCAGGGAATAATGAATTCTTTTTTATTTTGATGGTCGACGTGCTTATCTCTATGAATTTCTCTGCCAGGCCAAGGCCTGACATCACCTGATAATAGGCAAAGCAAAACAAAAGAATGATTGTTATCCACAATGCTGCATCTGACTTCAATCTGCTGATATTGAGAATTGTCCAGATAATAGCAACCAGGCCGCAGACAATTCCAAAAAGAAGCTGGAAGATCCTGGTCAGTTTGCTGCCCTTATTTAATTCCAATGAAAAGTACTGGTTTTCCATTTCGGGTTTTTATGCAATTTATCTCTTTCCCTTTAAAGGACAAAATGCTAAATACAGAAAGAGATAACAGCTATCAAAATTGATTTACATTGATTCATAAATATTATTAATTTTATAAACAAAAATACCGTATGAAACGTAATTACTACCTTATCTCCATCATTTTCCTGATTTTCTTTGCTATCTCATTTTTAACAAATATCCTTGGCTCAATCAATCCGAATGTCAGCGACAGTTTTAGGCTAACCGGAACCATGACTGGTATGCTGCCATTCTCATTCTTTATTGCTTACGGGTTAATGTCAATTCCTGCAGGCATGCTCATTCAGAAATATTTTGAAAAGAAGAGTCTGACTCTTGCCTGGATACTCTCTTTTTCAGGGGCTTTATTATTTTCTCTTTTTCCTGTATTCCCCGTATTTTTATTTTCTCTTTTTATGATAGGTTGTGGCATGGCAATAATGCAGGTGGCAATCTATCCGCTACTTAGAGTTGCAGGAGGAGAAGAACATTTTGCATTTAATTCGGTTATTGCCCAGCTTGTTTTTGGCGCTGCTTCATTTCTGAGTCCTTTTGTCTATTCGTATCTGGTACTGGGTCTTGGCAATCCGCAGGATACTAGTGATGGGTTGATAAATCTCATGGCAACCCTGACTCCGGGTGATTTGCCCTGGGTATCAATTTACCTGCTTTTTACAGTTATAAGCCTTATATTGCTGGCAATAATCCTTTTAACCAGGTTTCCGAAAGTTGAAATAAAGGAAGAGGAAAAAGTTGGTGCATGGAAGACTCACGTTGAGCTTTTCAAACAAAAGAAAGTTATTCTCTTCTTCCTGGGTATATTTTGCTATGTTGGTACAGAACAGGGAATTGCAAACTGGATCTCGGAGTTTCTCAGGACTTATCACGGACTAACACCTGAAATTGAAGGTGCAAAGACAGTAGGTTTGTTCTGGGGAATGATGACTGTCGGGTGCGTACTCGGGCTGGGATTACTAAAGGTAATGGACAGTAAAATAGTTTTACGTATTTTTACTTTAGCTTCCCTGGTCATATTGACGTTGACACTTTTCGGTTCAGTGAAACTAGCCTTGTTCGGATTTCCGGCCCTGGGCTTCTGTCTCTCGGTTATGTACGCAATAATATTTTCGCTTGCCTTAAACAGTGTTGCCAGATCGCATGGTTCATTTTCAGGAATACTTTGCACGGGGATTGCAGGAGGTGCGTTGGTTTCACTTCTTGTGGGAAGACTAAAGGACCTAATAGGATTGCAGTTAGGAATGACAGTTATATATATAACCCTGGCTTATATTCTGAGCCTTAGCTTTTGGGCAAAACCCATTGTAAAGAATGCAACCATTAAAAGAAAAGAGTAAGAAATCAAAATCTAAAAACTATGAAAAAAAGCGAACCCACTCTTCAGAATTGTATTTCAAGACTTGTTTCAGGAAAAGTCTTCTTTGTGCAAATTATCTGCGCATTTTTATTATTTGTTATAACATCAGATCTCTCGGCAGGTATTGCTGATACCACTGGATGGAGACAGCTGTTCAACGGAAAGGATCTTACGGGATGGAAACATGCAGGTCCGGGATTTATGTCGGTTGAAAATGGATTATTAAGAGGAAATGGCGGAATGGGGCTCCTTTACTGGCAGGGTGAAAAGTTCAGTAATTGTATTATAAAGGTAGTCTGGAAAATGCGCGATGAAAACAGTAACTCCGGAATTTTTATCCGTATGCCGGTGGAACCACGTGAAGAATGGATGCCGGTACATTATGGTTATGAGGTCCAGATCGATAACAAACCGGAACTTTCAAATGAAGATGATTACCATTACACAGGCGCAATATATTCATTGACAAAACCCCTGTCTAAGCCGGGTAAACCCGGACCTCAATGGAATACAACTGAAATTACACTTGATGGTCCACGGACAATTGTATATGTGAACGGTGTAAAAGTGACAGATTATACAGAGGGAGATCCTGTACCGGAACGAAAATTTGATTTTGAACCTTTCCGCGGAGCTCGTCCTGATGCAGGCTATATAGGTGTTCAGAATCACGGAGAGTCTGATGTTGTGTACTTTAAGGAAATTGCGGTAAAGCCCCTTAAAAAGGCCTCTAAATAGTTATTGTTAATAGTTAATCAGTAATTAGTATTCGGTAATTGGTAATCGGTATTCGGTATTCGGTAATCGGTAATCGGTAATCGGTAATCAGAAACCAGAAACCAGAAACCAGAAACCAGAAACCAGTATTAACCTGCAAAAAAACAAATTCCGATATGAAACATTCACGTAAAGAGTTAAAGAACAGCACCGGTATTACAAGACGTAAATTTGTAAAGGTGGCTGCCTCCGGTGCTGCAGCCCTGACCATTGTTCCAAATTACGCTGTTGGCGGTCTGGGACATGTAGTTCCAAGCGACAAGCTTCTGATAGCGGCAGTAGGGTGTGGTGGTGAAGGTGCTGATGATATCCGGCATTATGCCATAGCCCCAAAGAAAAATGCGGAAATTGCTTTTCTCTGCGATGTTGATGACAGGCAGGCTGCTCCCAGGATAAAAGATTTTCCAAAAGCAAAGTTCTATCATGACTGGCGCGAAATGTTTGACAAAGAGAGCAAGAATTTTGATGCTGTTTCTGTTGCCATTCCTGACCATAATCACGCAATCGTAGGACTTGGTGCAATGCAGCTTAAAAAACATCTGTACCTGCAGAAACCTCTTACTCACGATATCTACGAAGCACGGATTCTTACCGAAGCATCGGAGAAGTATAAGGTCGTAACACAGATGGGCGATCAGGGCGCTTCATGCGATGGTATGCGTACACTAAGAGAATGGTTTGAAGCTGATATTATCGGAGATATTGAAAAGGTTTTTTGCTGGACTGACAGACCAGTCTGGCCACAGGGTATTCCATGGCCGGAAGCACGTCCTGCAGTGCCTTCGGAATTAAAATGGGATCTATGGCTCGGTACTTCCCAAAATGTAGATTATATCGATAACCTGGTTCCGTTTAACTGGAGAGGATGGTGGCAATTCGGCACGGGAGCTCTCGGAGATATGGGATGTCATATTATAGGGCCCCCTTTCAAGCTCCTTAAACTCGGATATCCTACTGAAGTATCCTGCAGTGCAAGCACTGTATACACCGGAATATTCAAAGAGGGTATCTTCCCGGATAGTGGGCCTGTTTCCAGCTCTATAAGGTTCAAATATGAATTAAAAAACAGTAAGAGCCTCGACCTGTACTGGATGGATGGAGGAATTACACCTGAACGTCCATATGAGATCGACCCTGATAAAAATATGAATGATATTATGGGTGACTGGCCGGGACTGAATGATTATGAAGGGGCTACTTTGTTCATTGGAACAAAGGGAAAGGCAGCATGCGGCTGGGGAGGCCGCAATCCCATTCTTCTGCCTCTTTCAAAGAATAAAGATATTAATATTCCAAAAAAATATCCGCGTGTCGATGGCGATATGGATGGGCACTGGTGGCAATGGATTGATGCCTGTATTGCAGGATATGGAAATGCAGAGGTTGATTCCCCGTTTGTGGGATATGCAGGTCCGTTGACTGAGACTGTACTTATGGGTAATCTTTTATTAAGATGTTTTAATATCCAGAAGAAAATAACGAGAAAGGATCCGGTTTACGGTGAGATGGAAGGGATGATTTTTCCAGGCAGATATATTTCGTACAAATGGGACGGTGCAAATATGAGGTTTACAAATTTCGATACTGCCAACCAGTTTGTGAGAAGAGAATACAGAAAAGGGTGGGGGGAGTTGAAGATATAATTAAAAACTGATTCTCAACGGAATTTTGATGCGGCTAGGTTTGAGGTCGATTGTGGTTATAAGGTATATGTAACCTGAATTATTCATAAAAAGGGGGTTTTTGTTCTTCATTTACAACTTAATTAGTTATATTTGAAGTGCTTACAACAAAAACACCCCCCTCTATTATGATAAACAAAAATACAGAAAATTTC
>Ga0209254_10003661_pt1 | contig 14021 bp, 12 predicted proteins | sample FrelakmetDIP11DI_FD_187148 | JGI IMG/M metagenome (GOLD analysis project Ga0209254, IMG submission 187148) | Freshwater lake sediment microbial communities from the University of Notre Dame, USA, for methane emissions studies - DIP11 DI (SPAdes)... | ecosystem: Environmental > Aquatic >...
CGAAAGCATCTAGATCTCGTTAAAGGGGGTGGTCTTGCAAAAACGATTGCGCCTGCGTCAATTCTTACTCTGGCAATTTCCGACGTTATCGGGAGTCCACCCTCTATCATTGCATCAGGCCCTACCACACCGGATGAAAGCACATTCCAGGATGCTTGGACCATTATTGAGAAATATCATTTAGAGGCAATCCTCCCCGAGTCTATTCTCATGGTCCTGAAAAAGGGGCTGATGGGTAAAATCCCGGAGACACTGAAGCAGGGTGATCCAATCTTTCAAAAAACTACTTTCCAGATCATTGCCAGCAATGAAAGCGCGGTCGAGGCGTCCCTTCAAACAGCCAATGGGTTAGGTTATAACACAGTAGATCTAGGCTCGGAAATTTGTGGCGAAGCCAGAGTCCTAGGAAATCACCTGGCAACACAGGTGAGAACCCTCGCAAATGAAAGGAACACGAATCAAAAACCGGTATGCCAAATAGGGGGAGGGGAGTCGACAGTAACTCGGAAGGGGGTTGGTTTTGGCGGAAGGAATCTGGAAACAGCGTTGGGAGCAGTGGAAGGGTTATCTGATTTGGAAGGGGTTTGCCTGGTGACATTGGCAACCGATGGAGAAGACGGCCCCACTGATGCAGCCGGGGCTGTGGTAACAGGTGAGACCTTGAAAAAGGGATTTAATTTGGGGATGCATCCGGCGGAATTCCTGGCGACGAACAATTCCTACCGGTATTTTGAAAAAGTTGGTGGACTAATAAAATTGGGTTCCACCGGGACCAATGTGATGGATATGTTTTTCCTGTTCCGATTTTAACCATTAAGAATCAGGTTCTCGCGATCAATTTTCCCTGTTGCACCAGATAACTGCAGCCTGTCGGATTAGAGCGTATGGGACTTTCATCGTCCCGATGGATGGAATCGGGCGGCAGGTGATACTCAAATCATATAACGTTGAATATTCTTCCCGGGTGACATCAATATAGCTATTAAGATTCGAGATCGAAGAGATTCTGATCGAACCTTCAAAGATAAAACCCCCGACGATCAAAGAAGCCTTTTCCAACATCCGGTTTGGTTCAGTGGGATCATAATCAATGGGGTCCGAATTTGGCGGCATCATGTGAAACGCCAGAAGTTCCTTGCTTGGAACGTGCATAACCGGATATTGAACTGGCTTCTGTGTTGATCCCCCGTAGGTGAGAAGGTAATTCGCCTGATATAAGGTCATAAAGTCCGGTGCTGCAGATGTTCGTAACCAGGTGCTGACACGGATCTGGGATTTTGTGAGCACATTTCCCCAGGCAATACCCTGCGCGAGATAAACCATCACAGTTGTGATCTTTTCATCTTCCGCCAGCGGCGGCAACCCATTTGGATTTAATTCAGTCATTTTTATAGTCCTCCTTACAATCCCAAAAAATAATACCGGGAATCACTTTCCATAACGATCCTTGATTGCAGGGATCAGATAATCTGAAAAAGCCCTCTCCTGATTATAATCAGGACACCAGCCCCAATCCCTCCTGGCAGCGCTATCATCAACATCTGCAGGCCAACTATCCACGATCGCTTGGCGGCTTAGGTGAGGTTCAAAGGTGATGCTTGCATTCGGAAATTCTTTCAGAATGATCCGGTAAAAATCATCTGCAGACGGGCTGAAACTGGTGATATTGTAAACCAGTTGATGAAGATTCCCAAAGGGTGCAGATTCCAGTGAAATGAGGGCTTTAACAGCATCCGGCATGACCATGAAGGGCAGGCGGGTATCCGGGCGGACAAAACAGGCATAAGATTCACCTTTGGCTGCGTGGTGAAGCATTTCAGGTCCGTAATCACTCGTGCCACCCGTTGGAATAGTTAATGCACTGATCAATCCAGGAAATCGGATACAGCGGAAATCAACCGGATGCTTTGGGCGGTCTGCTGCAAGCTGGCGGTAATACCGCGCGTAATAGCTGCCCAGGTACTCGCAGTAAAGCTTATTGCATCCGTACATGGTTGTCGGCTGGCAAAAATCACATTCCGCCAATTTCCCGGTTCTGTTCTTGGTTTCCAGATCTGGAAGACCGTAGGCAGCGATTGAGCTGGGATAAAGGAATCTCACCGGTTTTCCCTGCCAGGACGATTGTTCAACTGCCAACCGAAGCAGATTGATCGTTCCCTCTACATTAATCCTGTGGGCGGTCTCGGGGTTGTACTCAGCTTTGGTGGATAGAATGGACGCCAGGTGATAGATAGTTCGGATCTCGTACTCAGCAACAAGCCGGCCGAGAAGCATATTATCTAAGATATCACCCAGAATAAATCGCTCCACTTTTTCTATAAGACTATCATCAAGGGGTTGGACATCGAGGGCGATGACAAAGGTTTCTTTTTTCATTGCCAGGTGGGAAATCAGACCATGCCCAATCTCCCCATTCGCACCAGTAATCAATACGACTTCTTTTCGCATTTACAGCTCCCTCAAGGAAAGAATGCCGTTCTTTTGATTTATACCTGATTTTCATGAAATCGTAAAATCTATAAATAAAAAGGTTCTGAATTATATGGATCCAGAACCTTTTTTCGAGTATATCTTTTATGACTATTGAGCTGAAGATTCAGCGGTTTTCTTTCCCCTGAACCAAGTTTTCCATTCACGGTTTTCCCAAACAACGAGTATCGGAGAAGCATTGAAGATGGATGAATACGCGCCACTGAGAATACCAATCAAGAGGATCAAAACAAAATGACGGATGGTGACCCCACCAAAGAGGGCAAGGATAAAGAGCACCAGCAGGACGGTGAAGGTGGTCATGATAGACCTGTCGAGTGTCTGTACGATGGAATGATTGGCAATTTTCTCGAATGATACCCTGCGGTAGATCAGAGAATTTTCCCTGAGCCGGTCAAAGACCACGATAGTATCATGGACTGAAAAACCGATTACGGTCAGCAGGGCGGTAAGGAAAAGCGAATCAACTTCCCAGCCCAGATAGTGGGAGAGAAATACCTGGGCTCCGATAACAACGAGGATGTCATGAATCATGGCAATGATCGCTGCAACGCCATACCGAAAGGCATGATTCACTTTGCGGAAGGCAAAAGTGATATAAACGAGAATTCCCAGAGCTGCCAGGCATACCGCAATGAATGCACGCTGGGTGACTTGCGCACCTACGGTGGGACCGACGGTATCAAAGCGATTCACTGTCACTTTGCTGTTGAATCGAGTTTCCATTTCAGAAACGATCGCCTGCTTGGTTTCCTGCTGCATGTCTTTGGATCGGATAATGATGATATTGTTCTCAGCTGTCTGGACCCGCGGACTATCAAAACCGAAATCACCATAAAGGGCTACCATTTCAGCTGGTTGAGGGGCTTTTCCGGATTCGAATTGAACTTCCAGAAGGGAACCACTTGTAAAATCGATGGAAAGGGGAAGCCCCCAAAGCGCGAGACCGATTAATCCCGGGATGATAATCAGAAGGGAGCCCAAGAAATACCAGTAGCGATGTTTAATAATATTGATCTTCATTTTATGCTCCTAAAGTCCGAACCATTTGGGGTGGTCGGCGAACTTGGACCGGTCGAGGGCAATATGCAGGAAGGAACGGGTTACGACGACCGCGGTGAACAGGCTGACGAGAACACCGATTGCCAAGGTTAAAGCGAATCCTTTGACGATGCTTGCGCCAAACTGGCTGCCGTACCAGAAAAGGATAACGCAGGTGATCAGGGTAGATACATTTGAATCTCGGATGGAGAGCCAGGCGCGTTTCCATCCGAGGTCAATCGCCTGGTTCAACATTCGTCCCCCACGCAACTCTTCCTTGAGACGCTCAAAGATGAGGACGTTTGCATCCACCGCCATACCGATACTCAAAACGAAACCGGCGATACCAGGCAGCGTTAGCGTGACTGGAATCAGCTTGAAGATCGCAAAACTGATCAAGATGTAAATTGCAAGCGCGAGAACTGCGATGAAACCAGGAAAGCGATAATACAGGATCATCATAAGGGCAATTGCGATGAATGCGATGATACCGGCCGTTATGCTTTTATTGAGAGAATCCTGGCCGAGACTTGGACCAATCAAAGTACTTTGGGCAACCTCAAGGGGAACAGGGAGGCTGCCAAAGCGTAGAATGGTTGCCAGTTCATTTGCGCTTTCAACGGTATATTGGCCTTGAATAATTCCCTTACCGTCCGTTATGGGAGAATTAATCACCGGAGTGGAAACAACCTTTTTATCAAGGACGATCGCTAAATACTTGCCGACGTTGTTTGTTGTGAATTCACCGAAATTCTTGGCCCCTTCATCGTTCAACTCAAATGCAATATATGGATTTGGATCTGAAGAATCCGAAGTGACACCCACGGTATTAAGATCCGCGCCGGTCATGACTGTATGATAAATTACAGACTCTGTGGGTGTAGCTACAGGTGCAGTGCCTGCTTCTGCAGGAACAGTTGGTAGCACAGATGGTTGTTGGGAACCCTTGCCTGTAAAATCGGTGGCAACCACTGTTCCGGGTTCAAGGGGAGTATCTCCTGCGTCAATGAATTCAAGCAGACCTGTTTGTTGAAGGATACTTACCACCTGATCTGTGTCGGTTTTCCCGGGAAATTCTCCGAGGATGTATTTGGTGCCGATCACTTGAAATACCTGTTCACTAACCCCCAATGCATTGCTGCGGTTTTCAAGGATTTTCGTTGCATCTTCCAGTTGGCTGGCAGTTGCTTCAAAACCTTCCGACGGTTGCAGGAGAACCTGGATGCCTCCCCGCAGATCGAGACCAAGTATCGGTTGGAGATCCCGACCTAAAACGGTGTTGAAGGCTTCAGGGGGTTTAGGGATATCTACCAGCACAGCGATCACTACGAGGAGGAGGATCAGAAGAAGAAAAGTGTACTTGCGTTGCATGCAGAAAAAACCTCCATTCAAGTAAATACCAGCCTGAGGCTGGATTTAACATGCCGATTATAACCGTAATAAAGAAGGGTGAGTAGGGGAGGTTAATTCAAATATGGCTCAGTGGTATGGCGGATGAAATCATTCACCTGATCGGCGATTTGATCAGGGGTGAGCCCATCCGTTGGGATGATGAGATCGGCCAATTCGTGGGCATTACGAAGCCTGTGTAATTGTTCAGAGTAATCCTCCTTGGACCAATTCAGGTTTCTTCGCTTTGTTGCAGTGGGATAGGATGCATCCAAATAGATGAGTAAGTCCGGGTCGACAAGCCTTTTCCACATATCAGCGACATAAGAATGTTCCTGAGCAATGTGGAAAAGATCCAGGTCATCCCTGCGCTTTTGAAGTTGTTTTATAAGGGTGGTTTTTCCGGAGCCACACGGACCAACAATTCCGATCCGGATCTTTCCGTGGCTATGATCTTTTTCTTTTTGATTCATTTCCTCTTGTTTCTTATTCGTTTCAATAATGTGAACAATTTGAATGGAATATATCCTAGGATTAGGCTCAACAGATTTCAGAAAAATGGATTACCAACCGTGGGAATTTCGCAGGGGAGGCACCGGGAGGATGAGGCTGATCCTCCGGATTTGATCCGAGGATTTTGACGATACCCGTAAGGCAACAACGCTCATATCATCATTCGCCCGATTCTCATCCAGTCTTAGTGCTTGGTTCAATAGAGTGTCAGCAAAATTCTGAGCTGATGGATCTTCTTCTTCTAAAATCGCCTGGATGACTGCGCAGACATCCATTTTTTCTCCACGCCGATCCCCTGCATAATATATCCCATCAGTGAAAATAATCACGGTTAATTCTGGCACCAGGGGAATCTCAGTAATTTCAGGCTTGATATTCCGGGTCGTTCCTATCGGTGTGCTTGGTTGATCAATGCATTTCACCTGATCACCTGTAGCGATGAAGATCGGGCTGGGATTGTTCCGCGATAGTACGATCGTCTGGCTTTGGAGATCGACCGAGAGGATGTTCAGACTGGCAATCACTTTGCCATTCTTATCTGTATACAGCGCATCGGACGCTGCCCGTGCTGCAGCACCATCCCTAACCCCTTCGGCAAGGAGCGAGATTACCTTGCGGACTACAAGGGTTGAAACCGCTTTTGCACCCCTGCCACTGAATTGACCATCCGCCAGAACGACAGAAACTCCACCGTTTGGGCGTTCGACCACTTCCAGCGTATCACCGCTTTCCGATGTGGCATATTTATTCGTTTTTGCAGCTGCGATCTGTATTTCCATACATATTTATTGTACATGATTCTCCCCGGCAGTGACTTATTCGGCTGAGATTATTTCCATAATCAATTTGATCGGTTGAAGAGTAAAACCTATCCTTGACGATAATATTATGCAAAAGTATAATTTGATGCTTAGAAAAAAAGTACGGTAGCAATAATTGAGGAGTAAATAGAATGGGTCCACTTCCAAAGAGAAAATTATCCAAAGGTCGACGCGATCGCCGCCGGTCACATGATGCACTTGAATCTACCAGCCTGGTACAATGCAGCAATTGCAGTGAAATGCGCCTTCCCCACACTGTGTGTCCAAAATGCGGACATTACCAGGGCAAGGAAGTCATGACGGTCGAAAAAGACAAGAAAAAGAAATCATAGAAAAAATAAAAAAAGAGCAGAAAATGCTCTTTTTTTATTTTTGATCATCAGGTGATTTTTTGAGTAGTTTTGTTAAGTACGGTTGAAATTGTGCAATCAATCGCCCTGGTAGCGATCCTTGAATCGTCACTCCACCTCGGGTATGGTCCATCTTCTGTATCTGGCCTTGATCATGGAAGAGGGAGATAAGTTGACCCTGCTGATAGGGAAGGTGCACTTTGATTGATACATAGGTTTCAAATAAAATATTTTCAACTGCCTCCAAAACCTCACGGAGGCCGGTTTTCTTTTTTGCTGAGATGGCAAAGGACCTGGGAAAGCCTTTCAACTGCCTTTGCGCTTCCCCGGGATCAGGCAGAAGATCAATTTTATTCAGGATCGTCAGGGAAGGGATCTCATCGGCCTTGATTTCCTTTAGTGTAAGGTGCACAGATTGCGACTGCACCTGGGCATTTGGGTGAGTGATATCTACAACGTGCAAGACCAGATCTGCCTCAGAAATTTCTTCAAGAGTAGCCCGGAATGCAGCAATTAATTGCGTGGGGAGTTTTTGAATGAAACCAACCGTATCGGTGAAGAGGACTGAGTGATTCCCGGGTAATTGAACCCGCCGAGTGGTCGGGTCCAGAGTGGCAAAGAGCTGATTGGCAACATAAACATCCGTTTTCGCCAGGGTATTGAGAAGGGTGGATTTCCCGGAATTCGTATAACCAACAATGGCGATAACTGGAATTTGTGAGCGTTTCCTTTGGGCACGGTGGCGCGTACGGTGGGCGCGTATCTTTTCAATCTCCACTTTCAAGGTGGAAATGCGTTTTCGAATCTCCCGGCGGTCAACTTCGAGTTGGGTTTCACCTGGACCTCGAAGACCTACACCGCCAACACTCCCGGTCCGACCGGCAGCTCCACCCGCCTGCCTGGCGAGATGGGTCCAAGCGCGGGTAAGCCTCGGCAACCTATATTCCAACTGGGCGAGTTCCACCTGGAGAATGCCTTCGCGGGTATTGGCATGTTGGGCAAAAATATCCAGGATAAGAGCAGTCCGATCAATGACCTTGACCGGTGGACCGATCAATTCCTCCAATTCTCGCTGGTGTCGGGGAGATAGTTCCGTATCGAAGAGTAGAACATCCGCCAGGGAATCTTCTACCAGTATTTTAATTTCCTCAAGTTTTCCGCTTCCGACCAGTGTTGCAGGGTGGGGGTGATCGAGGCGCTGGGTTGTTTCACCGATTATCTCTAATCCGGCGGTTTCAGCGAGAAGTTCCAATTCTGCAAGGGAATCAGAAAGACTGAGCAGGGAAGGGGCACTTCGGATTTCAACGCCTACCATAAAAGTGCGTTCTCGGGGTGCTGCGGTTGAGATAAGATTCCTTGTTGACATTTGGTTAAGGGAGTCCCTTTAACCAGGAAGCAATCCGCTTCATGGCTTCAGCCATCCGGGAAGTTTCTGTCACCAGAGAGATTCGTCCAAATCCCTCCCCGAAATTCCCGTATACAGAACCCGGGGTAATGCTCACACCGGTGGCATCCAGTAAAGCATCGCAGAATTCAATGCTTTTATCCCATTTTTCAGGAATCCTGAACCAGACATACAGCCCGGCGGTGGGAAGGAGAGCATCCAACCCGGTGGTCTTCAGACCTTCATAAACGATATCTCTGCGTTTCTGATAAATAAGATTCCGTTCTTCCAGCCAGGTTTGATCTCCGTTTAGCGCAGAAATTCCAGCTTCAAGAATGGGAAGGAATTGGGACGAATCGACCTGGCTTTTATAGGTGTGTAACAGTTGGATAACATCCGGATTCCCGGCTGCGATGCCCAAGCGCCAGCCAGCCATATTATAAGTTTTGGATAACGAGTTGAATTCAACACATACTTCTTCCGACCCGGGGACCTGCAAGATGCTGGGTGCCCGGACTCCATCATATCCAATTTCCATATATGGCGCATCGTGAGCTAGGAGGATCTCGTACTCCCGCGCAAATTTTACAGCTTCATGAAAGAAATTTAGCGAGGCTGAAGCACCTGTCGGATTATTTGGGTAATTAAGCCAAAGGATCTTTGCATTCTTCGCAGTTTCAACCAGGATATCCTCAAACCGGGGAAGGTAATAATTTTCTTCGAGGAGGGGCATGGGGTGAATAACTGCGCCAGCGATCAAGCTGCTGCTTCGATACACAGGATATCCAGGGTCGGGTACAAGGACACTATCCCCCGGATTTAGAAGGACCTGACTAAGGTTAAAAAGCCCTTCCTTGGAACCGATCAGCGCAAGTACTTGGGTTCTTGCATCGAGACCAACATTAAACCGGCGAAAATAATACCCTGAAACTGCCTCCCTAAATTCTGGGGTTCCACCCATCTGGGAATATCCATGGGAATCATTTCGACGCGCGGATTCAACCAATTTATCAATTATGAATTCCTCTGGCGGAAGATCTGGAGAACCCATATCCAGCCGAATAATATCAACACCTTTTTTTTGTAATACAGACAGGCGATTATTTAATTGGGCAAAAAAATAGGGTTTAAAATCCGAGATACGTTCAGCTGGTTGAATATTCAACTTTTGTCTCCAAAGTGCGATTAACGCTATTTATATCCCAGGATTATTGTTTTGCCTATTCATGCATTTCATTTCTTTTGAGATATCAGCCAATGGTACAAAGTGTTTCCAACTACGGAGAGACTTTCTGCAGAGATATTAGATATATCATCGGAAATGGTATGAAAATATGGGTAATCTATATCAATGATATCAACAGCAGGAATACCAAGCTCAAGAAAGGGGATATGGTCATCTAGGATGGCATGCTTCGCCTCAGGAATAAAATAGGACCCATAACCCTTTTCCGCTGCGACTTTCCAGATCTCGCGAGTAATTGTCGAATCCGAATTCCTTTCCTGATATATATTCAGATCCTTATCTCCAACCATATCCACTACCACTACTACTGACGGTTTTTCAATGAGACTAGAAGCGTAAGCTCTTGAACCGAGGATCCAATTCCAACCGGGGATTTTTCCCTGATCCTCCAGGTCGAAGAAAACAAGGGTTATCTTATTTTCGAGATTCTTGGGAAGTATTCGAGAAAGTTCCAGGAGAACGGCTACTCCGGAAGCGCCATCATTTGCCCCAGGTACCGGTTTATCATGATTCGAAGGATTCGGATCCCTGTTTGCATAAAACCTTGAATCAAAATGAGCTCCAAGCATAACCCATGGATCACCATTTCCGCGGTTTGCAATAACATTTTCAAGCGGATGGCCTTCAAATTCGGTTCTCTGTATTTCCACCTTCCAGCCGTTTTGTTGGAGATTCTCAACGAGAAAATTGATTTCCTCTTTATGACCGATACTTCCCGGTGTCCGAGGTCCAAAGGAGAGTTGGGATTCGATCAATCGATATGCGCTCGCGCCGCTAAATGGGTGGTTTTTCATCCTGTTGAAGTTGACCCCTATTGCAATACTCACCAGGATCGGTATCAGAATAAGCGTTAACCGTAGGAATGACCGCATATCAAATTCATTTTATCATTGGTATAAAACTTGCATTGGCACGTTACTTGCAACATTGATTTAAATCAATATAATTATTAGAAAAGAGGGTTGCAAATGTTAACACACGTACAAATTACTTCCACCCGTCCGGTGACCACCGCGCATCTTGCCCAGACGATGACACTGCTCAGTCTACCTATTGATGAACTTGCAGAACAAATTGAGACGGAGTTATCCAATAATCCAGCCCTTGAAATGTTGGAAGAGCGTCACTGCCCAACCTGCCATAGGCCTATGCCGGATAAAGGGGTATGTCCAATTTGCAGCCGACCGACCAATTTAAATCCCGAGGAAGCGGTTGTTTTTATTTCCACCCGTGAAGACTTTTATCCTCAGGGAGAACCTGCTTCTGAAGATTATCCGGATGAACCGATCTCACCTTCTGTTGAAGATCTACCGACTTTTGTGATGCGGCAGATAGCAACCGAACTTGATGATGGAGACCGGATCATCGGTGCTTATTTGTTAACACATTTAAACGAGGACGGATTCTTGACGACCACATTGTACGATGCAGCGATGTATTTACACATCCCGGTGAGCCGTGTGCAGGAGGTCCAAGCTATTATTCAACGAGCAGAACCAATCGGGGTCGGTTCATTTACTCCTCAGGATGCGTTGCTAGTGCAATTAGATGTCCTGGCTGAAACAGAGATTATCCCTGAACTTGTTGTTCCGATCGTCAAAGATCATTTTGATCTCCTGACCAGGCATCATTTCGCTGATCTCGCAAAAATCTATGACACAACCCAACGCCAGATCCAGAAGTTGGCAAAATTCATCAGCGAGAATCTGAACCCGTACCCGGCCAGGTCTCACTGGGGCAATATCCGCCAGCCTGGGTTATCGGAAGAGCAGGTCTACCGCCAGCCCGATATCATCATCAATCATATGAATGAAGACCCTTCCGAACGGTTGATGGTTGAAATCATCATTCCACTGCGAGGAACATTAAGGGTAAACCCACTATTCAAAGCCGCGATCTCGCAGACCGCTGAGCAGACCAAGGAGGATATGAAAACCGATTTGGACCGGGCATCTCTATTTGTAAAATGCCTCCAGCAACGGAACCATACCATGTTGAGGCTGATGCAACGGGTGGTTTCGATTCAAAAAGGATTTATTTTATTGGGAGATAAAAATTTAAAACCTGTCACAAGGGTGCAGCTTTCTAAAGAACTGGAAGTGCATGAATCGACAATCTCCCGAGCAGTGGCGAATAAATCTGTTCAGCTGCCCAACCGGAAAATCATCCCTTTATCTTCATTCTTCGATAGAAGCCTCAATGTCCGTACAGTTATCAAGGAAATGATCGATTCTGAAAAACGGCCGCTCAGCGATTCTGATATCGTAATATTGTTATCTAAACAGGGTTTCAATGTTGCCCGGAGAACCGTAGCCAAATACCGGGCGATGGAGGGCATCCTTCCAGCTCATTTACGTCACCTGAATTGATGAATACAGCGCCTTCACGCGCGCTTTTTGATGGAATCTTTAGAGGCAAAGCACCAGGTTTATCCGAATTTGGTGCTTTGCTCCAATTCATAGATTCTCCTGCTGTGATGGTATTAACTCAGAAAGACATAATTGCTGTTGTAAACAGCAGCTTGTTGAAATTAACTGCATTTTCCCAACCTGATCTACTTGGAAAACCCGTGGATGTTCTATTCGGTAAAAGCCTGAGCCGAGTGTTAACTTCAGGTGGTGATAGTTTCATCACCTTGAATCGGAGCAAGCGTTCTGCAATCACAATAAAGTCAAGGGTTGTGCTCCTGGAGGGTAGCAACGGTTGGGCACTTGTTTTACTCTCTCCCGGGAATGAATCCGATGAACCAATGTTTGGTGAAACCGAACAAATACTTCAGACAGTTTCCGAATTGATGGCATCAGACCGGCTTGACAGCATCGACTTATGCCTGGAGCGGAAATTACAGTTACTCGAAAATTTTCTGCGCACGAATGCAATTTGTTTCTATCAGGCAGGTACCGGATCACCCGAACTAATAAAAATAAAAACACGCGAGACGAGGCAAATTTTTCCAGACCGTTTGCCATCTTCCGACTTTGTCCGATTAAATGAACCATTCATTTGGAACCCTGGAAAAAAAGTCCTTACAGAATTACATCAAAAAGGCAGATCCGAAAGCTTATTGTTCATCGCATCCGTGCCGATCGGGGATAAGGGTGCCCTTTCCGGGTTGATTGTGGTCGGAGACTATATCCATGAGCCTTCAGATTCGCTCATTCCAATATTAAAATTAACTGCAAATTCGATCGGAACAAGTATTCAACAATTCATCAAGATCAAAAATTATCAGGATTCTTTCAACCGGCAACAACGATGCTTGGATATATACAGTAATGGGATCGAGCATGCACGGGAAGGGATAATTGTTCTTAAACCGGATCTTTCGGTGATGGAAATAAATCCTGCTGCAGAATGGATGCTTGGGTATTCAAACCCGGAAGTTGTGAACCAGCCTGTGGATAATATTCTTATTGGTACGGAGAGGTTGATTCCTGCCTTTGAATCTGCACAACGGAACCTGCCGACATTGAATATGGGGAATATCACCTTAAACCGGAGAAACGGACAATCTTTTCCGGCATCGATGCAGATCATTCCAGTCCAAAAAAACGAAACCGTTTCAGCAATCCTGGTTTTTCTCTCGGATGTAAGCGAGCATGAACAAATCCAGGCAAGGACCCAACAGTTGGAACACCGCGCGTTCCTTGGGGATTTCACCAATGTTTTCGCCCATGAAGTACGAAACCCAATCAATAATATCTCCACGGGGATCCAATTGATTGCAAGCAGGATTAGTGATGATGACCCAAATAAGGATGTTGTTGATCGTATTCAAAATGATTGTCTCAGATTAAACTCATTGATGGAATCGGTATTGGCGTTTTCCCGGCCGGTACCGCGCCATTTGGGTCCGGTAGATTTAAACCTTATGCTCTCCCAGATGCTTGGCCGCTGGTATCCGCGCATGGCGAAAGTCAATGTATCTTCTTTTTTCCAGGAAAATCAGGTAATTCCCAAAGTAGAAGGAGATTGGCGTTCTTTGGAGCAGGTGTTTACAAACCTGATCAGCAACGCTGTGGAGGCAATGGAAAAAACGGGAGGGACGCTTGCGATAAAATTGGATTGCGTGCCGATGCCTGGTGGCGAAAAACAAGTTGAAGTTAAGGTGAGTGATACCGGCCCCGGAATTCCGGATGAAATCCGAGTAAAGATTTTTGAACCTTTTATTACCACCAAATCCAACGGTACCGGATTGGGATTGGCGATCATTAAAAGAATCGTGATCGCCCACCGCGGTAATATTGATGTGGAATCGTTCCCGGGAGGTACGGTCTTTCGGGTGACATTACCAGCTTACATTGGAGAGTGAAAATGAGTTACAGCATATTGATCGTCGATGATGAAGATAACGCCCGGAAAAATATTGGTGATTTTCTCGCTTCAAAGGGATATGAAGTGTTCGGAGCTGAAAACTTGAAGAAAGCCAGAGAAGCTCTGCAGAAAGGTACAGGGGATGTCATCCTTCTCGATGTCCAGCTCCCGGATGGTTACGGACCGAATTTACTTTTAGAAACAGCAAATTTACCCGTCCGTCCGCCAATTATCATCATCACAGCCTATGGAGATATCCAGATGGCAGTGGAGGCGATGCGTAACGGGGCGCACGATTTTTTAACCAAACCTGTGGACCTGGCAAATCTTGAGCAATCTCTACAGAGGGCGTGTGAATCAGTCGCCCTGAGAAGAGAGCTTGCACATTTAAGGAAATCACAAACAGAGAATATTGGATTTGTTCTTGGGCACAATCCTGAAATGCAAAATGTTGTCGATCAAGCCAAGCGGGC
>Ga0209254_10003662_pt1 | contig 14020 bp, 7 predicted proteins | sample FrelakmetDIP11DI_FD_187148 | JGI IMG/M metagenome (GOLD analysis project Ga0209254, IMG submission 187148) | Freshwater lake sediment microbial communities from the University of Notre Dame, USA, for methane emissions studies - DIP11 DI (SPAdes)... | ecosystem: Environmental > Aquatic >...
GTCGGGGGGCATCCTGAACCTGATTACATAAGGTTCACCTTTATCCAGCCTGGCATTCCATTCAACGGCCTCCAGTGAGATCGAATTATTAAGCTTTTCCCTGACCTGTGCATTGTAAATGAAAGTCGTCCCTTCTTTCTCCGACTTAACTCTGAGAGTTTCAAGTTCTTCAGGCGCATCGAATGCATAATATGCATAGCCCTTATCAAAAAGCATATCGGCATACTGCCTGTAAATATGCTTCCTGTCACTTTGTCGGTAGGGCCCGTAATCGCCTCCTTCAGCAATCCCTTCATCGAAAACTATCCCGCACCATTTAAGCGAATTAATTATATATTCCTCAGCGCCTTCAACAAACCTTGTCTGGTCAGTGTCTTCAATCCTCAGTATAAATGTCCCGTTAAGCTTCCTGGCAAAAAGGTAATTATAAAGAGCTGTGCGCACGCCGCCTATATGCAAGGGACCTGTGGGGCTTGGCGCAAATCGTACTCGTACCTGCGACATGATCTTATTAATGAGTAAATTATTCATGTAAAGATAACTAAACCGCCTCAAAAATCAATTTATCAGGATGGATCTGCCTGGTCAGGAATACATTTTTGTATTAATTTAGCATTTTAATCGATTCCCATGGATAAAATGAAAGCTCTTGTTAAGGCCAGGCCTGAAAAGGGGTTATGGATGCAGGAAGTACCTGTTCCGGAACCCGGGCTTAATGATGTAATAATCAAGGTTAAAAAGACAGCTATATGCGGTACGGATCTTCATATTTATGAATGGGATCCATGGGCACAAAAAACTATTAAAACTCCCATGGTAATAGGCCATGAATATATGGGACATATAGAAAAGATTGGTGCAGGGGTTAAGAATCTTAAACCCGGCGACAGGGTAACAGGGGAAGGTCACCTGGCTTGCGGTCATTGTCGTAATTGCCGGAGAGGGAAAGAGCATGTCTGTGAGAATACCATCGGGATCGGGGTAAATATCGACGGATCATTTGCCGAGTATGTAAGGATACCTTCCGTAAATGTTGTTCCGCTTGATCCCAGGATCCCTGATGAATGGGCTGCCATTATGGACCCTTTCGGAAATGCCACTCATACAGCATTATCGTATCCTCTGCTTGGTGAAGACGTTCTTGTAACAGGTTCCGGACTGATTGGCAGCATGGCAATTGCAATTGCCAGATATGCAGGTGCCAGGTTTATTGTTGCCAGCGATCTGAGCGATTACCGCCTGGAAATTGCAAAAAAGATGGGCGCTTCACTTACCGTTAATCCCTCGAGGGGGGAAAAGATTTCGGATGCGGTGAAAAAGCTCGGGATGAGAGGTTTCGATATAGGATTGGAAATGTCGGGATCACCGAAAGCTTTCATTGAAATGATAAGCAATATGTATAATGGATCGAGTATCTCTTTGCTTGGAATTCTGCCTTCAAATTTTGAAGTGCCGTGGAGCGACATTATTTTTAAGGCAATTACAATGAAGGGTATCTATGGAAGGGAAATGTGGGAAACCTGGTACAAGATGGAACAAATGATAATCGGAGGAATAGATCTTAATCCGGTAATTACCCACCGCTTTCATATTGATGATTTTCAGAAGGGATTCGATGTGATGGAAAGCACTAATTGCGGGAAAGTGATACTAAACTGGGATTAATTTCATTATATAAATTACCTTTTGGTTGAAAAATTTACATACATTAGATATGATTATAACCTTATATAAACTATTCCATTTATGAAAGATATTTATAAGGAGCACTATAAAAATTTCGAATGGTCTATCTCTGAAGAGGAACTTGAATTTAAGAAGGGGAATATAATTAATATTGGATGGTATTGTTCCGACCGTATTTGCCTCAAAGGGAAAGCAGATAAGATTGCGCTTAATTATGAGGGTTTTGGAGGTATTAAAAGAAAATACACCTTTAATGATGTCCGTCTTGCTGGAAATACAATCGGAACATTTCTCCGAAACCTCGGAATAAAGAATGAAGACAGGGTTTGTCTTTTTATGGATAGGATACCTGAATTATATTTTTCATTTCTTGGAATTCTAAAGATAGGAGCTATAGTGCAGCCATTATTCTCTGCATTTGGTGATGAATCACTTTATGTCAGACTGGAAAATGCTCAAACACGAGCGATCATTACACAAAGAAAACATCTGTTTAAAGTGCGAAAAATTCTCGATCGGCTTCCACACCTTGAATTTATAATTATAGTAGATCATGTTAATACCAAATCTCTGGAAAACAAAGAGTTAGAATTTAAACTGGAAGAGTCATTGCCAATCGAGAATTTTGATATCTTTCCTACCACTGCTGAATCACCTTCGGTGTTACACTACACTTCAGGTACAACAGGTCAGCCAAAAGGGGTGAAACATGTTCACTATTCTCTTATTTCACAATATCTGACAGCAAAATGGGTACTTGATCTGCGGGATGATGATATCTACTGGTGTACTGCTGATCCTGGATGGGTTACTGGCACATCCTATGGAATAATAGGGCCATGGAGTCTGGGAATTACACAATGCGTTCTCGATGCCGGTTTCTCAGCTCAGGCTTGGTACAGGTTTATCGAAAAGTACAGGGTCACAATGTGGTATTCCGCTCCTACTGCTATCAGGTCTCTCATGAAGGCTGGGGATGAAATAATCAAAGACTTTGACCTTGCAAGTTTACGTCATCTTGCAAGTGTTGGAGAACCATTGAATCCTGAAGCTGTTATCTGGTCTGAAAAGGTATTCGGTAAACCATTTCTTGATACTTTCTGGCAAACGGAGACAGGTTCAATCATGATCACTAATTTCCCTGGAATGAAAGTCAAACCAGGATCAATGGGGAAACCATTTCCTGGTATTACAGGAGTCGTTCTTGATCCAAAAACATACGAGCCTTTGAAAGAATCCGGCAAAATTGGCCTGATAGCATTCAAGCCTGATTGGCCTTCAATGATGCGTACTTACTGGAATAACGAGGAAAAATATCGGGAAAAATTTGTAAATGGATGGTATCTATCAGGTGACAGGGCAAGCATTGACAATGAAGGTTATTTTTGGTTTGTAGGAAGGGACGATGATGTTATTAACACCGGAGGACATTTGATAAGTCCGTTTGAAGTTGAGTCTGTTCTTCTCGAACATCCTGCGGTAGGAGAATCAGCTGTCGTTTCAAAACCTGATGAAGTTAATATGGAGGTGGTAAAAGCATTTATCACATTAAAACCCGGATTTATTCCAGGTCCTGATCTCGAACTTGAGATAATGAACTTCATCAGGAAAAAGCTTTCCCCGGTTGCAATGCCTCAGGATATAGAGTATATGGATAAGCTTCCTAAAACAAGAAGTGGCAAGATTATGAGGAGACTGCTGCATGCAAAAGAGTGGGGCGAGGAGATTGGAGATATTTCCACACTCGAAAATGATTAATCCTTTAAAGAAGGGATTCGTATACTTTAACTTAAATATTAACTTTATGGAAAAAATCAATTTGGAAGAGATGAAAGATCTGGTTTTGAACTATGTGATCAGTGAGTATATTGAGGATGAAGATGAAAAAATAACCTATGACACACCTTTGATTTCAAGCGGATATGTAGATTCGTTTTCAATGGTTTCCTTACTTGTTTTTCTTGAAAACAAGTTCAAAATTAAGATCCCACCGAGCAAAGCCACTCCCGATGCATTTGACAGTGTTAACAGCATAGTATCCCTGGTAAATCAATACTTGAAATAAATTCATAATATCCCCTGCTGCTATTATCCTGAAGATATTGATTTCAGTAATGGCTGTTCTTTGCACTTTTAACTTTTTAATCTGAATATAAATTAATTTAATATTATATGAGCTACTCTGCTAAAACCAGGAATCTGTACCAGGCTCAGCTTGGAGATATCCGTAATGCCGGGATTTATAAAGAGGAACGGTTTATTCATTCCTCTCAGGCTGCTGATATTGAAGTAGAATTTCCTGCAGGAGCCGAAATTATGAATGTAATTAATATGTGCTCCAATAATTACCTTGGCCTGTCAAGTCATCCAGATGTAATTAAAGCTGCACATGAAGGACTTGAGAGTAGAGGCTATGGCATGTCATCAGTGCGTTTCATCTGCGGGACACTGGATATTCACAGGGAACTTGAAAAAAAGGTCACAGAATTTCTGGGTACTGATGATACCATTCTTTTCCCCTCATGCATGGACGCTAATGCCGGAGTTTTTGAAGCAATTCTTACCAGTGAGGATATTATGATCTCTGACAGGCTCGTCCATGCTTCTATAATCGATGGTATGAGACTTTGCAGTGCCCAGCACGATACCTTCAAGCATTCAAATATGGAACATCTTGAAGAAAAGTTATTACTTCACTCAGACAAAAGGATAAAGTTAGTTATTACAGATGGGGTCTTTTCAATGGATGGAGATATCGCGAGGCTTGATGAAATGGTGAGATTATGTGAAAAATATGATGCAATGATACTTGTTGATGATTCTCACTCAACAGGATTTATTGGCAGAACCGGACGTGGTACTCCTGAGCTATGCAATGTTGTCGGCAAAATAGATATTATTACAACTACTTTCGGTAAGGCCCTGGGAGGTGCATCAGGAGGATGTGTTTCCGGGAGAAAAGAAATTGTGGACATGTGCAGACAGAGAGCCCGACCTTATCTTTTTTCAAATACTATCGCTCCGGTGATTGTTTCAGGTGTTTTAAAGGTTTTTGAAATATTATCTTCAAATACAGAACGACGCGATAAGCTTGAAGAAAATACTGCATACTGGAGAAAAGGTTTAAAAGACGCAGGATTTATTTTGAAAGAAGGAGAGAGTCCGATTGTCCCCGTAATGCTCTTTAATGCAAAATTATCACAGGACTTTTCAAAAGATCTTTACAATGAAGGTATTTATGCAATAGGATTCTTTTTTCCAGTTGTGCCGAATGGACAGGCAAGAATCAGAACCCAGATTTCAGCCGGACATGAGAAGCATCACCTGGATAACGCTTTATCAGCTTTTAATAAAGTCGGTAATAAGCACGGAATTCTCGGGCTTACTAAAGAACAAATTGTGGCAAAATATGGATTGTAATTAAAAATGCAGGCAATTATTAATGATTATGATCATAATTTATCAATTATAATAGCTACATTTTTGAATCTTATTTAAAAAGCAAAAAGACATAAATGTACACACCCTATCAGTATCATCTTAAAAATCAACTGAATGAGATAATTGAAGCCGGACTATATAAAAATGAACGAGTAATTGTTTCTCCCCAGGGTGCTGAAATTGAGCTTGAAACAGGCCAAAAGGTACTTAATTTTTGTGCCAATAACTACCTTGGATTATCTGGTAATCCGCAGCTTATCGCTGCAGCAAAGGCAGCTCTCGATGATCATGGTTACGGAATGTCTTCCGTAAGATTTATCTGCGGAACAACCGATCTCCATAAGAAGCTCGAATCAAAAATTGCAGAATTCTTCGGGACCGAAGACACCATTCTTTATGCAGCATGCTTTGATGCCAATGGCGGGGTATTTGAACCTCTCCTTACCAGTGAAGATGCAATCATTTCTGACGCTTTAAATCATGCTTCAATTATTGATGGTGTAAGGCTTTGTAAGGCCCAGCGTTACAGGTACGAAAATGCTGATATGGAGGACCTTGAAGCGCAACTTCAGCTTGCACAGGAACAAAGATTCCGTCTGATTGTCACCGACGGGGTATTTTCGATGGACGGGAATGTGGCACCTCTTGATAAGATAGTTACCCTGGCCGAAAAGTATAACGCAATGGTTATGGTCGATGAATGTCATTCTGCCGGAGTTGTGGGAAGAACTGGCCGTGGAGTTACCGAACTATACAATATTGAAGGAAAGGTTGAAATTATAACCGGAACTCTGGGCAAAGCTTTCGGCGGCGCTATTGGAGGTTTCACAACCGGAAGAAAAGAAATTATTGAGTTGTTGAGACAACGCTCACGTCCATACCTGTTTTCAAATTCAATCCCTCCACTGGTTGCTGCAGCAGGAATTAAAATGGTTGAAATGATGACCGGTACCAACGAACTGCAGGATAAGCTTCATCGCAATTCAGCATACTTTATTGAGAAAATGACAGCTCTTGGTTTTGATATAAAGCCAACACGGTCAGCAATTTGTGCCGTCATGCTTTATGATGCAAAACTCGCGCAGGATTTTGCTGCAAAGCTTCTGACTGAAGGTATTTATGTTACAGGCTTTTTTTACCCGGTTGTTCCAAAAGGCCAGGCAAGGATACGTGTTCAGCTATCTGCCGCACACGAAATTGAGCATCTTGAGAAAGCTGTTAATGCTTTCAAAAAGATCGGAAAGGAGCTTAAGGTAATAAAATAATAAATCAGATTAGCCGCATTTTGATGATCCGCAGTCTTTGCAGATCAGACATCCCTCCTCATAAACGAGATTATGTGAGCCGCACTCACCACATTTGCCTTTTGCCTTTGTCCCGTTAGGAATATATTTCTTGAGTGCACGCTCTACTCCACTCTTCCAGTTGTTTATCGATTCACTGTCGAGCTTAAGCGACTGCACCAGACTAACCACGTCGGCAATGGGCATTTCGTGCCTGAGAACGCCGGATATCAGTTTTGCATAGTTCCAGAATTCCGGTTTGAACATATGTGACAGTCCTTCGATGGTCTTCTTGTATCCGTATTTATCGGTATACTGGAAATCATAACGGGTTTTGCCATCATCCATCCTCATCTTTATTATCTTCCCTTTGATGATGGTTTTTGGAATAGGAAAAATTTCCTCATCTGCAAGTCCTGTAAAAATCTCATAAGGCCTCCCCTCTTTCAGCCCTACAAAGGCGACCCATTTTTCTTCATTGAAATTGAATCTTATCACGTCGCAGTCAAGCACTTTGGGCCGTTTGATCTTTTCAGTCCTGATTTCGTTCTTTCCGGCTATCAGCACACCGTTTCTTGAACCGTCGCGATAAACTGTTGCACCCTTGCACCCCGATTTCCATGCAGTCAGGTACAGTTCACTTACGAGCTCTTCTTTGGCTTCTGCAGGAAGGTTGATTGTCACACTGATAGAGTGGTCGACCCATTTCTGAATTGCACCCTGCATACGGACCTTCGCAATCCAGTCAACATCATTGGCCGAGGCTTTATTATAAGGAGATTTTGCTATTATTTCAGTTATTTCCTCATCACTCATTCTGTTTACTTTATTCGAATCATAACCGTTAAGCTTCAACCAGTCAACAAATTTGTGATGAAATACATTGAATTCTTCCCAGGAATCTCCAACCTCATCCTTAAATGTAACCTTCACGTCTTTATCGTTCGGATTGACTTTTCTTCGTCTTTTGTAAAATACTGAAAAAATAGGTTCAATACCCGAGGTGGTCTGAGTCATCAGGCTGGTAGTTCCTGTGGGAGCAATTGTCAGCAGGGCTATATTACGGCGGCCGAATTTCACCATATTATTATACATTACCGGATCGGCATCTTTCATTCTGAGGATAAAAGGATTATTCTTTTCTCTTTCCGAGTCATATATTGTAAACGCACCCCTCTCCTTTGCCAGATATGTAGATGATTTATAAGCCTCAAGAGCAAGGGTTTTATGGACTTCAACTGAGAAATTTGTCGCTTCATCGGACCCGTATCTGAGTCCGAGGCCTGCCAGCATATCGCCTTCAGCAGTAATACCAATACCTGTCCTTCTGCCTTCTTCTGATTTTTCTCTGATATTTTTCCAGAGGTTCTTTTCTACATGCTTAAGTTCGTTCGATTCAGGATCAGCATCAATTTTTGAGAGTATAAAATCAATTTTTTCAAGTTCGAGGTCGATGATATCATCCATCATCCGCTGTGCCAGTCCCACATGTTCCTTATACAGGTCGAAATTAAATTTAGCTTTCTTTGTGAATGGATCAGCCACGTAGCTGTACAGATTAATAGCCAGTAATCTGCAGCTGTCGTAAGGGCAAAGGGGAATTTCACCGCATGGATTGGTTGACACAGTTGCAAAACCAAGATCGGCATAGCAGTCAGGAACACTCTCCTTAATTATCGTATCCCAGAAAAGCACTCCCGGTTCGGCTGATTTCCATGCATTATGAATGATCTTGGTCCAAAGCTCACCTGCGTCAATATCCTTTACAAATTTCGGATTATCAGAAACAACAGGATACTGTTGCCTGAAGTGCCCATGGGATTCTACTGCATTCATGAAATCGTCAGTAAGCTTGACTGAGACATTTGCCCCGGTTACCTTTCCGCTCTCAAGCTTGGCGTCGATAAATTTTCCACTATCGGGGTGCTTGATCGATATTGACAACATTAAAGCGCCGCGTCTGCCGTCCTGAGCAACTTCGCGTGTTGAATTCGAATATCTTTCCATAAAAGGAACAACTCCGGTGGAAGTAAGGGCGCTGTTCAGAACCGGTGTCCCTTTTGGCCTGATATGCGACAGGTCATGGCCGACTCCGCCGCGGCGTTTCATTAGCTGGACCTGTTCCTGATCAATCTTCATTATCCCGCCGTAAGAATCTGATTTCCCATCGTTTCCGATAACAAAGCAATTCGAAAGTGAAGCAATCTGGTAATCGTTTCCAATGCCTGTCATCGGCCCTCCCTGGGGAACAATGTATTTAAAATCCTTCAGAACATTATAAATAAGTTCTTCCGGAAGCGGATTCTTGTATTTCAGTTCAACCCTGTGAATTTCTCTTGCCAGCCGGCGATGCATATCATCCGGGGTCTTTTCATAAAGGTTGCCGAATGAGTCTTTTAAGGCATACTTATTTGCCCATACCCTCGCAGCCAGCTCATCTCCGTTGAAATATCCGATACTGGCATCAACGGCTTCATCATGAGAATAAGTGACTTTATCAGTTTTCATTTCCTCCTCTCTGGCCGCTCCCTTCACATTAATCTTTTTTCTGTTTTCAGTTGATGAAACATCACTTGGTTTTTCTGATGCAACAGCTGATTCCTGGACAAATAGCTCTCCCATATATAAAAATTATTCTGTTATTCCCTGATTATGTTACTATTAAACGACCGTTGATTTTTTAAGCGGGTATTTGCTAAAATAGATAAGCATCCATCTCAATGCAAGACAAAAATTTTAAGTTTATTAACATTTGACAAGTTAGTTATTAACCACATCCTTAATTTCTGTATATCAGTTACTTAAATGCTTTTCTGATAATCTGGTTTTTCTGATTAAATGTAAAATACCTAGTTATCTGAAAGTTAAAAAAAGCAAAAAAAAAAGAGGCTGTCCTTTTGAGACAGCCCCCGTGCTTTGGTTTAAGAGTTTATCACATTAAAAAAGAAGTCTGATTCCGAGAAGACAACCCCAGGTGCTGGATGTGCTGATATCTTTGCTGATTGTTGTCTTACTTGCAAAGTCATCGAGGGAATTCGCATTCAGTGTATAAACCGGAGCTGCGGTTGCCGTACCCCTGTTGTTTACTCTTAAAGGACGAACGTTTTCAAAGCTTGCAAGAGGATTATAGTAATATGTCCCCCACGAGTCGTTTAAAAGGTTGCCTATATTCAGGAAGTCAATGCTGAACTGAAGTGTGTACCTTCGATCGGTTCCGAAGTTGGTGAAAAGATCCTGAAGCAGTTTTGCATCAAATCTGTGGAGCCATGGCCTGATTTCACCGTAACGTTCTGCATACTGCCCTTTCATGCTGCTGAGGTATTCGTTATTGTTGACATAATTCCAGAAAGCATTGCGCTGTTCATCAACAGTCATTCCCCTGTAAACTGCAAAATCCAGTTCGTCAGCTGTTGCAGGAATATACATCAGATCCGATGAAATACCATCGCCGTTAAGGTCGTTGGAATAAGTATATGACCAGCGTCCCGTCTGATATCCCTGGTAAATGAGTGAAAATGTTGTTGCCAGATGCTGTGCATACTCAATTTTGTACGAAATGTTACCTATAAGTTTATGAGGTGTGGCAAAATTAGAGTAGCTGAGACCCGGATTATTCAGGCTGGTTATAGAAGTGTTGGCTGAAAAGGCAGAATAAGCTGACGAGCCCGGATTAGCTGTAATATCCTTAGCCTCTGTATAGGTATAGGCAAACATGCCAGCGAAGCCGTTTCTGAAGTTCCTTGTCAGCTGTGCAGTCAATGACATCTGATAGCCCTCGTCGGTATTTGCAAGTTCCATGGCACTTCCGACCGAACTTACGACTTTGTTGGTGGTCCAGTACTGGCGGTTATCGGGACCCATCATAACACCGGCAGGGTCTGATTCGTTAATATTCACCTGTTTGACAGCGTTTATGTCTTTCGAAAAGATCGCTTCACCGGTAAATATCATGTTCCATGGAAGTTCAACATCAATACCTATATTGGAACGCCAGATCTGAGGTAATTTGAACTCTTTTGAAACCTGAACAAGGGCTGAACCACTTGGCAGTGTGCTGGGGCTTTGGGGGAAAATATCAGGCCTGCTGGCAATAAATGCTTTGTAATCAGGCTGAAAATCAAGATCGACAAGGTTTGCATTACCCGGACCCCATCCGATCTCGGGAACCTGGATCAGGCCTGAGTTCGTTGGCTGGTTTGTGAACCATACAAAAGGAAGCATCCCTGTGAAAAGGCCTGATCCTCCGCGGATCTGAAGGGAACGGTCGCCCAGAATATCATAATTAAACCCTACACGCGGGGAAACCAGAAGCTGGCTGCTTGGCCATGAGCCAACATCCATCTTCTTGCCATCAGCAAAGGTAAGTGCGGAAATAGCTGGGTTGTCCTCGAGATCATCAAGGTATATCGGCAGTTCCAGACGAACACCATAGGTTACTTTTAACTTCGGGCCCATCTGCCATTCATCCTGTAAATAAGCAGCGGCCAATCCAAAATTCAGCTCAGCTCCCGGAGCATCATTACCATTATAGCCGTAAGTTACTCCGAATCCTGAAGGATCGGCACCGTTAATAAAGTCATCAACAGAGGCGTATCTGTAGTAAGATGTACCTTCACGGATATATGAATTGTAGAAATAAAGATGATCGAAAGCTATCCCGCCGGTCACGGTGTGTTTGTTGAGGTTAACTGTAAGGTTGTCAGTGAAGCTTAAGGTTTTGTTTGTCACATTATTGTTAAAGCTGAAAAGCTCATAACCGAACGACATGTACTGGTCGCCATCCTTCCATATGTCAACAAATGGGAACAGATCGGAATTACTTGTCCTTGTATCTTCAATGTATGTATAGCTGGCCAGGAACTTGTTTGAGAATCTGGTTCCGAAATTGCTGTTAAGTTCACCGGTAAAGGAGCGGACCGTATTTTTGAATCCGTAAAAAGAATTTGAGAATGCCAATGACTGGCTGCTGATCCTCCCCGAGTTGCGTAGGTTATTGGGTGGTCCGCTAGTCGCATTGGTCTCCGAATCTGATGTTCCTACGACGTCGTTGTACCGGAGTGTGAGCTTGTGATTTTTATTTATATTCCAGTCAACGCGGGCAAGGATTTTTGTATTCTTATTCTGGAAAGGATCAAAATCCTTGTATTTACCTGCATCATAATTATAAGTCGACTGAAGAAAATTCTTCACAAGGACCATATCTGATTCCAGAGTACGTGATATTTTCAGGTCGGCATTTGAAACGCCATCAGTGCTTGGTCTCCAGGTTACACCCGGGACAGTTTCGTTTTCAATTTCGCCGCTTACAAAGAAGAACAGTTTATTCTTGAGTATTGGGCCACCCAGACGGAATCCATAGTTTTGAAGGCTCCTGGCGTTTGCACCGGCCACTTCATTCCCGTCGACTGAATTTCCTGTAAATGATTCCGGACGCTGATATGTGTAAATCGATCCCTTAAATGTGTTATCCCCACTGCGTGTAACAGCGTTTATACTTGCACCTGTGAACTGAGACATGCGAACATCATAAGGCGCTATATTTACGGAGATTTCTTCAATCGCATCGAGAGATATTGGCTGGGCATTCCCTCCCGGAAGGGCGTTGCTGCTCAGTCCGAAATTATTGTTGAATGCAGCGCCATCGACCGTTATAGTATTGAAACGTCCATCACGACCTGCTATCGAATTGCCCTGCGCCTGCGGGGTAAGTTTCGAAAAGTCAGTAATACTTCGGTTAATAGAAGGAAGCGTGGCAAGATCACGGCTGTTAACGTTAGTCATACTGCCTGTCCGCTCCGAACTCAGAATTGAGTTCCTGGTTCCTGAGGAGACAACAACCTCCTGCAGGGTGGTTGTGGATTCTCCAAGTTCAGCATCCTGAACATAGCTTTCCCCGAGTTTCAGAACAACATCCGTGTAACTGCTCGACAAATAACCGATAAAAGTTATTTTAACGGTGTAAGGTCCGCCTACGCGCATGTTCTGAATACGGTAATTACCTTTTGCATCTGCCGTTGTGGCATACTGAGTACCTGAGGGAACATGTACTGCGACAACTGCTGCTCCCGGCAATGGTTGCCCGGCACTGTCGAGCACCCTGCCGTTTATCCCTGAGGTTGTTGCTCCCTGCCCGTATATCATAACTGAAACCGACAGGAAAACCAACATCATAAAGACATTTTTCAATTGTTTTATCATAAATTTAGGATTAAGGATTAAATAATTTTTGTTGCAAGATTATCATTATTGAATGACATTGTAAATTTAAAAGGATTAATTTTTTGTTAAAAAAGGAATGGCAATTTACTTCTCTTTGAAAGAAGCCATCTAAACGGGCTTCCAATAGTTGTTAACAACTTATGAGAATGGATTGTTAATATCTCTTAATGCCAACTTTTTCAATATTCTAGCTGTTGCTCCGGCGTTCTCCTTAACATACAGTGAAGCTTTTTCTGCTGATTTTAAGTATTCGCTTTTATCTGTCAGCCAAATATCAATTATCTCCGAAAATTCTTCAAAGCTGGTGAAGCTTTTTGCCCCGTCAAGACTTAATAATTCAACTGCTTCCCTGAATTTTTTATGGTTAGGCCCGAAAAGCACGGGTATACCCCAGCATGCTCCCTCCAGAATATTATGAATGCCTTTCCCGAAGCCACCTCCTATTTCCGCTATCGAGGCATATCTGTACGCTGATGAGAGCATACCTATATTATCTATTATCAGAACCCGGGCGCCGGCTGATTTATCTGAAAAAACGGAAAACCTTGCCACCTCACAGGTGAATAGCTTTTCGAGCCTGTCAATATTTGACCTGTCAATTTCATGAGGCGCAAAAACCCATTTCATCCTCATAGGATTCATGTTGATATAACGCGTAATTATCTCTTCGTCCTGCCGCCAGCTGCTTCCTGCCAGGAACAGCTTCTCTTCCCCTTTAAAACTTTCTATCTGAGGTATGGACTTTGCTGAATCAGCTATTTCGACAACTCTGTCAAAACGGGTATCTCCTGCTACCGTAACATTTTTGATCCCGATCTTCTTCAATAAATCCATTGACTTATTATCCTGAACGAAAATATGGCTGAACCTGAACAGTATTTTTCTGAAAAATCCTCCATACCATCTGAAAAAATGATGATTGGCCCTGAATATACCTGAGATAAGATAAAGCGGAATTTTATTCCTTTCTAAAACCGAAGTATAATTTTCCCAGAATTCATATTTTACAAATATCACAGCTGCAGGATTTATGATTGAAATGAATTTCTTCGCACTCCCTGGCCTGTCGGCGGGAAGGTAGCAGACATAATCGGCAACACTGTAATTCTTCCTGACCTCATATCCTGAAGGTGAAAAAAAAGTCAGCACAATTTTATATTCCGGACAGGCTTTCTTAATCGCTTCAATCAAAGGCCTGCCCTGCTCAAATTCCCCGAGCGAGGCACAATGGATCCAGATATTTGTATTGCCAGGGTCAACTTTATTACGCAATGCAGACTCCCATCCTTTTCTCCCCCTGGTCCATAACCTCGCTTTCGAATTGAATGGCGATAAAATACTGGCTGCCAATACATATATCAGTATGCCAAGATTATATAATAGCTTCATAA
>Ga0209254_10003663_pt1 | contig 14015 bp, 20 predicted proteins | sample FrelakmetDIP11DI_FD_187148 | JGI IMG/M metagenome (GOLD analysis project Ga0209254, IMG submission 187148) | Freshwater lake sediment microbial communities from the University of Notre Dame, USA, for methane emissions studies - DIP11 DI (SPAdes)... | ecosystem: Environmental > Aquatic >...
TTGGGATGGCTCGTTTTCGAAGAACGCGGTGATGGGGACGCCCAGGGATGAGGCTAGCAGCTGCAGCGTGCTTACACTGGGGGAGGTCTTGCCATTCTCGATCAGGCTGAGGGTGTTGACATTTAACCCGCTGGCCTCGGCCAATGCCCGGATGGAAAGCCCGCGCCGGGTGCGCAGCTCGCGCAGTTGGCTGCCGACATCGATTGTATCGGTAGCCGACTCACCAGAGGCAAGAGAATTGGGTAGGAGCTCCTGCCGGCGGGTTTGCTTACGAGGGCGAACTGCTATCGGTGATGCCATTAATACTCTCCGAACGATGTAAAGTTTGAACTGCAGATATACTAATATTATAGTTGAAAATGAGTAAAACACAAGGGGGAAACACAAAAAATTGGTTGTCATGGGCCTTTGAAGGAAACTTACTGCCCGGTATATTTCAATCGAGCGGCGAGCGTAAAACTGTGCTACCGATTCGGTTACGATCCCCGGATCTGCTTGTATACCTACCAGGGCAAGTTCGAGCCCAGGCAAATCTTCTGCAGGGTAGAAGAAAAAGTCGCTGGAGATTTGATATGCATACCGGGTTAATTACCCTTGCGAGGATAGAGCTCCCACATACGAGCCAGTTCGTCTGCTTCGCAGTGGATTTCCTGATAACGCGTGACCTGTCCATCTTTATAAATCTGTACGCTTTTTTCCTCTGTAATCTGGCCGATATCGGCAAAGTAAATACCTTTATCTTTGAGGCTCTGGCTGGTAATCTCTATGTTTTCTGGTGGGATGGTGGCAACCAGGGTGCCGGAGGAAAGCATCTTGAGAGGATCAAATAGGAAAGCATTGGCAAAACGAGAGACAATCCGGTGGATGGGAATGCGATCTGCATCCACCCACATGCCAACTTCCGACAACTTTGCAATCTCTAAAAGGGTTTCTAACAAACCGCCGCGTGTCACATCGTGCATAGCTGTTGCACCTTGTTCAGCTAAAACCAGTGCCTCTGAGATGATGCTAATACCCGTCATCAATTGGCGCGCCTCAATAAGCTCGTCCTTGCCCAGCCCTAATCGCTGAGCAATATCGGCGAAATCATAGGCAAGGATGGCCGTTCCCTCAAGGGCAATCCCTTTTGTAACCAATATATGGTTCCCGACATGGGCACCTTTGGTACAAACAGGATTGCGGCCGGAAATGGTGCCCAACGCGGTGACCGCAACCAAAGGCCTGGATAAGTTTGAAGAGTATCCGGTATGTCCCCCAATGATAGAGACTCCTGTCTCACTTGCTGCGCGGCCAACATCGCGCATGATTTCATTTAGAAGCATTTCGTCTTCTTTTTGGGGCACCAGGACCAGCGGCAAAATCCAGCGTGGCAGCGTGCCGCTGGTGGCGATATCATTGCAGGCCACATGGACAGCAAGCCAGCCAATGTTTTTAACAGCACCAATGATCGGGTCCAGGTGTGAAACCAAAATCCCATCATTGATCCGTGTCAGCGCGACATCTTCACCGAAAACCGCGCCCAGAATTACATCAGGGTCGTGACATTTAAGGTAAGGGTGGACATATTTGTTCAGGACTTCGAGTGAGAATTTCGACATTGAACACATTATCCTTGCGGTTTCAAATTGGGGTAGTACGCTGGTGAGGCGCTCCAAAACCGGATACCGTAACGCTCCACAACCTGCGCCTTGCCGCTCTTTTCTAATTCGGTCAGCGTTTCAGCTACTTCTCCCGGGATCCAGTGTTTTAACGTCTCGATCAACTCATCCTCTCGCATTGGGTGGCGGGTGATGATCCCGACTACTGCATCCACCAATGATTCAGTCCCGCTGAGGTCAAAAGAACCACTGGCTGGGTGGATAATCCTGGCAATATCGCCGAGAATGGCGCGGGCGCGTAACAACCCTTCCGCGTCCGAGGGCTGCACCCAGGTCTCCACAGGGGGACGGGTTGGTTGCAGGATATGCACTTCGTCGGGTTGGATGTTCTTCAGCACTGTGGCAATTTCCTTTAACGCTGCCTCGGTGTCATTTAGACCCCGCACCAGCATGACCTCAACCCACAACTTGCCTTGATAATCTGCTCGAAAGGCAGCCAGCCCCTGGATAAGACGCTCGAAGCTTACCTCTGGATGAGGGCGATTGATCTTGCGGTACAGCTTGGCGTTGCCTGCGTCCAGGGATGGCAGCACTGCATCTGCCGGAGACAATTCAAGGCGTACTTCTGGCAGGTACAGCAAAGACCCGTTGGTGATGACTGCAATAGGCAGATGAGTTAGCGACTTCACTTGTCGGATCAGCCAGCCAATGCCTGCATGCAATGTTGTCTCGCCCGAACCGATAAATGTAATCCAGTCAATTTCACCTGGCTGGTGGGATGCCAGGGCCTGTTCAACCTCAATGATCATATCTTCACGCGGAAAGTAATCGACTCGTTCATTTGTCAACGGTATGCTGCGTCCCAATTGGCAATAGACACAGTTCCAATTACAGGTTTTGAGTGGGACAGGATCGATCCCTAAGGATTGTCCTAAGCGCCGTGAAGGTACCGGTCCGAAAATGTATTTCATCGCTTCACTCCGGTAAATAGGGATCGAATCGTCGATACATCCAGTGTGATATTGCCAGTGCGCCATAGCTGGAGTAGGCCAATACTTGCGTCCCTACCGGCTGCATCATATGATTTGCAACCAATGGACATTTAATCTTGAATAAAAAGAAAAGATTGCCCGGCTGATTGCTGAGAGACTCATAATTGCCCTGACCCTTTGCAATAATCAGGTCGGCCTCGGCAAAGCGACGGCGGAATTCCTGGCTGCAGTCATCCAGAAGTGTTCCTGGTGCGTCCGAACCATTGTCCATAATCTCGACGAAACCATCCAGGCCTACTGCCCGCGCATCAGCCAACGTGGCATCATTCATAATAGGGGCGCCGCGTACAACGAGCGTAACCGGCTCAGGTGAAATTTGTTCAATCAAAAGCCGGTCGAAAGCAATTTCACCTGCATTATCGGCGAGGTATAAGATGGATCGCGCTTTAGAAATGGCTTGGAGAAATCGTTCCTGTTCACCATAGAATGGCTCGGATAAGGCTTGCTGCACAGCCTGATGCACATCCACCTCGCTTATATTTCCGTTAACAGCCATATCAATCATATTCCCTGCAATCGCTAACCGGGCTGCGGTCATCAGGGGGGAATTAGAAAATTGAATATTGGCTCTTAGCTCAGGCAGTAATTTGAGAGAGATACGGTTTTGTTGCGTTTTTGCCGCCAGGTAAGGATCTTCTATGCCCGTGATCTCCCGCAATCGCCGGTGGATGCGCTGCGCCATGGCTGGTGGTGACTGATGTAAATCCATCTCTTCAGTCCAATGTAAGACTTCGCGCATTACCTGCTCATGAATAGAAGGGTCCTTTGTTACCAGCCTGACTGATTCCAGGGCCTGTCTCAAGAGGCAGGGAACACAATCCAGTGAAGTATTCATAGCTTTTTATAGGGTTACCGGCACTCGCACTAATTCACCATGCTCATTTTTCTGTACCGTATACAAATCATCCCAATTTTCTATTCGATCGATGAATAACACGCCATCCAGGTGATCAATCTCGTGATGGACAACCACAGCGGCGAAGCCTTCAAAAACTCGATCGAAAGATTTACCGTCTTCATCCAGCCCTGTCAAGCGCAGGCGATGCGGACGGGAAGTCTCACCGAATAGTCCTGGGAAGCTAAGGCACCCATCAAAATCTTTTTGTACCTCACTGGCTTCGATGATCTTGGGGTTAACCAGGACGATGGGCGGCCCCGGCTCACCACTCTCATCGCTGGCATCCCTTAAGCTCACAACTACGACGCGCTGGTGTGTGTTGATTTGGGGAGCAGCCAGTCCAATCCCATCGGAGCTGGCCAATAAGGTGTCTTTCAAGTCGAGAATTAGTCGCATCACCTTCTTGTTCAATCCCGCAACTGGCTCACTCTTTCGACGAAGTTCCGCTTTGTGTTGCGGATAAATCAGGATATCACGAACTGCCATCTTTATTTCCAGGTATCCCTTTCTTCATAGTTGCCCTGCATCTTCCAACCTATCCAGGATTTTCTGGGCTTCTGACATCGCTTCATCCTCCTTAATTGGCGTGCCTCTCAGCCAGGAGCGGGAGATGGAAGGGTACTGGTGAATAACCCCAATCGGCTCAATCCCCTTCTCGCTCAATCTCTGGCGCAAATAATCTTCTTCCTCCTCGCTCTGAACCCGGTTCAGCACGAACCAGATATTCTCGATGCTAGCCTCGGTGAAAATCTTATTCGCCCAGGCAATTAGCTCTGGGCTTTTCAGATGAGCGGTGGATGGCAGTACATCCGCTTGGATTTGCTCAAGCATGTGTTTCATATTAGCCGCCATTTCCACAGAAGCAGTGGTGGGATCTACAACAACAATCGCCCAATCCAGGTTGGTAAGAACGCCACGAGCGGTGTCTTCAAAGCCCGCTTTGAAGTCCACAAGGGTGACCGGCGATTCTCCTAGTACGTAAATCTGAAGGTCGCGTGCGATCTTTGCCACCGGCCCATCACATCCCGCTCCAGGTCCTTGATTGCCTATCTTGCCGGCGATGAGGAATGCGATCCCATCCGGACTTTCTGCATAGTATTCGTGATTTAGAGACTCCAATTCGATTTCCGCTCCAGCTAAAGGTAATGGATCGTCCACCGGGCAGGTGACAGCCCCTCCGCTAAAGATCATCCCTCCAAAATAATCTATTAAATGCCTTGGTGATTGAGCAATGTCAAGCATACGGAACAACCCGATATTGGTGGAGTCAGCATCCAGCACACATACTGAGTAACCACGCTCGCACATTGCCCTGGCAAGCAGCACAGTCACAGTGCTTTTACCGGCGCCTCCTTTGCCAAATAATCCTATCCGTTTGCCGTTTAGTGGCATCTTCCTCGCTTCGGTTTGCATGTCTATGGCTCCTAAAATTGATCAACTTGCTCAGTTTTTCGACAACGATGTAATTCGCCACCATTTCGGCTTTACATTCAGTTATAAGCCTTTCGAGTGGCCTCATCCGCCATCGTTGGCTCTAATAGCGGGCGCCATTTCGAATCTTCCCACGTCCCCAGACTTGTATGCAGATCCAGATACTTTTCGGGGATTGGATGCGTGCCTGCAACAACTTCTACCCCATACCGTTTCTCAAGGAAAGCCTTGAACGTATGGATATACGGACAGGGAGGATAACCGACCAGCAGCCCGGTAGCCAGGTGGATCACCTGTGCTCCATTTCGTACCATTTCCTCTCCCGTGTATTCAACGTTGCCGCCTGGGCAACCGTCGCAAGTGGTATAGCCCACCAACTCAATATCAGAATCGGCATATTTGGCGAATGCGCCTTCCTTGTTCCTCATCGCGCGCAGGCATTTCCCACCTGCGCAGGTTCGATAGCGGTTGCAAATAATGATCCCGATTTTGGTTTTATTGCTCATTTCTCTATCCTTTATCAGGTCAAACGTGGATCCTCTCTAATGATCTTTCAGGCTGGGTGGTGAGCTTTCACAGGTATCGCCTGGATAAATGCTTTCAGCAGTTCCGGGATTTCGGTCAGCATCACCGATTCAACCATTCCAGCATCACACAATGCAGTTACTTGGTGATCAATTGGCAGCTGCGCCAGAAGCGGCGCATTTGCTGTCATCATCACCTCATATGTATGACTGGGGCCAAAAATGAAATGCCGCTTGCCGGTGTCTGGGCAGATGAAGTAAGCCATGTTCTCCACAACGCCAACGATAGGTGTCTGGAGCATTTGCGCCATGTGCACGGCTTTGCGCACGATCATGGATGCCAGGCCTTGTGGGGTCGTGACCATCACGATCCCATTGACTGGCAGCGACTGCATGGTTGTCAGGGATGCGTCTGAGGTGCCGGGTGGTAAATCGACCAGCAAGTAATCCAGGTCACCCCACATCACATCACCCCATAGTTGAGTGATCGCCCTTCCAATCAGAGGCCCTCGCCAGATCACTGGTTGATCCTCACTCTCGAGCAGGAAGTTCATCGAGATAACCTTCACCCCGGACTCGCTCTGTAATGGCCGGATGCCCACCGGACCAGGTTCTACTGGTCCACGCAACCCAAACAACATGGGAATACTGGGACCGGTGATATCCGCATCTAGCACACCCACCTGGTAACTATCACGCGCCAGCGCGGTTGCCAACAGGCTGGTGACCAGGGATTTCCCAACGCCACCTTTGCCACTCATCACCGCAACCACGCGCTGGATGCGGTTATACTGAGCCGCAGCCCCTTCTGGTTGCTCACCAAAGAGCGCCTTACGTTCTTCATTGGTCATGGCGGTCATGTGTACAACCACTTCTTTCACTTCCGGCAGAGCAGTGATTGCGGCACGCACATCGGATTCGATCTGGTTCTTGAGTGGGCAGTTTGGCATGGTTAGAGCAATGGTCACCTCAATGGAACCTTTGTTCACCTGTACATCGCGCACCATTTTTAGATCGGTCAGGCTGCGGTGCAGTTCAGGATCGTTGACTTGAGCTAAAACTTCGAGTACCTTGTTTTTATTCAACATGAGTATCTCCTGATCTCCTTTTCGTATAGTCGGTTATGAATCCAAGGTATCAGATAAACCTTTTTAATGCATTAATGATTTAGAACAGTTCTGCGTGATAACCACCAACTTATCAGGAAAAGGAAGCCAGCGATCAAAAAGGGGACCCCAGTTACAAGGATTGAAAATTGTAGGTAGGCTTCACTATCCACTGCGGCGATGAAGGCGAAAAGGATCCCCCAGACGATCATAACAATTCCACCGAGGCCTTCTGTCCGCCAGGCGAGGATCACGCTAATAATTGAAGCAGTCACAAGGGCTAGTAAGAGCGCCATTTCCCAGTTTAAGCACACAAATCCGACCAGCAAGTCGCAGGCGATGATATCCAACAGGATAAACAGCCAGAAGGCCGTAGCTGACGAACTGATTACCCGGGCTGCCCGGCGTGTCGTTTGCTGTGTGATACGAATTACGCCATTCATGTCGACACACTCCTTTGACATCTCAGAACCCGTAATTTGCACTAATCTAAATCCACCGTCGAACTTTCTTCTTGTAATCCAGCCAAGCTGGTCCAAATTTCTCTTCGAGCATACGCTCCTCAACGCTGATGAATGAGATTTCCAACAACACAATCAAGATAAGGATGATTACCCAGGGTGATAATGTACCTAATAAGATGGCGACCCCAGCCAGAATTAGCACAAATCCGAGATACATTGGATGGCGACTGATGTGGAAAACGCTATCGGTGATGAGTGCGGTAGATTCCTGAAAGGGTTTGACGGTGGTGCCCGCTCTGCGGAATGCGCTGTCTGCCATCAGATTGAGCACAATGCCGAGTATGACCGGGATCAGGCCAGCTAACTTCCAGGGCATGTTGATAAGTCTGGCTAGAGGGAGTGCGAAATGGAGAATGACCATGATACAAATGGCGATCCACATATAAGTAGGAGGCATTATTTTCTTTATCATTTTTCACTGCTCACGTTCACGTTGCCAATCTTTGAGCGCTTGCTTGAGCCAGGTGTTCAGTTCGTCCATGAGCGCAAAATCGACCACTTTAACATCCTGTGAGGTGACACCCGGTACCTCGGAAACTGCCTCTTGAATGGCGTTTGCCAGCGGCACGGCAATTGGGCATAATGGCGAAGATGGACGGAAGATGTAGGATACGAAACCATCCCCATTCACAGTTAGATCTTCGATCAGGCGCATGCGCACTATATCCACCCCGGTTTCAGGGTCGATGACCTGAGAGAGCCGCTCAAGAATGGCTTGGCGCAGCGTTTCAACATCTGTCATGGAGTACCTCCATGCTCATCCAGCCGGGCAGCAACGGTTTGCCAGGCAGCGATCATGGCCAGGCTGGCTGGAGAGGCAGGTTGGTATACCGTTACTGGCTCGCCGTGGATCATGGCTACGGTGACAGCCGGATCAAATGGAATCCGCCCGATGATCTCAACGCCCAATCTAGCGCAGACTGATTCGATCTGCGCGGCGCCTTCCGGGTAGATGTCGGCCTTATTAATCACCACCAGCGCCGGGATACGGAAGTGAGCGGTGGTTTGTAGGACCCGCTCCAGGTCGTGAACCCCAGCCGCAGAGGGTTCAGTGACAATCAGAGCCAGGTGCGCCCCCGCTGCTGCAGAGATCACCGGACAGCCAATCCCTGGCGGGCCATCTACAATCACTGCCTGGCGGGAGGCATCCAGCGCTAGAAGACGAGCATTTTGCTTGACCAGGGTGACCAATTTGCCAGAGTTTTCTTGCGCCGGGTAGAGATCGGCATGAAAGAGCGTTCCAAAGCGGCTCTCCGATCGAAACCATTGGCCAGCGATCTGGGGTTCCATATGCATGGCATCCTCAGGGCATTGGTACACACAGGCCGCGCAGCCGTCGCAAGCGATGGGATCCACAGAATAGCAGTTCGATATAAACTGGATCGCAGTAAAGCGACACACTTCATCACAAATGCCACAGCATTGGCAAAGTTCAGGGTCAATGACAGCCACAGAGCCGCCAGTGAATTCGTGCGTATCAAGGCGTACAGGGCGTATCACCAGCTCCAGGTTGGCGGCATCGACATCGGCGTCTGCCAGTACGACCGGCAGCGGAGATGGACCGTCGTGCGCCAGGTGTGCAAATGCGGCCGCCAGGCTGGTTTTGCCGGTACCACCTTTTCCACTTAAAATAACCAATTGTTTCATTTGATATTAACTCTACTCAAATCTCAACACCGAACCAGCCGGACATGGATGTACTTTTTCAACAAATGCTTCTGAAAGAGTAACCAGGGCGTTTTCACCAGTACAATGGTTGAGATAAAAGTTCGGTACCACTCCCGCGCTTGTGACGCGTAAAACTGTAATCGCATACTCCAGGGTATCCGTATCCACATTGGCGAGATGTGTACCGCCGGCGATAGCTGCGATCTTTTTGTTAAATCTACGTCGCACATGCGCCAGGGTATTTAACAGCCCTGCATGGCAGCAACCACAGATGACTATCAATCCAGACTGCGCTTCTAAAACCAACGCCATATCGTCGCGATATGGGTCGGGCTGCCAACCCGTGTCCGTTTTGATGTAATGATGGGAGCTGCGCCTTTCAAATGTTGTTCGCGGGTTAATCTCGCCAGTTGTCCATACCCCAGGAAATACCTGATTTGGCTCAGTGCTCAAAACCAGGGTAGTATGTTGCGCCAGGTCGGCTTGCGTCATGCGCAGGCCAATGCTGCGTGTCTGTCCGTCTTTAATGGCATAACGCTCGCGGAACAAATCGGGATGGGCATAGAGGGGCAAGCCAGGCTTATTTCTTTGTTGAAATGCTTCCAACCCACCCGTGTGGTCGTAATGCGCATGGCTGAGAACCAGGGCGTCGATCTGACTCAGGTCAAGACCTAATTGTTTGGCATTTTGCACCAGCACATCACCGCTTTGTCCGGTATCAAAAAGCAATCGGCTGGCGGGTGTCTCGATCGCAAACGCAATGCCGTGCTCGGCCTGGAAGCTAGCTGCATCCAATGTGTTGTCATCAACCAGACAGTGCAACGTGAACATTTATACCCAAATTCAACCCTTATCAGTGATCAAACGACGATAGTAGGAATGGCTGGTATACAGGGCGGCAGCCGGGTTGTGACCAGTGACGCGATCCTTGGCCACCAGCACTGTCACTGGTGCGTCCGAATGGCGGAAGAAGAGACTGTCGTGCCCCACGCACAGTCCCACGGCGATGTTTAGTCCAGTGGCGGCTTTGTTCAGTAGGCTGGCCTGCCCGATCGGGTTGCATAACGCCTCGAACTGGCTGGGGTGGATTTTCTCCTCGTCTTTCAACCCGATCGCTTCTTTGGGAATCGAGCCAACCTTGCAGCAGACGCTGCTGACCTGAAAGCCGTTTATTTCCAGAATTTTCTGCAACAGGCTAGCTTCATGGAGCAAGCCGACGCAGGTTGCAATACCTAAGTGCGAGACGCCAAGTCGTTGCGCAAATTCCATCACTTCCTGTACGCGCGGCCAACGGCAATAGCCAGCTGCTTCCACCTGGGCTGCCGAGCGTGCCAGGTGCTGAATTTCGGCATTCTTCTGGTAGGTTTGGCGGGCTTCGACCAGGGCAGTGGATTCATCCAATGCCGGGCAGAATGCTGGCAGGGATTTAGCGCCGGGTTCTTCGCGGCAGGCCTGTATCCGGCAGATTGAACAATTGAGTTCCATGTACGCTCCTATGGGTGATGTCATGATTGGCTGTCCTTGATCTGCTGGATCATCCTCCTAAAGACGGCAGTATATTCCGGGTGAATTTCCACCAGTGTTTTCCCCTGGGCCACGCCCTCAGCAATGGCGCGCTCGAAGGGTATGCGCAGCAGCACTGGCAGTTGTTGATGTCCACAGAACTCATCCATTTCTGGGTAAGGGCCGTTCTCCCGGTTGATGATCACGCCCGCTGGGGCGCCTAACTCACCGGCGACCTGGGCAGCCAGGCGTAAGTCGTGCAGGCCGAAAGGCGTCGGCTCCGTTACCAGCAGCAAGTAGTCGCTGCCGCGCACAGTCTCAACCACCGGGCAAGAAGTTCCAGGTGGAGCGTCGCGGATGGTCACCTGCCCAGCCTGGGGGACAGCCCATTTTTTTAGCTGGCGGATGACCGGCACAGCCATTGGTTCGCCCACATCCAGCACGCCGCGCGCAAATGTGATGCCTGCTTTGGCCAGCCCCCGCTCGAGCACGCCCATCCGATCAGGGATCTCTGTGATAGCCTTCACTGGACATAACGCGGTACAGCTTCCGCAGCCGTGGCACAGTTGTGGAAATACCAATGTCTTTTGGCCCAGTACTACAATGGCATGATATTGGCAGACCTCGGCGCATTTCCCGCAATAGGTGCATTTGGATTCATCCACCTCAGGGATGAGCAGGTCTACATCCTGCTGTTCAAACAACCTGGGATGTAAAAACAGGTGGGCGTTAGGCGCCTCTACATCACAATCCAGGAAAAGCGGCGGAGGGGTTAGCTCCGCCGTTAGGCTAAGGGCTAAGCTGGTAGCAATAGTGGTCTTACCGGTTCCACCTTTGCCGCTGGCAATCGAAATGATCATGGATTATCTTCGCCCGTGATGCCCCTGTCCAGTCGGCGCGCTAACACTTGTAAGCTGATTCGCTTTGAATTTCTCAACGGCCTCCCGTCCGGTGCGGCTTGTTCCCAACAAGTACATTGCAATGCCAGCTGCCTGAAGGGCGTTGTAAGCATTGGGGCCGAAGTCACCGCTAATGGCCGCCTCGACTTTTTGGTTTGAAGCGAATTGCGCTGCAAGCGTGCCAGCTCCGCCCGATGCATTTATTCCAGGATTCGGATGAGCAATCCATTCAAGGTTGACGGTATCCACAATCAGAAAATAGTCACACCGACCGAAGCGATGGTCTACATCTGCCTCAAGAGCAGGAGCAGTGGCTGTGATGAGGATTTTCATAGGTTTACCTGTTTTCCTACTCGCGGGTCATTTTTGTGCCACATTTTGGACAGTTCTGATCCAAGCAACGTTGTCCAGCCAAGTGGGGCTGCTTATACCCGCACTTGGGGCAAATGCAGTAACCGCCGGGGCCAGAACCGGGCTTGTTACCGCCGCCGCTTCCGCCGATTCCACTTGAGCCACGACCGAAGCCGCGTCCCTGGCCTGCACCCGGACTGGTCTCATTGCTCTTTTGGCCGAATCGGTTCCGAAAGAAACTTCTTATCATGGTCATTTCCTCTCTTCATTCCATATCCGGTTTCCACACTTCCCAGACCTTGCCCACCAGATCTGGTCCTGGCTTAAGGGTCAGTTTGCCAGGCTCCCAGCCTGCGGGAGTGGCTTCTTTGCCGCCAGTGGCGCGCACGTGCTGGAAGGCTTGAATTTGCCGAATTGATTCAACAAACTTACGCCCAACCGGTGGTGTGAGCACTTCCATGGCCTGCACCACGCCATCCGGGTCAATGATGAAACGCCCGCGCAGCTCAATGCCCTGGCTTTCGTCCCACACGCCGTAGGCGCGTCCCACGTTGCCGGCCTGGTCAGAGGCCATATGGAAGGGAACGCCGCCCTTAACCATCTTGCTCAACTCGTGGTCGTTCCACATCTTGTGGACAAAGTGGCTGTCTACGCTGACCGAAATCACCTCTACCCCCAACTCCTGGAGCACCGGGTATTTGTCGGCGACCGCCGACACTTCTGTCGCTCAGACAAAGGTGAAATCGCCGGGGTAGAAGCAAAGTAATACCCACTTGCCGGCAAAATCGGATAATTTGACAGGACCAAAACTGCCCTTGTAGTAAGCCGGGGCGGTGAAATCAGGGGCTTTTTGCCCAACCAGGACGGTCATAGGTTTCTCCTTTTGTTCGGTTAGAGATGGTGGATGAGATTCGGTCGAAGCTGGCTTATCGCTTGTTATTGCGCCCGTCACACGGGCACATCCAACGCTTTCTGTCATAACGCCTCCTTATCTGGTGTGAATACTGTGTATCAAGTACGGCTTGCTTTTCTCATGCAATCGGCTTTCCAGCAGCGATAACCGAAGATCACGATGCCAATCATTACAATCCCTATCGCAGACAGCCCCACCAGCTGCCAGGTGTCAAAATGCCTTGTGATCAACCATCCAGATTCAGGTGGTTGCTCCACAGGTACAGCAGCCAGCGCTGCTGGTGTTGCAGTAATAAGAGGTATCGGCGTTGCACTGACCCCAGCCACCTTGGTAAATGTGACCACCCGCGACATATAATCTTCCTGATGACAGGTCTGGCAGCGCTCGGCATGACCGCGGGTTGGGTAAAGCACCAGCCCTTCATGAGCCACATCCTTTAACGGGCTGTCCGTACGACCCCCATGGCAATATACGCAATGCATTGGGGCATCGCACAAACAAAACCACTTGCCGCTGTCGTACAGGTAGTATTGGTGCTCGTGGCAGGTTACGCAGTTGGCGTCGTTCTCTGGTGTGGGCTCCTGGGCCTGGGCGAGATCGGTCTGTGGCATGAGCAAAATCGCCAATCCAAAAATCACAATCCAGACAGCAAGCCATTTATGCAACATTGCGCACCTCCTGGAATATAGTTGGATTGGAGAATCGAAATGAAACATCTTCTATCCTGGTTTAAAATGCCGCTCGGTAGGACGATCGCTTTCGTCTGCTGGACACATGATCAGCAATGACCGTGAGACTGTCTCACCTACATTCTTCCAGCAGTGGGGAAGATAGGCTTCAAAAAGCAGGCTGTCGCCTGGGTCAAGCGGGTAGACCCGCTTCTCAATGATGTAGGATAAATGACCCTCCAGGCAGTATACAAGTTCAAGTCCCGTATGGACAATGGGGGTCGAACCGCTGTCAGCCTTCGGTTCCAGGGTGACTAAGAATGGTTGCCCTCCTCGTAGAGTCAATCCTGCTCCCAGGTCTTCCAGAGTTCCATATGCAAAAGCTGCCTTGCGGCGTTGGCCTGCTTTCTGGTAAGAGATATTGTTTTTTGGGGTATCGCTCTCGAAGAAACTGGTAATGGGAATTTCTAAGGCGCTGGCTAGAAGTTGGAGCGTGCCCACACTGGGGGAGGTCTTGCCATTCTCGATCAGGCTAAGGGTGTTGACATTTAACCCGCTGGCCCCGGCCAATGCCCGGATGGAAAGCCCGCGCCGGGTGCGCAGCTCGCGCAGCTGGCTGCCGACATCGATCAGATCGGGAGACGATTCATTGGATTTAAGGGAATCTGGCATAGCCTCCTCCAGCCATTTTGGCCGGCGGTGCATCGGTTTGCGGGTGGGAATGGGTGTTTCGGATGCCATTAGCCTACTCCGGGTTGAACCAGGTCTGTTTGGGTTTATACTAATATTATAGTTGAAAAAATAAAAAAATCAACAGGAAATACACAAAATAATAGTTGAAATAGAAATTTCCGAGGTAGGTAATATTTTTTACCTACCT
>Ga0209254_10003664_pt1 | contig 14013 bp, 11 predicted proteins | sample FrelakmetDIP11DI_FD_187148 | JGI IMG/M metagenome (GOLD analysis project Ga0209254, IMG submission 187148) | Freshwater lake sediment microbial communities from the University of Notre Dame, USA, for methane emissions studies - DIP11 DI (SPAdes)... | ecosystem: Environmental > Aquatic >...
CATGGGATTTCTGAAGGAGGTTATGATGAAAAAGAATGTCGTCGGTTTTGATGTCGTTGAATTGTGTCCGTCACCAACTAATAAAGCACCTGATTTTATTGCTGCAAAGATTATATATCAGTTGCTGAGCTATAAATTTTGCTGATACATCAACCTGCTTTTCCCGGTTTAATCCACCCCGATCCCAACACCCAGTCTCCTTCTTTATCTTAACCCATCACCTTTCCTCTTCCCTTAAACAATAAGGGAAGAGGTGAAACTATTTAGTTTACAAAGGGATGCCCCTCTCTTATTGTTTAAGAGAGGGGATAGGTGAGAGTTAAGAAAGTAACCTGAAAGAAGGTGTTGGGGGATGAGGTCAATCCTCTTTCTTGGCTTCCTCCCAGATCACATTCATTTCATCAAGGCTCATGTCGTGAAGAGATTTCCCCTTTAAAAGCGTCTCTTTTTCGAGGTAATTGAAACGTCTGATGAATTTTCTGTTTGTTTTCTCAAGGGCAGCCTCAGGATCAATCCCGTAAAGACGTGATGCATTAATGAGTGAGAACATGACATCACCCAGTTCTGATTCAATACTTTCAGTATTGTGGTCGTCGATTTCCTCCTTCAGTTCTTTCAGTTCTTCAAGAACCTTATCCCAGATCTGGTCACGGACTTCCCAGTCGAAACCAACTCCTCTGACTTTCTCCTGGATCCTGTTTGCCTTTACAATTGCCGGAAGGGAGGTCGGAACACCTGATAAAACTGGATTATAATCAGAATTCTCTTTTATTTTAAGATGTTCCCAGTTTTTTTCGACTTCTGTGGCACCCGAAACTTTCACTTCCCCAAAAACATGAGGATGCCGGTATATAAGTTTTTCATTTATTCCTTTCAGTACATCCTTCATGGAAAACAGGTTTTTTTCAGAACCTATCCTGGCATAAAACACAATGTGAAGCATCAGATCGCCGAGTTCATTTTTTATTCCTTCATCATTACCTGAAGAAATTGCATCAGCCAGTTCATATGTCTCTTCAATTGTAAGTTTTCGGAGGCTTTCGCTGGTCTGTTTCATATCCCACGGACATTTTACCCTGAGGACATCAATTGTATCAAGGAGCTTGCTGAACTCCATACAGCTTTCTTCTTTCTCTGTCATTAATAATATTGTTAAAACAGCCGGTCGGCAGGTGTTGTCTTATTTATCATGTCAACTCTTACAGCGGAACCAATGGAAAGATTCAGAAGTTCCGATATATCAGCACCATTAATTGAAATTTCAAGCAGGTCCAGTGAGTTGAACCTGGCAAGCATATCACCCACTGGCAAATCTTTATATTTGACGGATATCTGCTCTGTAAAGTTCTTAGTGGACTGAACTGAAATCCTGAAATCCTTCTTATCGAATACCCTGTAGAAAAGCTCTTTTGTAATATTTGAAATAGCATTCCCATAAGAGTCGATAAAAATTATACTTCCGATTATAACCTCCTTATCTATTGTCGCTCTAAGCGGAAGCCTCTCCAATACTGCAGTCAGTGGCGTTCCCAACTCCGAAGGATTCATACCTGAAAAGAGACCGGCCGCAGCCCCGGCAAAAATATCAAGCTCATCAGTTCTTCCTTTTGGATCTATTCTTATAATCTCATCAGGATCGGCATTAAGTATAAGATTGAATATCCCGTTATTGGTGCCAATAAAATAATGGCCTCTCGCTTTGACAATCATGTATTCTTCATCTTTTTGAGCCTCCGACTGAATGCAGATTATATGTATTGACCCATCAGGATAATTATGAAAAGTATTCCTGATTACAAATGAAGCATGAGAGATATTAAAAGGCGGAATATTGAACGCATTGTCAATAACTGTTGCGTCGGGACACATGCTGTATAACTTACCTTTTATGATACCATTATAAATATCATCAGGTCTCCATTCAGTTGTCAGGGTAATTACAGGCATCAGGAAAAAACTTAAAGCAAAGATAATCTTCTAAATAAAAAATAAGCTTACTTTGTGAGGTTCTGATGATCTTTTTTATACTGAGCTTCCCGAAAGTATTTTTGCTCCCTTAATCCATGATGCTTCAGGCAGGACGGACCTAAAGGGATTTTAAAAATGAGAAAACACAAGAGTCCCCCATTAAGAAGTTGGGGGCCAGGATGAATGGCTTTCGGATTAGCATGATATTTCTGAGATCAGGAACCTGGAAATTATTCAAGAATCCGATGACAGAGATTATTATAGTTTTGGAAAACATTGATCCGGTAATCTTTTACGGTACAAATAACTTCCTGCTGGAAAAAATACAGGGATTCTTTCCCAAGATAAAGATCATAGCCCGGGGAAACGAACTAAAATGTATGGGTGAGGAAAGGGAGATCGCTCTGTTTGCCGAAAAATTCAATGAGATCATTGAATACTACCAGAAATACAACCGACTTGATGCCGAGGACATTGAAAAGTACTTTTTTGATGCTGAACATATGAAAAGTGCTTCAGATGGTCAGTTTGAGCAGGTGATTGTTTTTGGAACCAGCGGCAAGCCGATAAGAGCCAGAACTATAAATCAGGTTATTCTGATAAATGACTACAAGACAAACGATCTGATAATCGCTGAAGGCCCGGCAGGAACCGGTAAAACTTATACATCCATAGCTTTGGCAGTGAGAGCCCTTAGAGAACGAGAGGTTAAGAAGATTATTCTTGCACGTCCGGCTGTCGAGGCAGGAGAAAGACTTGGTTTCCTTCCGGGAGATATGAAAGAGAAGCTCGATCCATACCTTCAACCGCTGTACGATGCCCTCCATGATATGATACCCTTCAAGAAGCTTGAAACATGGATGGAAGATGGGACCGTTCAAATTGCGCCTTTGGCTTTTATGCGGGGAAGGACTCTCGAAAATGCCTTCGTGATTCTCGATGAAGCCCAGAATGCAACAATAAATCAGCTTAAGATGTTCCTGACAAGAATGGGCGTAAGCTCCAAATTCATTATGACTGGTGATACAACACAAATTGATCTTCCCAGAAAGTCAGAATCGGGATTGCTTCAGGCAATGAGAATACTGGCAAATATTGAAGGGATCTCAATAATTAAATTCGATGAGCGGGATATTGTGAGGCATAAACTTGTAAAAAGGATTGTTAGGGCGTATGAACAGGAAGAAAATAACCCCCCTTCCCCCCCACAAGGGGGGTAATCCTTTTCATGAAGAGCTCCCCATTTGGGGGGCAGGGGTGGAAAACAAAACAGAGATCCACATAGAAAAAAGAAAAATGGAATATTATGACAAAGACTATTTTAACTTCAGATTTTAACTTTCCAGGACAAAAGAGTATTTATAAAGGGAAAGTAAGGGATGTTTATAACATTGATGACAAATACCTGCTGATGATCGTCTCTGACAGGATTTCAGCCTTTGATGTTGTTCTTCCAAAGGGAATTCCTTATAAGGGGCAGGTTCTTAACCAGATAGCTGCCAAGTTCCTTGATGCTACCAGCGATTTAGTTCCTAACTGGAAGATTAGTACTCCTGATCCGACAGTGACTTTTGGCCATAAATGTAAACCATATCCTGTTGAAATGATAGTAAGAGCCTATCTTACAGGTAGTTCATGGAGAACATATAAGTCAGGCGCCAGGAGTATATGCGACATTCCTATCCCGGATGGTATGAAGGAGCATCAGCGATTTCCTGTTCCGATAATCACACCCACAACCAAGGCTGAGCATGGCAGTCATGATGAGGATATATCCCGTGAGGATATTATCAGGAACGGACTGATCCCTGCAGATGAGTATGACCTGATTGAAAAGTATACAATGGATGTCTTTCTGAGAGGTTCGGAAATTGCTGCTCAACATGGTCTGATTCTTGTAGATACAAAGTACGAGTTCGGGAATAAGGATGGGAGAATTATGCTTATTGATGAAATTAACACCCCGGATTCGTCACGTTATTTTTATGCTGATGAATACCTGGATTGCTATGAAAAGGGTTTGCCTCAAAAGCAGTTGTCAAAAGAGTTCGTCAGGGAATGGTTGATGGAAAATGGATTCCAGGGCAGGGATGGAGAAAAAGTGCCTGAAATGACTGAGGATTTTGTCAACCAGGTTTCCGAAAGATATATAGAATTATATGAAAAAATCACCGGAGAGAACTTCACAAAAGCTGATATTTCTGATGTTAGTGCAAGAATAGAAGCAAACTGCATCAAATTCCTTGCAACACTTTAAATTTTATGAGGGAAGCGAAAACAATATTAAGGTTATTATTTATAGTGATTCTGGTGGCTGTAAACGGCAGACTATGGTCCCAGATTGCCGTGGAAAGATCAAATGAAAGGGTTGTGATCTCAGGAACGGCATATTTTCTGCACATCGTAAAAAAAGGTGAAACAGTTTACTCAATATCAAAAGCATATGGTATTACATCAGGAGAACTTTTAAAGGAAAATCCTCCGGCCGTTAATGGGCTTAAAGAGGGTCAGAGCTTAAGAATTCCGGAAAGGATTATTACAACTGCACCTTCATCTAAACCCGGGCAAACTGTAAACCGCACCCGTGATGAAAAGAAATTTTTATATCATAAGCTTCAGGCAGGTGAGACAATATATTCTTTATCAAAGAAATACAGTGTCTCTGAATACGACATAATTCAGAGTAATCCGGGAATTGACATCAATAAACTGCCTCTCGGGTATGAGATTGCTATTCCCCGAAAAGAGTTGATGAATGAAAAACAGGCTTTTGCCGACCAGGAGACAAAGGCTTATTATCATAAAGTTACCAAAGGTGAGACTATGAGTTCGATAGCTCATCAGTATGGACTGACAGTAAAAGCGTTAAGAAGAGAAAACAGGGAAACCAGGTTCCCACAGGTTGGTGATTACCTTAAAATACCAGGGATGAAACCACCGGATGAAAGACCTGCCGAAGAGCAGCATCCTGATACGGTTCAGATTGAAGGGGATGACGAGGTAATTTATCTGAAAAGAGCTGCTGGTTTTACCACTTTTAAAAGCCTGAAAGGTTCGTTTGATGTAGCTGTTCTGCTTCCATTTTATCTTGACGAAAATTCAAGAAGAACAGAAATTGACTCTTCAACATCTGTGAAGGGGAAAAAGATTTATAAGGCGATTAACCGCCAGGATGACTGGATTTATCCCAAAAGTCTGGATTTTGTTGAAATGTATGAGGGAATATTGCTTGCGGCTGACTCTCTCAGGGCTCTTGGGCTTGATATTGACATTCATACTTTTGATATAAGGAGCGATACACTTGAACTGACAAAACTTTTAAGATCAGGCATTCTCGACAAAATGGACCTGATTATAGGACCTGTCCATTCTCATAACCTGTCGATTGTAGCATCTTATGCTGGGCATTTAGGGATTCCTGTTGTTTCACCTGTTCAGCTTGGAAATAACTCAGTACTGGTAAATAATCCTTTACTTTTTATGGCAAGTTCATCACTTGAAGTTGCCCAGAATGCAATAGCCGGAAAAATGAAGGATTTTTACAATAGTAATATAGTCCTTATTCATTCAGATTCAGAGAGGGAGTACAGGGATACTGAAAGGTTCCGGAACCTGATATTAAATGAACTGAGCTCAAAAATGCCATTCGGTGAAATAAGGTTCAAAGACATGGTTTTCTACAGCAAATCTGTTTTTGGGAATGATTCAATAAACCGTCTTGCTCATACTTTGTCAGAACAAACAAAAAATGTGGTTATCATTGCTTCTGAAGATCCACCTGTTATGATTGAATCATTAACCGACATTCATACCTTGGCGAGAAAATTGGATGTAAGTGTGTTTGGTTATCCCAGTATGAGGTATCTTGACAATCTTGAGCATAAAATATGTTTTGACCTGGGGCTGATGATTTTTTCTCCATACTGGATCGACTACACCAGTGATGATGTTAAAGCGTTTAACGTCGATTTCAGGTCGAAGTTTTTTACAGAACCTTCGGAATCAAGCTATGCCTGGCAGGGATATGATATCTTTTATTATTTCCTTTCAGGGCTTGCACTTAATGGCCGCGAATTTCTGTCACATCCGGAGATACACAATCCTGATCTGCTTAATACTGAATTTGATTTCAGACGGAATGCAGTAAATGATGGATTTGAAAACCACAGATTATTTCTTATCAGATATACAAATGATTATGTCCTTGAGCTTGTCAACGATCAGGAATCCGTCATTATGAATTGAGTCAACAATTGTTCCGGGATTTTGCATTTGTAACACTTTGTTAACAAAAATTAACAATCGGGAATATTTCGGGAATATTAATTGTCCATATGGAGTATGATTAAAGGATCGTACAGGCAGAAAAGCGAGGATGAACTGGTAAAAGCAACTCTTGATGGTGATAAACTTGCATTTGGAGAGATTGTTACCAGATATCAGAATATGGTTGCCCGGACTGTTAAAAGTATGCTTGGTGATTCTGTTTTTTCGGAAGATATTGGACAGGAGGTATTTATCAAACTCTTCTATGCACTTTCCGATTTCAGGGGCGAGGCTAAGCTTTCCACTTATATTCAGAAGATTGCTGTTAACCTTACACTGAATGAAATAAAAAGAAGAAAAAGGTTCTTTTCCATGTTCTCGCAAAAAGGGAACAACGAAATGTATGAGTTCGAAGTTGCTGACCATGAAACCGAAGAAAAGAAGGAAGCTTCAGAACTGGTCGGCAAGGCACTTATGAATCTGGATCCAAAGTTCCGGATAATCGTAACAATGAGGATGTTGCATGGTTATTCAACAAAAGAAACAGCTGAGCTTCTGGGTATACCGCTGGGAACTGTCCTTTCAAGGTTGTCAAGAGCTCAGCAGCAGTTGAAAGATATTTTGAGAAAAATATAATTGTCATGAAAGTCACTGATTTAAAAGAATTATTAATCAGATCCCTTGATAAAGAGGATGATGCAGAAACAATAGCCGGTAAGTTAGAGGAGGCTGGAGTTACTTTCAGATTCAGCGGGGGATTTCGTGAAAAGATACTGGACAGGATTTATTCTTCTGAATCTTCCACGTTTCATGAGATTGAATTTGTCCGGGGCCTGAACTTCGTATTCTACCGGATTGCTGTTGCTGGTGTGGCAGCTATAGTTGTACTTCTTTTAACTCTGTTTATTGTACAGGATTCCTTTTCTCTTAACTCCATTCTTGGAATGGGGAATAGTTATGATGAAACCATCTTCTGTCTTTTAACGGGAAATTAATACTGATATGAAACCCACATGATTGACCAAAACACAAACACCTATGAATCTAATTCACTCTCAACCGAGCGAAGCGAGCTCGACGAAGTCAATCATGTGTGGTTCCATCCGACCTTTAAAATCAAAATTATATGCGGATGAAAACAAGAACGATAGTGCTTGGAATAATTACCTTAATAACAGGATTTGTCCTGGGTATGCTAACTTCCACTCAGCTCCGGCTTCATAAGCTAAAGCCTGTAAGGATGTATTTTTCAGAAGAACGTTTCAGGGAGGGATTTTACAAAACAATCCAGCCTGATGATGCGCAGAGAGCAAAGATTGATCTTATACTTGACAAGTATTCCAAGCTTAACAGCGAACTTCAGGGTAATTTCAGGAAAGAACTGGATGCGAATATGAGGGAAATGCGAAAAGAGCTTGATTCAAACCTCACAAAGGAGCAGATTGCACGCGTAAAGGAAATGGATGAGCGCCGGCAGGAAATGATGAAAATGGAAATGAAAAGGCGCAGCCATGATTCAACTGATTTCCGGTTTGACCACAGAAGATTTAAGGGAGAACCACGTGAAAACCGGCCTGAGCAATCAGGTGCCCGCTATCACACTTTCAGTGAAGAGGATTCTGTCAGATCAGCCAATCACAAATAACAGATAATCAAGTAGTATTGGCAGATCTTCCTGATTAACTCCGAGAGAAAGTAAAAGAGGCTGATCCTCTTCAAAGATCGTCATAAATTCCTCTTTGGTTATTTCACCACTGTTTAAACCTAACCGGTAAAAATCGATTGCTTCCTTTTTCTTTCCTCTGCATAAGGCAAGATGACCTTTATTTATATAATCATGAGCATTAAGCTTGCCTGATGATAGCCGTTCATAATACTTTTCAGATTCCCCGAATCGGCCAAGAGCAAAGTAACAGAAAGCTATTGGTCTGAGAATCTTAAGGTTGCCCGGATCATTATATTCAACTCTGAAATAGTACTTCAGAGCTTTCTCATAATCGCGAAGATCAAGGTAACAATGACCGGTCATAATTGCAGTATGCATATTTTCAGGATCCATTTCTCCCGCCTGAAGATAATAATCAAGGGCTTCCTCTTTTTTGTCAAGGCGTCGCAGGCACAAACCAATCTTTTTTAATGTCCATACCTTCCTCTCGATAAGTTCAGCATGCCTGTAATATCTCAGAGCTTCCCCATAGCTTTCTTCCTGCTGAAAACAGAATCCTATCTTTTCATATAATTGCAGATCGGCAGGCCTTAACTTTACTTGTTTCAGAAAAAGGCCAAGTGCATCAGAATAGTAATTTTTGCTGAAAAAATAATCGGCCAGTCCGGCTTCCGCTTCCCATGCATTGCAGGTCATCTTGAAAAACTCTGAATTATAGATATCAAGTTTACCTGAGAACAGATCCTCAAATTCCTTTTTGTACGGAGAGAGTTTAAAAAACCTGTAGATATCCTGAAGGTATTGAGTTACATTAGTTCTGAAACTCCTGTACGGATCAGTTGTTTCTTCATCCCCTTCCATCTCCCGGAGTCCATCAAGTTCCATCCTGAAAATCTTGAGCATCATGGTTTTCTGGGCTGAAGGAAGATATTTGAGATTCAGAATCAATGAATATTTATCGGAGTTACAGATAAATGGAGTTTTGTATAAGGCTTCGGAAAGTTCATTTGTGCCTGGACCAAGTATTTCATCATGGAATATCTCGTTGACAATTTCATGATCGGGATAAAATGGGACAAACCAGTTCTGGAAGTCTTTGAAAAAGTCGAAATGTTTAAGATTTGCAAAAGCCGACATATATACATCGGCCCCTTCCATCTGAAGCTTGGTTAGTTCTTCCATGGTTTTGAAAATCTCCTCGGAATCGCTGAACATACCGGCCCAGTCAGGATTCTTATCTTCATATTTATCGTTTGGAAGAATATTGTCGAGGTCGAGTTTCTCTTCAATTCTTGGTCTAAGCTTGGCAACCTTAGGAAGTATTTCATCATGGAGTTTTTTGCTCAGGTTTTCGGTCTCTCTTGAGCGGATTGTCTGCAATACTATGATTCTGCAATGTTCTTTGAACCTTTCCCCTTTGCTCATTGAGGTGATCCGTGATGTTATTTCCGGATAGAATAATATTCTTGAATTGTAATAGTGCAGGTTAAGGATCAGCCCTGAAAGGGCCCTCTCCATGATGTGCTCCTTTCCATCTTCATAAAATCCGGCCAGATAAAGTATCTTTTCAGGTTGGAAAGTTCTTAAAGAGCTGAGGGTGATCGCACTTACAAAAATGCTCGATTCAAACCACCTGAATTTTCCTGAACTCATGATAATTTTTATCAGACTCTTCTCAGCATCCCCATAATAGTCGGTCAGCCAAAGATGATTGAAGATTTTCCCGATCAGCTGTTTATGCTTTAAAGAGATCTCAGATTCTGGATCAGGAATTATTTCATTACTCAGCTTGAGCCATTCGTCCAGTTCTGATTTGAACATAAGATCGTCGACAGTTTCGACAAGTGTTTTCCCTGTAAGTTTCTGTTCTTTCCCGATTTGCTGCATCATCCAGTAGGTATGCCATCCGGAATAACGTGACAATATGTCCTGTCTCAGGCGGTCTGCAAGAACAAGAATTGACTGAATAAGTTTAAAATAAATCTTTGTTCGTTCCGGATCATTAATACCTTCGATTGTATAGCTGAGCATATTCCTGTATGTCATGACAATATTGTCATACTCATCGCGCAGATCGCCAAAAGATGATATGGAAATCATATCATTAAGGATATCAAGGCTTTGCTTAATCTTCTTTTCCGAAACTAATTTACAAAGCAGTTTATGTTGCAATATTACTTTTGTGGCATTCACCAGTTACATCCTCAGTTAAATCAAAATGAAAATGCAGTATTAATTAAATATAGCTTTACAACTTTGGGGCCGATAATTGTTTATGACTATAATCCTTATTATCAGATAATTTAATATGACACTATTTCGGGTTTCATATTTATTCCTTTTATTAAAAACTGAAACCGATATTTAGATAACCCTTGATGCTGTTAAAATATCTGTCAGTATTGCTCAGTCCTTGCATTATTCCAATTTTGATCGGTCCTATGATCGACATATACCCAATTCCGATTCCATATCCCCCGAGTATTGACATATCATTATTCTTTCCGGGTTCACGTGCTAAAGCAATATTTGTCATGAGAGTTAAATGAAGGTCCTGATGGAATTCAAAATCAGCATCGAATCTCAACCCTCCGAACTGTTCAACAGGTATCTCGCAGGGATGGAATCCGGTAAGGGGAATCGACTTGCTGAAAACACTTTCTATGCCGCCGGCGAAAAAGTAGTTATGCTGCGATATTACCGAATCGGCCGTATAAGTAAGCAAAAGATCTGCGCCCGAGCTAAAAGTAAACCTGTGGTCTGGTGAAAAATAGTGCCGGAAGTTCCCGGAAACAGAATATGATCGCCTGAACGAGAAACCACCGGGATCATCGGAGGAAAATGTTTCCTTATAATCATCTGTTCGAATTTTCCCTGTGAGAAGGTTTGAAGTATTAAGGGATATGCTGAGTAATAGTCCTTTATTTGTGAAATGTTTTGTATCAATTGAATTTAACTGATTCATATAAGTAAATGACATGTAATTGTAAGAGACACTCTTTAACTGGCTGGCCGTGACATAATCAGGAATAAGGTTCATGTTTTCGTAATTTACTGAAAGGCTCATCAGATGATTAAGGCCAGTCCTTTTATTAAGATTGACCCCTGTGATGAAAGATCTGTTAATGAACTGCCCGATTTCATCGTTGAGTTCTAAATATGGCAGGAGGGTATTGTCGGTGTTAAAAAAAGCTGAAAGTCCAAGTTTCTGATTTCTGTCAATAAATTGAGTGAAAATAAATCTGAACCGAAAATATTTTGCCAGATAAGATTCAATATCAATGGACGACCGGGGGCTGAGCAAGTTTCTGACAGTAAGGTTTAACAGGATACCTGCCTCCCTGGAATTATCATAATGTACTGATCCATAAAGCATAGCCTGGGGTTTTTCAATACAGTCAATTACAAGCGTAAGGGCACCGTTTTCCGGAACAATCCTGTACTTCACCTTCTCAAACCATGATCGTCCATAAAGCAGATCGATTTTTTCACTGAGCAAATCCTTGTCAATAATTTCGCCGGGTTTTATGTCGAGTATCCCGAGAATCTGATCATCAGTAATTACGTCATTGCCGATAATTTTGATGTCTTCAAAGGTGTAAAAATGCTTGTTGAGCAGGAATTCGACAGGCTGTTGATTACCAATAAGATTAAGGGAATCGGCTAGTTTTCTAAATTTCTCCCTGAAGGGTAGGGCAGCTATATATCCACGCCTGATAATTGAATCTGCATTAGTAAAAACCGTAGATGAGAGATCTTTTACTTTTGGTTCAATAAGAATATCGATCATCTTCTTCTCTTGTGAATAGTCGTTTATTGTGTTGAAGAAGCCAACCTGCTTCATTATTCCGGAAACTGACTGAAGTTCATCTTCATTATACCTGTGAAATCCTGTGTATGAGCCAATAACTATGTCGGCTCCCATTTCTATTAGTTCAGATACGGCAATATTTCTTACAAATCCGCCGTCAATTAAAACAGCGGAGTCAATTTTTATCGGTGTAAAAATTGATGGAACAGCCATGCTTGCCCTTATTGCATCGGGCAGGTAACCACTTTTCAGGATTACTTTTTTACAGGAGATAAGGTCTGCTCCCAGGCAAAGAAAAGGTATTGGAAGTTTGGAGAAATCATTAATATCGGCAGCAGGCCAGGCATAATAACTTAGCATTTTCTCTATCTGCTGTCCGTTTATCATCCCTGAGGGAAGCCTTACTTTCTTCTTGGTAACCGGAAGCGATAATATGCTATTGTTAAAATACTTTTTTTCTGTAAAAATAACCTTATTCTCAGGGAGATTGTTTGATAGAATGATATTCCAGTCGGCATTTCTGAAAAGCTTATGAAGGCTGTCTGCACTGTAGCCGATAGAATACATTGATCCGACAATACTGCCCATGCTGACTCCGGTTATATAATCCGGACGGAGGCCAGCCTCCTCCATAACTTTAAGTACCCCGATATGAGCCATTCCAAGAGAGCCACCACCACTGAGCGCCAGTCCGATCTTGGGTCTTGCATTCAGTTGCTGCGCAAACAGAACCGGCCCGAATTGTACCGGAAATAATAACAAAGCTGATATCAGAAATATTCTTTTCAATGATGTATATGCGCAAATGGCAAAATATCAGGATTTAAACTGCATGTTCATTTTACCGTCTTCTCTAGATATTGATAGGCAAGATACTAAATTTAAGTAATTTTACCACGTGAACAATAAGACTAAGGGAGGACAAAATTTCCTGCCCACAACAAGGAAAGAGGTTGATCAACTGGGATGGGATCAGCCCGATGTTATTATATTCAGTGGCGATGCTTATGTTGACCATCCATCCTTTGGCCCTGCTGTAATAGGGAGAGTAATCGAGGATGAAGGCATGCGTGTTGCTATTGTTCCGCAGCCAAACTGGAAGGATGATCTCCGCGATTTCCGGAAGCTGGGGAAACCGAAATATTTCTTCGGGGTGACGGCAGGAAACATGGATTCGATGGTTAATCACTATACAGCTGCACGGAGATTGAGATCAGATGACGCTTATACACCCGGAGGTAAATCAGGTTTCAGGCCTGATTATTCTACAGTGGTATATACAACAATAATCAAAAAACTTTACCCGGATGTTCCTGTAGTTATCGGAGGTATAGAGGCCTCAATGCGCCGGCTCACACATTATGATTACTGGAAGGATAAGCTCGAACCATCAATTTTGTTAAGCAGCGGAACCGATATGCTGATTTATGGAATGGGAGAACAACCTGTCAGAGAGCTTGTAAGACTGCTTTTAAAAGGGGTCCCTTTTCCCTCACTTGCAACAATTCCTCAGACTGTAATTGCAAGGGAACGAAATGTTCAGTTGCCGGTAAACAAGAACTGGAAAGATATAGTGATGAATTCATACGAAGAGTGTCTGACCAATAAAAAGGCTTTTGCATCGAATTTTATGATTTTTGAAAAAGAATCCGGAAAGATTGAAGCTGCACGTCTTATTGAACCATCGGGAGATAAAAATGTTATTGTTAATCCTCCATTTTTTCCGATGACTGAGAAAGAAGCTGACAGGGCTTATGATTTACCATATAATTATCTTCCTCATCCACGATATCATAATAAAGGTGTTATACCTGCATATGAAATGATTAAATTCTCGGTGAACATACACAGGGGATGTTTCGGCGGATGCAGTTTCTGTGCCATTGCAGCCCACCAGGGCAAACATATAGTGCGCCGGACAGAGGAATCAATTCTTGCGGAGGTTGAAAAAATCAAAAATCTCCCCGGATTCAAAGGATATCTTTCCGATCTTGGCGGACCTTCGGCGAATATGTATATGATGAGAGGCAAGGACTTTGAACAATGTAAAAACTGTTCACGTCCATCCTGTATCTGGCCTGCTGTTTGTAAAAACCTTGATACTGATCACAGAGGTCTTACAGCTCTTTACCGGAAGGTGAACAGACTGCCGGGAATAAAGAAGGCTTTTGTAGGAAGCGGAATAAGGTATGACCTTTTATTCACAGAATGGAATAAAAAGGCCGGTATTGGTGAAGAGGAGTACCTTAAAGAACTGGTGACAAATCATGTGTCAGGCCGGCTGAAAGTGGCTCCGGAACAC
>Ga0209254_10003665_pt1 | contig 14007 bp, 12 predicted proteins | sample FrelakmetDIP11DI_FD_187148 | JGI IMG/M metagenome (GOLD analysis project Ga0209254, IMG submission 187148) | Freshwater lake sediment microbial communities from the University of Notre Dame, USA, for methane emissions studies - DIP11 DI (SPAdes)... | ecosystem: Environmental > Aquatic >...
CGTGCTGGCAGGGAGCGTACCGGGAAAGGGGTGTGGGCTCATGCGAGCACGCGGTGCTTCAGCGCGGGGAAGCTCTCGCGCGTGGCTTTCTGGCCGTCCCGGTCGAGCGCCGCCGTGACCGCCCGCTGGCCGCGCGGCTCGCGCGCCAGCACCCGGCCCCAGTAATCCGCGATCAGCGAGTCGCCGTAGGTTTCGCGGTTGCTGTCGTGGATGCCGCTCTGTGCGGCGGCCACCACGAAGCAGAGGTCCTCGATCGCCCGCGCGCGCAGCAGCGTCTCCCAGTGCGCGCGCCCGGTCGGGCTGGTGAACGCGGATGGCACGCTGAAGATTTCGGCTCCCTCGGAAACGAGTCGGCGAAACAGCTCGGGGAAGCGCAAATCGTAGCATACGGTCAGACCGAGACGGCCCGCGGGCGTGTCGACGAGCACCGGCTCGCCGCCCGGCACAGCATTCGCGGATTCGCGGTAGCCTTCGCGCCCGCCGGGCAGGTCCACGTCGAACAGGTGAATCTTGTCGTAACGCGCCGCGCGACCGCCCTGGTCATCGTAGACCATGCATGCATTGGCCGGCCGCGGATCACCGGGCACGGCGATCGGCTGCGTGCCGGCGACGATCCACATGCGCAATTCCCGGGCCATGGCCGCCACCGTGGCCTGCGCCGGACCGTCGCCATCGCGCTCGACGATCGCGCGCCGCTCCGCCTCATTTCTCCCCATGAAGGAGAAATTCTCGGGGAGCACAGCGAGGCAAGCGCCGCGGTCACGCGCATCGCGGAGCAGGCGGCGCGCGGTATCGAGGTTTTTCCCGACATCCGCCAGCGATGTCATCTGGATGGCGGCGACGATGGGTTGGCTCATCTGGATCCCTCCGCGGCCTGGCGCTCGTCCTTCAGTTCACGGGCATCGATACGCCGCACTTGCGGATCGTCCCAGCTGCCGGTGATGTGATAGTAACCGCGCGTCACGCCCTTCAGCGTCTCCTTGAAGACCTGCGAGAAGAGCAGCAGCGCGGCCCCGACGACCGGCCCGCCCGCCAGCGCCCCGGCAACGCCCAGAGACGCCCCGAGCTCGCCGGTGACGACCGCGGTCTGGTCGTAGGTGCGGGTCCTGAGGTTCGTGTGACCGGCAAGGCCGATTTCCGCGGCCGACCCGCGCAACGTGACGTTGTCCGTGTAAACGTCGCCGTTGGTCAGGCGGAAGTTTCCGCGCAGGGTATCGAAGGCGAGGCCCTTGCCGGTCAGGTCGTCGAAATCGAGCGCGAGGCGGCGCTTCAGGTGGGCGAGACTCATGAGGCCGAATACGCGGCCGGCACCCGGCTCGACCGCCGTGAGCTCGCCGTTGTCGGCCGATATCTCGAGGCTGCCCGAGATTCGCTCGATCGCGCGCGCTTCGGGCACGCCGGGCCAGGTCAGGCGCGCGGAAATGTGGCCCTTTTCGGCCTTGACCTGCGTGCCCAGCTGCATCGCGACCATGAAGCCCCTCAGGTCGTCCGTCGCGACGTCGAAATCCAGCCGGCTTTCCGCGGCGTCGCCGCGCACCAGCCAGCTGCCGCGGCCCTCCGCGGTGAACGCCGGGTGCCGCATCGTGAACCGGTTGAGCGTCATGCCCGCCGTGCCGCGCGTGAGTTCCGCCTGCACGTGGCCGAAGTTGCGCACGTCGAACACGAGGTCGCGCACGTCGACCTGGATCGCCGGCAGCTGGCGCGGATCCGGGTCCGGGCGTTCGCTGCGCCCCGCATCGCGCGCCCCGATCCGCAGCCGCTCGAGATCGAGCACCATCGGCACCTCGCCCGGGAACGAAAAGGGCACACTGACCTTGCCCGCGATCTCATCGCCCGCGACCGAGACTTCCCAGGCGCGGTTGCCGGGCCGCAGCCTCCCGCTCAGGTCCGTGAACGTGTAGCCGAGCGCCTCGAGGTGCGTGACCGAAAGGTCTGCCCCGGCGAGCCAATCCTGCAGCGGGCGTCCGCGCGGCCCGCTCCATTGCAGGTCGAGGACCTTCGTCAGGCTCGCCGCTTCGAGATGGCCGGTGAGCCAGAGGCCGGCATTCGCCGGCAAAGCGTCCGGCGTCGCGCCGCCGAACGTCACGATGCCGCGCTCGATCGGCGTCGCGCCGCCCGAGTGGTGCAATTGCAGCAGCGCGCGTACATCCCGGCCGAGCGAGCCCTCGATGCGCGTGGAATTCGCGCCGTCGAAGGTTGCCGCGAGCGCGAGTGGGCGAGCGCTGTCCGCCGCCTTTGCAAACGGCTCCGGCAGCGTCGAGGCGAGGCCGCGCAGGTCGCTCGAGAGGCGCACGGTGCCACGTGCGGGCAGCTTAGGATCGGCGTCGCGTTCCACCTCGAGTGTACCCTGCCAATCGGTTGCGCCCGCGAGGCCGGCGTTCACCGGCATCCGTGCGATGGGCGCAAGTGACGCACCCTGCAGGCTGCCCTGCGCATCGATTCGCGTGCGCAGGTTCCCGCTGCCGAGCACGGTCGTTGCGATCGATGCATCGAAGCGGCCTCCGAGCGCCCGACCTGCGAGTGCTGGAGCCTGGATCTCGCGATTGCGGACCCACAGCGTGCCGCGCACGTCGCTCACCTCGATCGGCTGCTGCCGCGGGCGCAGCGTGACGCCGTCGAGGTTCGCCATGACGGTGACGACGCGCCGCTCGAAGTCCTTGATGGGCAGGACAATGGCGACATCCGCCTGCACCGGACCCGAGGCCGCGAGCCCCGCAAAGAGCTCGCCCAGGGACGGCGCGAGCGGCGTGGCCTGCAGCATGCGGATCGCGCGGCCCGCGTCGGTGCGCGTACTGCTGCGCGCGGCGAAAACCGCGTCGCGCAGGTCACCGCTGTTGATTTCGGCGTCCGTGAACGGGACGCCGCCGATGCTGCCCCGGCTCGCGACGGCATGCAGCGCCGGGCCGTCGAAGCTGAAGTCCGACTCGACGCCGCGCAGTTCCGGCCAGCCCGCGGCGTAATGCAGGTCGATGCCACTCGCATGGCCTCGGGCGCGGAAGATGCCCTCGCCCGCCCGGTAAGGAAAGCCCATGGTAGGTCCGGTAATGGACACGTCGGCCGTGGTCACGCGCCCTGCGCGGAATGCGGCATCGAGCCAGCCGACCACTTGCGGCGAAAGCCTGCCGACCTGCAGGTAGCGCCAGAGCTGGGTCACGTCGAAATCCGAGGCGGTCGCACTCACGTCCATGAGCGGAACCTCGCCCGGCCGCAGCAGCATGCGCATCCTGCCCCGTGCGCTGCCGTGACCGCTGTCCGCGACCACGTCGTCGAGCCAGACCCGCACGCCCGTGTCGAAGCGCTGCCAGCCGGCGCGCCCGTCGGCGCTTTGCACCAGCACGGGCGCGCGCCACTGCTGCGGCCACTCGAGCGTCGCCTCGCGCGTCGCCAGCACGACCGTCCCGCTGCCGCCGTGACCTGCGAGCGTTCCGTCGAATCCGGTGAAGCCGGCAGCGCGGCCGTACGGAGCCAGGCCGACATTCGCGAAGCTCAGTCTGCCGGTAATGTCCGGCAGCCGCCGCCCGCCGACGTCGCTGACGACGAGGTCGATCCCGGACAGCTCGCCGTGCGGCGCGACGGCCGCGATGCGATCGCGCATCGTGCCTGGCGGCAGCGCCACGGCAAGCGCCGCGAGGTTCTCGAGCCGCAGGTAATCCGCACGCACGGCGACGGTTGAGATGCGTTCGTCCTTGCGCACCAGCCTTGCTTCGAGGCTGCCCGGTCGCCAGGGGGCACCCGGCCTCGCCAGTTCGAGGCCCGAGGCCTCGACCGACAGCGTCGTGGCGTCGCGCTGCAGACGCAGGTCGCCGGCGATGCGCGTGAACGGTTCGGTGGCACCGGTGAAACGCAGGTCGGTGAACTCCGGAAACAGGCGCAGGCTCGTGACCGTGCGTCCCATGCCGCGCGCCGAGACGCGGAGCGATCCGTGGCCCGTCTCGGGCACGCGGAAGCCTTCCGGCAGCATGGCGGCCCACCCGCCGAGGTCGAGCCTGCCCGCCTCGGCGCGCATGCGCCAGGCAACGGCATTGTTGTCTCCGAGCGCCCCGCTCGCTCCCGCTTCGATGTCGATCGCGGATCCGAGGTGCTCCGGCAGGTCGAGGCTACCGGTGAGCGTGATCTCGTCGCCGCTGCGCCGCACCTCGAGATCCGCATCCGTCAACTGGAAGCGTCCCTGCGTTCCGCGCAGGTCCAGCACCTCGAGCACCGCGTCGGTCACCGCGAAGCGGCCACGCGGGACGCGGTCGAGCGTCATTGGCGACCGCGGGGCATCCGGTCGCTGCAGGGCAGCCTGGCCGACGAGACTGACACGGCCGTCGGCCGTGATGACGAAACCCAGCCGCGGCCGCACGAAGATGACGCGCGCCACCTCGAGGCGCCGATACCAGAGCGATCGCGGAATCGACAGGCTGACGCGACCGGCCTCGGCCGTGACCAGCGGCTCGTCACCGGACTCAGGGAGCACGCGGGCGCCCGCGAAGACGATTTCCGGGCCATAGCGGCCGATTCGCGCGTGGACGGAATCGAACTCGAGCGTGAGACCGGTCGACGCATGCAACTGCTCGACGATGCGCTGCTGGTAACCCGGCAACAGGTCGATGGCGAGCCGGAATGCACCGATGCCGAGCGCGAACAGGAGCGCCGCCAGTCCGACCAGGCCGGCGATCCAGCGCCCTGCCCGCTGCAACCCGTGGGTCCAGGCCGCCGGTTTCACCGGGCTTGCCAGCGCGGGATGCCAGCGGCGTCGAGCAGGGCCGCAGTTTCGTACAGCGGGAGGCCCATCACGCCGGAGAAGCTGCCGTCGAGCCGGGAGACGAAGACGGCACCGCGTCCCTGTATCGCGTAAGCACCGGCCTTGCCGGCGGGCTCGCCGCTGGCCCAGTAACGCCGGCATTCCTCGCTGCCGATGGCGCGGAACGTGACGCGACTCGTGCAGACAGCCTCACGCAGGATGCCATCGTGCCGGAGCGCAACCGCAGTCAGGACCTCGTGCGTACGACCGGCGAGCGCCGAAAGCATCGCGACGCAGTCCTTCTCATCCGCGGGTTTACCGTAGATCCGGCCATCCAGCACCACCGTCGTATCCGCCGCGAGCACGGGTTGTTCCTGGCGACCATCCAGCCGGTCGACGACGGCCGCGGCCTTTTCACTCGCAAGGCGCTGGACGTAGGCGACGGGTGTCTCGCCAGGATGCTGCGATTCGTCGACGTCCGCTGCGACGCAGGCGTGCGGAACGCCAATCTGGTCTAGCAGCCGGCTGCGCCGCTCGGATGCCGAGGCGAGGACGATGGTGACGTAACCCATTGAACCGCGAGAATAACTCAGGCCCGGTGGTACGGGTGTCCCTGCAACAGACTATGTGCGCGGTAGAGTTGTTCCGCGACCAGGATGCGGACCAGCCCGTGGGGCCAGGTCAGCGGCGAGAGTGACCAGCGGAAGTCGGCCTGCGCGGACAGGTCGGCATCGAGGCCTTCCGGACCACCGACCAGCAATGCGAGGTCGCGTCCGCCGGCCATGCGGTCCGCAAGCCACCGGGCAAGCTCGGGGGTCGTCATCGCGCGGCCTTTGATTTCCAGCGCGACTCGGTACTCACCTTCGCGCAGGGCCGATCGCATGCGCTCAGCCTCGCGCGCGAGCGGCACCTCGACGAGTTCGAACTTGAGTCCGCGGCCGAAGCGGCGCGCGTAGTCGGCGACGCCCTCGTCGATCCAGGCTGGCAGGCGGGTGCCGGCCGCGATCAGCCGGATGCGCATCCAACGCGCCGCGCGGGGCGCAGGTCCCAGAGCTTCTCGAGGCCGTAGAACTCGCGGATCCGCGGCAGCATCACGTGGACGATCAGGTCCTGGAGATCGACCAGCACCCACTCACCCTCCACCTTGCCCTCGACCCCGTAAGCGCGGTGGCCGGCTTCGCGACAGCGCTCGAGCACGCGGTCCGCGATCGACTTGACGTGCCGGTCCGAAGTGCCGGTGGCAACGATCATCGTGTCGGCGACGTCCGTGAGTTTCCTTACGTCCAGCACCTTGACGTTCACGGCTTTCATGTCTTCGAGCGCGGCGACGGCGATCTTGGTCAGGCTGCCTGGTTTGGTCCTGGTCTTCTTGGCGGCGGGCGTTTTGCGTTTCGGCTTCGATCTCGTGGCAGTCATTCCTTCTTTGCACCTGGCCGGGCGTAACTGCCCGTGCCGAGGATGATCCTACGCGCCGCCTCGGGCATCAAGTAGCGCGGATCCCGACCGGCTGCGACGACCGCACGTACGGCGCTGGAAGACAGGTCGAGCTGGGTATTGTCGCAGAGGTGCACAAAACCGGCCGGGCGCGACGCCAGGCTCGCGACATCCGGGGCTCGGCGCTCCTGCAGCAGCCGGGCAGCGAAGCCCTCGCGCGGAAGCGATGCCCGCGGGCGCGAGGCGACGACGATGTGGGCGAGCGAAAGCAGGTCCGCTGCGCGATGCCAGCGCTCGATGCCCGCGTAGGCGTCCATGCCCATGATCAGGACCAGGGACTGGCCGGCGCGCTCTGCGCGCAGCTCCTCCAGCGTCAGTACCGTGTAGGACGGCCCCTGACGGCGCAATTCACGATCGTCCACGAGGAATCGCGGATCGTCCGTGGTCGCGGCACGCACCATCGCGAGGCGCGTGGCGGCATCGGCAAGCGGCGCCGCGCGATGCGGCGGGTCGCCCGCAGGCACGAACGCGACCGACTCGAGGCCGAGCAGCTCGTGCAACTCGTGGGCCGTGCGCAGGTGCCCGAAGTGAATCGGGTCGAACATCCCGCCGAATACGCCGAACGGGCGCACGCTCAGGGCCGCTTCAGCCGCGCAGCGCGGCCGGGGGAAGCCGCGCGCCGGCGATCGCCGCGACCAGCCCGGTGAGTGTCGTCCAGGCATTGCCGCCGGCGGGGCCGGCCTGGCCCTTGACCTGGCGGTCGACGCGCGCAGCCGCGGCGAACCAGGGTTCGACCGCCTGGCCGGCCGTGCGCTTCGCTGCACGCTTCACGAGCGACTCATGGCGTTCGGCCATGGGTCCGTAGCCCTTCTTCGCGACGCCGTTGCGCTGGTCCGCAAGCGCACGCAGTTCCCGGCAGATCGCCCAGAGCACGAGCGGCGGCTCCACGCCTTCGGCGCGCAGTCCGTCCAGGATCCGCAGCGAGCGCGCCGCATCGCCCGCGAGCACCGCCTCGCCGAGCTGGAAGACGTCGTAGCGCGCGCTGTTCGCGACCGCGGACTGCACGGCGTCGAGGTCGACACGCCCGCTTCGCTGCAGCAGGGCAAGCTTGTCGATTTCCTGCTGGGCGGCGAGCAGGTTGCCTTCGACGCGCTCCGCGAGCAGCTCGGCGGCGCCGGGATCGAACTCCAGGCCGAGACGACGGGCGCGAGCCGCGATCCATTGCGGCAACCGGCCGATCTCGACCGGTTGCGCCTGGACGAATACGCCGTGCTGCTCGAAGGCCTTGAACCAGGCGCTGGACCAAGTCTCCTTCTCCGGCCGCGTGGTCACGACCAGCAGCAGGTTGTCCGGGCCGGGATCGGCGGCGAGCGCCGCGAGCACCGCGCCGCCTTCCTTGCCGGGCCGGGGCGTCGGCATGCGGATCTCCAGGATCCGCCGTTCCGCGAACAGCGAGAGCGTCTTGCTCGCCGCATTGATCTCGGACCAGTCGAAGCTGCGATCGGTGACGAACAGGTCACGCCCTGTGTAGCCATCGGCGCGGGCGCGGGCTCGCACGGCATCCGCCGCCTCGCCGGTCAGCAGCACCTCGTCGCCGGCGATCAGCCAGGCAGGCGCAAGTCGCTTTTCCAGGGTACGCGCGACCTGCTCGGTGTTGATGCGCATGGCGGGTCAATTGTAGCCATCGTGGCGGCAATCCGGGCCATATGCGATAGTTCAAGTCGATTGAATCACCTGACCACCCTCGGACTCCTCGGCCTCCTAGGCCTGCTGGCCGCGCCGCCCGCGGCGGCGGATGAGCTCCCGCTCTTCCAGGCCGGCCTGTACGGCGGTTACCGCATGGGCGGCGGACTCGAAGACGAGGAAACCGGCGCGGATCGCGATCTCGACGACAGTTCCAGCTTCGCCGTGTCGCTGGAACTGCGCTATGCCCAGGGCGACGACCGTTTCTACCAACTCTGGTATTCGCGGCAGGCGACCGAAGTCGACAACGGCACCGACGACTTCGACGCCGACATCGAGTACCTGCACATCGGCGGCACACTGCCCTTCGGCGGCTGGGAACGCGCCCAGCCGTATTTCGCCGCAGGGCTGGGCGCCACGCGGTTTTCAGCGTCGATCCCCGATGCCGACGACAGCACGCGCTTTTCCGGATCGATGGCCTTCGGTCTCGAGATCCCGCTCGCCGAACACGCGGCCATCCGGCTCGAGGCGCGCGGCTACCTGACGGCAGTCGACACCGACACGTCCTTCTTCTGCCGGTCTGACGATGGCGAGGGCGCCTGCCGGATCGTCGCCAGCGGGTCGGCGGTCTTCCAGGCCGAAGGGCTGGTTGGCATCCTGGTTCGTTTCTGACCTCGCGCCGCGGTTTGTACCCGCCGATCGAACCCGTCCGCCATGGCCACCTCGCGGTGGGGCATGGCCACGAGATCTACTGGGAGGAATGCGGCAATCCGCAGGGCAAGCCGGTCGTGTTCCTGCACGGCGGGCCTGGGGCGGGCTGTGACGCCCGCGCGCGGCGATTCTTCGACCCGGCTCGCTATCGCATCTTCCTGTTCGATCAGCGGGGCTGCGGCCGCAGCCGCCCGCACGCCAGTCTCGAACACAACACGACCTGGGACCTCGTCGCCGATATCGAGCGGCTGCGGGAGTTCTTCGGCGTGGAGCGCTGGCAGGCCTTCGGCGGCTCCTGGGGTTCGACGCTTGCCCTCGCCTACGCCGAGACCCATCCGGAGCGCGTGAGCGAGCTGGTGTTGCGCGGCATCTTCATGCTGCGCAAGGCGGAACTCGACTGGTTCTACCAGGAAGGCGCGTCGTCACTCTACCCGGACCGCTGGGAGGACTACGTCGCGCCGATCCCGCCGGCGGAGCGAGGCGATCTGATGCGCGCCTTCCACCGGCGACTGACCGGCACTGATCCCGCGGCGGCGCAGGCCGCGGCCCGCGCCTGGGCCATCTGGGAAGGCGCCACGAGTCATCTGGTCACCGACGACGAAAGCGTCCGCCACTGGGGCGAGGACGCGTTCGCGCTCGCCGTCGCGCGCATCGAGTGCCATTACTTCGTGAACGGCGGGTTCATGCGGCGCGAGAGCCAGCTGCTCGACGACATCGGCCGCATCCGCCACCTTCCCGCGGTCATCGTGCAGGGTCGGCACGACGTTGTCTGTCCGATGACGACCGCCTGGGATCTGCATCGCGCCTGGCCGGAGGCCGATTTCCGTGTCGTCGCCGATGCCGGCCATTCGGCCTTCGAAGCCGGCATCACCGACGCGCTGGTGCGCGCGACCGACCGCTTCGCGAATTGAAGGGGACGCACCCCTTCAGTTCAGCACTCCGGGACGTTGACGGCGAGACCTCCTTGCGAGGTCTCCTTGTAGATGGATTTCATGTCGTAGCCGGTCTGGCGCATGGTCGCGATCACCTGGTCGAGCGACACCTTGTGCGTGCCGTCGCCACGCAGCGCCAGGCGTGCCGCATTGATCGCCTTCACCGCGCCCATGGCATTGCGCTCGATGCAGGGGATCTGCACCAGGCCCGCGATCGGGTCGCAGGTGAGGCCGAGATTGTGTTCCATGCCGATCTCGGCGGCATTCTCGACCTGGCCGTTGCTGCCGCCGAGCGCGGCCGCGAGCCCGCCCGCGGCCATCGAGCAGGCGACGCCGACCTCGCCCTGGCAGCCCATCTCGGCGCCTGAGATCGAGGCATTGCGCTTGTACAGGAGTCCGATCGCGCCGGCGACCAGCAGGAAACGGCGAACGCCCGCCTCGTCGCTGCCCGGGCAGCGCCGCGCGTAGTAATGCAGCACCGCGGGTACGATGCCGGCAGCGCCATTGGTCGGCGCGGTCACGACCTGGCCGCCCGCCGCATTCTCCTCGTTGACCGCCAGCGCCCAGACATTGACCCACTCCATCGCGTCCGCCGGAGCCGCATCGGCCTCGAGCGCGCGCTTCATGTGCGCCGCGCGGCGCCTGACTTTCAGCACGCCCGGCAGCGTGCCTTCGGCGAGGAAGCCTCGCTCGACACAGGCCTGCATGACCGACCAGATGCGCGCGAGCTTCGCGTCCACTTCGGCCGCGGGCCGCAGCGCCTCCTCGTTGACGCGCATCAAGCCGTCGATCGTGAGCCCGGCGCGTTTCGCCTGCGCCAGCAGCTCCTCGCCGCTGCCGAAGGGCAAGGGTATTTCGACCGGCCCTGGCGCGACGGCTGCCGCGCCCTCGTCCGCGCGCTGCACCGCACCACCGCCGATCGAGTACATCTCCTCCAACAGCAGGGTCACGCCGGCCGCGTCCCGCGCCGTGAAACGCATGCCGTTCGAATGGCCGGGCAGCATCTGGTCCCGGTGAAACAGCAGGTTCATCGGCTCGTCGAAGGCGATCTCGTGGCGGCCGAGCAGCCGGATGCGGCTGCCACCGCGGATGCGCGCCAGCGTCGGCTCCATCACCGCGGGGTCGAACCCGGAGGGGTCATTGCCCTCGAGTCCGAGCAGGATGGCGCGGTCCGTGCAGTGCCCGAGGCCGGTCAGGGCGAGCGAGCCGTAAAGCTGCACGAAAACCTCTGTCGTGCGCTCGAGCAGGCCCCTGGCCTCGAGGTCGAGCACGAACAAGCGCGCCGCGAGCATCGGCCCCATCGTGTGCGACGACGAGGGTCCCACTCCCACCTTGAAGACGTCGAAGACCGAGAGGTTCACAGGGCTGCCAGCCTGCGCAGGATGAGATCAGCGATGTCGGCCGCGAGCGCAACGCGCAGCGATGCTTCCTCGTGCTCCTTGGCCAGCACCGCCGCTTCGTCGTAGCCATAGTCCCGCGTAAGCCTGACCTGCGTGCGCGGGATCAGTTCCGTGGCCCCATTCGTCACCGAGTACTCCGTTGAGTAATAGACCTCGTACTCGCCCGGCTTGTTGTCGGCCGTCACGGAGAGCAGTTCGCGGCCCGTCTGGTCCGCATGCAGGCGTATGACGAGGCTCGCCTCCGTCGCATTCGCCGCGGGTGTCGCACCGGCGGCGCGCAGGCGCCGATCGAGCGCGGCGAACAGCGGCGTGAAACGATCCGAAGACTCGACGTACGGGGCCGACGCGATGGCGGGCAGCGGCACCTGCCCGCGCAGCTGGAATCCGCAGCCCGCAAGCAGCAGGAGGGCGGCGAGACTGGCAATGGTGCGGTTCATCACACCACCACGTTCACGAGCTTGCCCGGCACGTAGATCAGCTTGCGCACCGGCTGGCCGGCGACGAACTTCGCAACGCCGGGATCCGCGAGCGCGGCCTCGCGCGCGACGGTCTCGTCCGCACCGGCAGCCACCGCAATCCGCGCGCGCAGCCGGCCGTTGACCTGCACGACGATCTCGACCGTGTCCTGGACCAGCGCGGCAGCGTCGACCTCCGGCCAGCGTTCGTCCACGACGAGCGAGGCATGCCCAAGTGCCCGCCACATCGCCTGCGTCGCGTGCGGGACGATGGGCGAGAGCATCAGCACCGTGAGTTCGAGCGCCTCCTGCATCACGGCGCGGCCGGGCGGCGAGCCGTCCGTGAAGCGCGACAACGAATTCAGGAGTTCCATGACCGCGGCGATCGCGGTGTTGAAGGTGCGGCGGCGGCCGATGTCGTCGCCGACCTTCGCGAGCGCCTGGTGCGCCTGCCGGCGCAGCGCGCGCTGCGGCCCGTCGAGCGTGCGCGGGTCCGGCCTTTGCGCGGCGCCGCCCTCGACGTGCGCGTGCACGACCTTCCACAACCGCTTCATGAACCGGAACGCGCCTTCGACACCTTCGTCCGACCACTCGAACGTGTGCTCGGGTGGCACGTTCGACATGGTGAAAAGCCGTGCCGTATCCGCGCCGTAGCGGTCCACGAGTTCCTGAGGATCGACGCCGTTCTTGCGCGACTTCGACATCGTGCCGATGCCGCCATACTCGACCGGCTGGCCATCGGACTTCAGGATGCCCCGGCGCGCCTCGCCCTCCCCGACTGCCTCGACTTCCGACGGGTGGAAGTAGGCGATGCGACCGGAAGCGGGTTTACGCAACCAGATCTCGTTCAGGACCATGCCCTGCGTCAGCAGCCGCTGGAACGGTTCGTCAATGCCGGTGAGCCCGCAGTCGCGCATGACGCGGGTCCAGAATCGCGAGTACAGCAGGTGCAGGATCGCGTGCTCGATGCCGCCGATGTACTGGTCCACCGGCATCCAGTACTGCGCGCGATCGTCCACCATCGCCGCGTCGTTATTCGCCGAGGCGAAGCGGAAGAAGTACCACGACGAGTCCACGAAGGTGTCCATCGTGTCCGTCTCGCGGCGCGCGGGGGCGCTGCACTTCGGACAGCGGCAATGGAGGAATTCCTTGGACTTCGCCAGCGGGTTGCCGGAGCCGTCCGGCACCAGGTCCTCGGGCAGCCGCACCGGCAACTGCTCGTCCGGCACCGGCACGTCGCCGCAGTCCGGGCAGTGGATGATCGGGATCGGGCAGCCCCAGTAGCGTTGGCGCGAGATGCCCCAGTCGCGCAAACGCCAGACGACCTGCTTGCGGCCAAAGCCGCGCGCCTCGAGGTCGCGCGCGATCGCGTCAATCGCCGCAGCATAGTCGAGGCCATCATAGGAGCCCGATTTCACGCAGCGGCCGTAGTCCGCGTACCAGGCCTGCCAGGCTTCGGTCGAATAGGGCCTGCCGCCGACGTCGATGACGGGCACGATCGCCAGGCCGTACTTCTTCGCGAATGCGAAGTCACGCTCGTCGTGGCCCGGCACGCCCATCACGGCGCCCTCGCCGTAGGCCATCAGCACGTAGTTGCCGACCCAGACCGGCAGGTCGGCGCCGGTCAGCGGGTGGCGGACGAAGAGCCCGGTGGCGACGCCCTTTTTTTCCATCGTCGCGACGTCGGCTTCCATGACGCTGCCGCGGCGGCATTCATCCACGAAGGCGCGGACACCTGCGTCTCGTCCTGCCGCCAGTTCGGCGAGCGGGTGCTCGGCGGCCACCGCGACGAAAGTCACGCCCATGAGGGTGTCGGCACGCGTCGTGAAGACCTTGAGTTCGCCCGCCGCACCGCCGATGTCGTAGGGGAACGAGATGTTCACGCCTTCGCTGCGACCAATCCAGTTCGCCTGCATCGTGCGCACGCGGTCCGGCCACTCGGGAAGCCGTTCGAGCGCGGCGAGGAGTTCCTCGGCGTACTGCGTGATCCGCAGGTAGTACATCGGGATCTCGCGCTTCTCGATGAGCGCTCCGGTGCGCCAGCCGCGCCCGTCGATCACCTGCTCGTTCGCGAGTACCGTCTGGTCCAACGGGTCCCAGTTGACCTTGCCGGTCGTCTTGTAGGCGATGCCGCGCTCGAGCATGCGCAGGAACAGCCACTGGTTCCACTTGTAGTAATCGGCGTCGCAGGTCGCGAGTTCGCGCGACCAGTCGATGCCGAAGCCGAGCGACTTCAGCTGTCCTTTCATGTGCGCGATGTTGTCGCGGGTCCACTGCGCGGGCGGCACGCCGTTCTCGATCGCCGCGTTCTCGGCCGGCAGGCCGAAGGCGTCCCAGCCCATCGGTTGCAGCACGTTGTGCCCGCGCATGCGCATGTAGCGGGCCAGGACGTCGCCGATGGTGTAGTTGCGCACGTGGCCCATGTGCAGCTTGCCGCTGGGGTACGGGAACATGCACAGGCAGTAGTACTTCGGATGCGCAGCATCTTCGCGCGCGGCGAACGTGCCCGCGGCGGCCCATTCGGACTGGACCTGCGGCTCGATTTCTCGGGGTTCGTAGCGTTCTTTCATGCGAACCACGAAGGATACCTGCTTAGGCAGGCGGCTTGGTGGCCGTCCTCAGGACCGCCGTGAATCCATCCCTGGAGGCTTCGGGCGCGCCATCCC
>Ga0209254_10003666_pt1 | contig 14004 bp, 13 predicted proteins | sample FrelakmetDIP11DI_FD_187148 | JGI IMG/M metagenome (GOLD analysis project Ga0209254, IMG submission 187148) | Freshwater lake sediment microbial communities from the University of Notre Dame, USA, for methane emissions studies - DIP11 DI (SPAdes)... | ecosystem: Environmental > Aquatic >...
CGCCAGCCTCGATCCGGTTACGCAGCGTTCGTGCGCTGCCGCTGGGCGAAGCAACGTCGAACACGGTCGTGAATCCCCACCGCGTAAGCATCGTGTTCAGCGCCGCGTCGAGTTCCGCCACCGGGCGAGTGGCTGCTTCGCGCAGCGGCAGTGCGAGGAAGTGCACGTGGCTGTTCCAGAATCCGGCCGTGACGAACCTGCCCTTGCCATCGATAACTGTCGCCCCAGCGGGTACCGCGACAGTCGCAGATGGCCCCACCGCGGCAATGCGGCCCTCGCGCACGAGCACCGTGCCGCGTTCGATCGGCGCCGTATCGCGCCCGGGATAGACGCGGGCATCGACGATGGCCAAGTCCGCGGCCATCGCCGGCCAAGTGCAGGCCAGATACAACGCAATTGCCGAAAAGACGGCTCTAAGCATGGAAGGCCCGCCGATGTCGCTGCAGTGTCCGAACCATACACCGGGGTGACGCTTCAGATTCCGAATCCGAGTGAGCCGCGAGGGTGCAGCTAGAAGGGTCGCCATCCGGCCAACTGTGGCGGCAGGTCCGGCCGGTAGGGCCACTATGCTGCGTGCTCCTTCGCCAATTCCTTGTGGGGTGGCCTGCGTGAGACGAGTGATTGCCCTGTCCGCCCTGCTGGGAATCTTCTTCGCCCAGCCAGCGATGGCCCGAGTTGATGTCGCCAAGGCCGACGCGGCGGTGCGTGCCTTCATGGCGCAGGAAGGCATCCCTGCGGCGCACGTCACAATCCTCCGCGGCGACGAGGTGATTTTGCAGCGGGGCTACGGCTCGGCCGGAGCTGGCGGGCCAGCGCCCGATGCAGCGTCGACATTTCCGCTCGGTTCGATTTCGAAACAGTTCACTGCGGCGGCGATCATGGCACTCGTCGACGCGGGCAAAGTCAGGCTTGACGCGCGCGTCGGGGAGTACCTGCCCGAGTGGTTCGCTAACGAACCGGGCCTTCGCGTCTCGCATTTGCTCTCTCAGACGTCGGGCTTGGCGGATTTCCTCTGGCTCGAAGGCTACCGTCCGCTGGCGAATGATGCCGCGACGCCGATTGCTGCCTACGTCGCTCTGGCCGCGGCCGCGCCGCGCCGGTTCGCGCCCGGAACGCGCTGGGCTTATAGCAATACCAACTACAAGGCGCTTGCGCTGATCGCCGAGAGGGTGACCGGCGAACCGTTTGACAGCGTAGTCGCCGGCCGCGTGCTTGAACCGGCGGGAATCGAGGGCATCGTGCCCTGCCACAGCCTGCGGCCCGACCAGTTCGTACCGGGCGTCTCGGGCGCGGGGCAGCCGACCCCACTCGACGCCAGTGCCGCCGCGTATGTCGGAGACGGCGGCTTGTGCGCCAGTGCGGCAGCGCTGTCGAAGTGGCTCCGCCTTGTCCTGGCCGCCCCCAACACCAAAGCTTCCCGACTCGCGCGGCCGAACCAACTGGCGAATGGCACGCAGGTTCCCTACGGCTTTGGTCTCTCGACGCGGGAGTTCCTCGGTCACAGGATGGTGTGGCACGGCGGCAATGTCGACAGCCACAGCACGATGATCGCCTTCCTGCCCGACGAGGACATCGGGCTTGTCATTCTGACCAGCAAGGGCTTCATCTGGTTGACGGAGTTGATGCCGGCGCTGATCGGCGACGCAGCGCCGGCGCGGGCGGCAACGACGGGCCGGCCGCTTTCGGGGCGCTTCGAGGACGGGCTGTTCGGATTCGACGTAACGCCCGAAGGCGAGACGATGCGGGTGAAGATCGATCTGATCGACACACTCCTTTTCGTCCCGGGGGGCGCGCGCGAGTACGTTGCCGAGAAGCTTCCGGCCACGTTCCGGATCCGCCTGCCGGCGGATGGATCACGCGATAACTTTGAATTCGATTGGGGCGAAGTCCGCTCCTACGCGCGACGCGTGAAGGAGTAGGAATCCGGCCGCCAAATTTGCGCCCGCAGTCGGCCGATGTCTGCCTGTCCGCGGGGTCGCCGACGGAGATTCTGCGGCGCCTCCGACCCGCTCTCGTTCTTCGACGGGACGTTGTCTGTCGAAATGACTGCCATCACGAGCTTTTGCCGATTCGCCCCGGTTCCTATACTGTTATTGTATTCAGTAGCGCAGATTTGCCATCAACGTTCCCGGCTGGCCACTCTGCGGCGAAGCTCCAGGCGAGCGAAGGGCAATGGCAATCAAACCCGAATCCACGTTTCTAGAGAAGCTCAACCCCGAGCAACGAAGTGCAGTGCGGCACGGGGACGCCGGTGAAATATCTCCGCTGCTCGTGATCGCAGGTGCCGGATCGGGCAAGACCAACACGCTGGCCCACCGCGTCGCCTGGCTGATCATCAACGGTGTCGACCCACGCAAGATCCTGCTGCTGACCTTCGCCAGGCGTGCTGCACAGGAGATGACGCGCCGGGTGGATTCCATCATCACCCGCATCGGCGGTTCACAGGCCGGGCCGGCGCGCGGCAGCATCGTCTGGTCGGGCACGTTCCACAGCATCGGTGCGCGCATTCTGCGCGAATATGCGGAGCGCATCGGACTGAATCCCGGATTCACCGTGCACGACCGCGAGGACTCGGCAGATCTGCTGAACCTGATACGGACGGACTTGGGACTTCACGAGAGCGCCAGGCGGTTTCCCCAGAAGCACACCTGTCTCGCGATCTATTCGCGCGTGGTCAATACCCAGCAGTCACTTGCCCAGGTGCTGGCCGACACCTTTCCGTGGTGCTGCGCGTTCGAGACCGACTTGCGCAAGCTCTACGCGGGCTACGTCGGAGCGAAGCAGCACCAGAACGTTCTCGACTACGACGATCTGCTGCTCGGCTGGTCGACCATGCTGGAAGACGCCGCCCTGGCGGCAGAGGTCGGCGGCCGCTTCTCGCACATCCTGGTCGACGAATACCAGGACACGAACCGACTGCAGGCTGCCATCGTCAAGGCGCTGCGGCCCGACGGCCACGGTGTCACCGTCGTCGGCGACGACGCGCAGGCCATCTTCGCGTTCCGCGGCGCCTCTGTGCAGAACATCCTGGAGTTTCCAGAACGGTATGACCCGCCTGCACGCGTCGTGAAACTGGAGCGGAACTACCGCTCGACATCGACCATTCTGGCCGCGTCGAATGCCGTGATGAGCCGCGCAGCCGCACGCTTCAAAAAGGATCTTTGGACCGAAAGGTCCAGCGACGAACGGCCCGTCATCGTCAACGTTCCGGACGAAGCCGATCAAGCCAACTTCGTCGCGGAGCAGGTGCTGGAGCGACGCGAGGCGGGTGTCGCGCTCAAGAGCCAGGCGGTGTTGTTCCGCGCGAGTCATCACAGCGCGCAACTCGAACTCGAACTGGCCCGTCGCAATATTCCGTTCGTGAAGTTCGGTGGCCTGAAGTTTCTTGAGGCGGCTCATATCAAGGATGTCGTTGCGCTGCTGCGCTGGGCGGACAACCCGCGCGACCGCGTTGCGGGGCTTCGCAGTCTTCAGCTCTTGCCCGGCGTCGGACCCAGAACGGCCGCACACGCGCTGGACGTCGTCGAGAGGGCGGAGAATCCGGCGCGCGCCCTGGCGGATCACACCGTGACCGCCGCTGTAGCCGCTGACTGGCGAGACTTGGCCGGACTGTTCTCGCAACTCACCAGCGGTTCAAAGGAATGGCCGTCCGAACTCGCCGCTGTGCAGCGCTGGTACCAGCCGCACCTGGAACGCCGCTATGACGACGCCGAGGTTCGATGGGCGGATCTGCTGCAGCTCGAGAGCCTTGCTGCCGGCTATTCGTCTCGCGAAAGGTTCCTGACCGAATTGACGCTGGGCCCTCCGGAAGCCACGAGCGATCAGGCAGGAATGCCGCTGCTCGATGAGGACTACCTGATTCTTTCGACCATCCACTCGGCCAAAGGCCAGGAATGGAATGCCGTTTACCTGCTGAATGCCGTCGACGGCTGCATTCCTTCGGATCTGGCTACCGGATCGAGCGACGAACTGGAAGAGGAACGCCGCCTGCTCTATGTGGCGATGACTCGCGCCAGGGACCATTTGACGATCGTTGTGCCCCAGCGGTTCTACGTAAATGGCCAGGGTCGAGGCGGCGACCGCCATGTCTATGCTTCGCGCACTCGTTTCATCCCCGACCTACTGGCGCCCCACTTTGAAGCGAGGACATGGCCCCTCTGCACGGAATCCATCGGCGCAAACCAGGGCAAGCCCTTCAACATTGACGTGGCCGCTCGAATGCGCCAGGCGTGGGGCTGACTGCCGCCCTGCTCACATTCCTCGATTGGGCGCAACGCATGGCAACGCTGAAAGATCTCGTCCACGGCCAACCGGTTGCGGCGTTGGGTACCTTGCACGAAGGCCGGCCATTCGTCTCCATGGTGCCGTTCGCGGTACTTCCTGATGGATCGGCGATTGTGATCCACGTCAGCCATCTGGCAACTCATACAAAGAACATGCTCGACAGCCCGGAGGTGAGCATCATGGTTGTGGCACCGCTCACACCGGAACTTTCCCCTCAGGAGCTTCCTCGGGTCACGATGCAGGGGCAGGCGGTACCGTGTGATGCCACAGATCCGAGGTACGTCGAGGCAAAATCGGTATACGTCGAGCGGTTTCCGCAGAGCGCGGGGATGTTCGACTTCGCGGATTTTCAACTGTTCTTGATCGAACCGAAGTCAGCTCGCTATGTAAGCGGCTTTGCTAGGGCCGCCACTTTGGGACCGGAGGCGTTGGCGGATGCCCTGCGGAGGCAGCGATAGGCCGCTGGCGGCCGGGCCCTATGAACCCTTGAGGCACAGGTCGAGCGGATCCGGGCCCCTGTTCCCGCAGCGGATGTCTCGCCGCCCTTCCCCCAGCGATCCCGGATGAGTGCCAGCCCACCACTGCTTGATCGTTTCATTCCACACCCTGACGTCAGGGAAAGATTTGAAATCACCATCCGCGCGCCAGCAGAGGTGGTGATGCGGGTTGCTTCAGAGTTCGACATGCAGTCACTGCCTCTTGTGAAAGCGATCTTCTGGTTTCGAGAGAAGGCCATGCGGGGCGGCAGTCCCGCCCCGCGCAGGCCTCAAGGCATTCTGGAAGAGACGAAAGCACTGGGTTGGGGACTATTGGCCGAGCAGCCAGGCCAGATGGTGATCTGCGGCGCGAAATGCCAGCCATGGCTGGCCAACGTCAAGTTTTTCGCCATTGCTCCGGAAGAGTTCGAGGCGTACGCGGAGCCCGGACAAGTGAAGATCGCGTGGACACTGGAAGCTGTCGAACTGGGTCCGGCGCTTACCCGCTTTGCACAGGAAACGCGCGCAGTGGCGACGGACGAACCGGCGCGGACGGCATTCCGCCGCTATTGGCGATGGGCGCGCTTCGGCATCATCGCCATTCGCCTGCTTCTGCTGCCGGCAGTTCGAAGGGCAGCCGAGCAGCAATGGTCAACAGGGAAGGTTCACAATTGAGAAGTCGCCAGTCTGGCGTGCTCATGCCACAGGCGGCGTATCGGGAGCACGGAGCCGAGACCGAGAGGTCACCAAATAGTGAAGACATCGGGGCCATGAACGCAATCGCCGCTACACGCCACTGGCTCGAGCAGGCTGTCATCGGCTTGAACCTGTGCCCGTTTGCCAGGTCGGTGCACATAAAGCGGCAGATTCGCTGGGTGGAGAGCCCGGCGCGCGACGAACAAGACCTGCGCGAAGACCTGGTGCGCGAACTGCAGTACCTCGCCGCTGCGGACGCCGAGTCGGTGGACACCACGTTGCTGATCCACCCACACGTCCTGAATGACTTTCTGGACTACAACGACTTTCTCGACGTCGCTGACGCCGCCATCGAGGCCCTTGGCCTGACCGGTGTCCTGCAGGTGGCCAGCTTTCACCCCGACTACCGGTTCGAGGGCACGGCGCCGGACGACGTCGCCAACTTCAGCAACCGTTCGCCCTATCCCATGCTGCACCTGCTGCGCGAAGACAGCATCGCGCGCGCCGTAGCCGCCTTTCCGGATGCTGCCTCCATCTACGAACGCAACGTCGAGACGCTCCGCCGCCTCGGTGGGCTCGGCTGGCAAGAACTGATGTCCAATGCGGAAGACACTGGTTCCGGGTAATTGATTCAAATCCGAACATCGATCGGAAAAGAAAGGCCTGATGAAGAAAGCGGCGAAGAAAAAGGTCGCAGGCGAAGGCAGCGGAACGCCGTCGGTAATGCGCAGCTTGTTCCGGTCATTCGCCCAGCTGGCCGAGCAGGCCGGCGACGGACGACCGCTTCTGCGTGGGTTGCGCGTGGCCCAGGACCCGATTGCCGACCGGATCGTCGTCGTGCATGGCGGATCGCGTGTCGAGTTCATCCTGGTCCCGGGCACCGGCGACCCTCTGCACGCGGACGTCGAGTGCCGGCGCATGGATTCGATTGGCGCGACCGAAGCCACGCCGATCGCCAGTTTCCGGTTCAGCGAGAACGGCACTGTGTTGGAATCCAGCGTGCCCGAACTGGTGAATGAGAACATTGCCGAGGCCAACGGTGCCTGGAGCATCGTCGGCGCGGTCATCTGGGACGCCATGCAGGGACCCGCATAGAGTCCCACTCGGACGGACGTGGCCCCGCCGGTAGCGCCGGCGCCGAACTCCACTCAGAATTGACGGAAACCGGTCATCAGCCTGAAGTTGTGTGCGGGGAGCCTCGCATGGAACAGATTCTCAACATCGCTGACAGCCGCTCGGTGACACTGCTGCTGCATTGCGACCTGCGTGTGGGTCTGGCGGCCGACCTGACGCGCTTTGTGCAAGCAAACGGTGGCCGCATCGTGTACCACGACCACTATGTGGACAACGAGATCAATCGTTACTACACGCGTCTGCAGTGGGACCTGGCGAACTTCTCCGTCGCCGATGACAAGATCGGCGATCACTTGGTGACGCTGGCGGGCGACGGAGATGCGCACTGGTCGCTGAGCTTTTCCGACCGCCCGCGGCGCATGGCCGTGTTCGTGTCCAAGGAGCCCTGGTGTCTGTATGACATCCTGGCACGCTCCTATTCCGGTGAGTGGCCCGTCGAGATTCCGGTGATCGTTGCCAATCATCCGGATCTCAAGTCCGTCGCGGACCGGTTCGGCATTGCATTCCGCGTCATGTCGATGACCGCAGACAGCAAAGCCGAGATCGAGGCAGCGCAACTGGCGTTGCTGGCCGAGCACCGGATCGACCTCGTGGTGCTGGCAAAGTACATGCAGATTGTCTCTGGACGTTTTGTGCAGGCCTACGAGAACCGGATCATCAACATTCACCACGCCTTCCTGCCCGCGTTTCCGGGCGCGCGTCCCTACCACTCAGCGCGCGCTCGCGGCGTCAAGATCGTCGGTGCGACCGCGCATTACGTGACCGAGGACCTGGATGCAGGCCCGATCATTGAGCAGGACGTGATGCGGGTATCTCACCGCGATACGGTGCAGGACTTGGTACGTTCCGGGCGTGACATCGAGAAGATTGTCCTGTCACGCGCGATCTGGAATCACCTGCAAAACAAGATCATCGTGCACAACGGCCGAACGATCGTGTTTCACTGACGCGCCGCCGCCCGACTTCGCCAGGCGATGGGTGAGGTGTCTGAGGCCCCGACCGCCCGCATCGACTTCCGCCCGGCCGACCTGACCCTCGCAGGTCACCCTCAGTCGGCGCCCTTCGGCGAGACCGGTGCCGCGCCCGCCGACTGCCGCCGATTCCAGAGGTACCAGCCCAACCCAGCGGCCTGCAGCCCCAGCAACGTGACGAACACTGCGCGGTGGCTGTCCACGGCCGTCCAGCCGGCCGACTGCAGGCTGTCCAGCATCGCGCCGTAGCCCCACTGGATGGAGAAGGCGCCCACGAAAAGGGCCAGGTTGAGCGCGGCGTTGACGCGCCCCGCCAGGGACGGGGCGAAACGACTCGTGATCTCGGCGTAGGCAAGGTTGCCCAGCGGAAAGACCAAGCCGAGCACGAACCAGAGCACGCGAGTGTTGCCTACGCCCCACCATAGCGCGAGCATGACGACCAGCCCTATGGCGTTGCCGATCGCCATCACCCGGCCCGGCGCCAGCCCGCGCCGGCGCAGCGGGCCGATGAAGACGGCTGTGCCCAGGAACCCGCAGACCATCGCCAACGTCGTCAGCAGCATGTGAAAGGCGGCAACCTCGCGCGTGTGTCCGCCCACCTGCATCAGCCAGGGCACCGCCCACAACCCTTGAAGGGCGAGGAAGGTTCCCAGGCCGGTGGCCGTTATCGGCGCGTAGCGCCAGAACTCGCGGCTGGCCAGGACCTGGCCCAGTTCGCGCAACTGCTGTCGCAGCGTGCCGCCGGCCGCAGCGGCGGGCTTGTCAGGCGTCGAGTAGATGCCTAACGCTGCCAGCACGGCGAGCGCGGCCAGCATCAGAAACAGACCCTGCCGTCCAAGCGTCGGCGCCGCCCACGCGAGCGGCGTGGTGGCGGTCAGCGCGCCTAGCCCGCCGGCCACCATCACGGCCGCGTATAGCGACGGCAGTCGCTCGATGGGGAACCACATCGAGAACGCCTTGAAGGCGGCCATCAGACAAGCGCACACCCCCAGGCCGATCACTGCCCTGGCCACTGCGAGCTCGCCCAGGCTCGTGCCCAACGCGAACCAGGCGCTACCCGAAGCTGCGATCAACAGCAGTACCGCCTCAACGCGGCGGGGTCCGTAACGGTCCAGCAGGATGCCGAGGGGTAACTGGAAGGCGCTGAAGGTCAGCAAGTAAGCGGATGTCAGGAGGCCCAGGTCGGCCGCGGAAATCCCAAGCTCCCGCGTGAGTTCGGGCGCGATGACGGCGTTGACATTGCGTAGCAGGTAGGACAGGAAGTAGCCCGCGGCGAACGGCAGGAAAAGTCTCAGTCCGAGATGCATGGGATGGAGGGGTGCTCTGCGAGCGACAGCCGCCGGGTCGCGTTGAATCTCCGCCTTCGCTCCCCCGCAAACATCGTCGGAACGGCAGCGGCTCGGCTCGAACGGATTATCGAACGAAAAGTCGTCCGCCAATTCTTGGACGCAGAAGGACGCTCGCGCACCACCTCTGTTCAACTCGCCCGCGCGACCGGATACTCGCGACCTGCAACAGCGTCGCAATTTAACAGGCTGTCTCCGAAGAGAGGAGGTCCAGTGAAACGAGTTCTTGTTGCCGCAGCATTGCTTTCGACGACGATCAGCATGACGGTGTTCGGACAGTCCGGATCGGAGTTGCCAGCAAAGCTCTCGGGGCGCTGGACTGCAACCAGCCCAACCGGGAGTTTCGTGGATGTCTTTTCCGTCACGTTCGAGGGTAGCCGCGCTCCAGGGACGGTACCTGGCCGGCTGACTTGGCGGGGATTCAACTGTGGTGCGAAGGACGAACCGATCCAGGCGCAGTGGGACGGTACTGAATTGAAGTTCGAAGCGGTGCTGAAGGCTGACACCAACACCCAACGCTCCTACGGAAAATGTGCGACGGAGCCGGTCCGTTGGGTACTGAAACGCAAAGGCGATCAGACCTTCGAAGGTGAGGGACGCGTTGGGACTATTGTCGTTAACGTGACCGCCGCTCCTTAGCTACGTGCCTTGACGGTCGCAACGCTGAAGCGAGCGGTAGCCGGGTAGCGGACCCACCTTTCCGCCGCTAAGCTGCCTCTCCAGCCAAGCCCTTCGGAGCCATGACCCCCGACCTGCTTTTCAAGCAACTTGAGAGCTACTCGAACGCAATCGTCGCGTTTGCAGTTCTGCAGGGTCTCGCTTTCTCTTACGCGTTCGGCAACAACTCGACCTTCAACTGCACCGTCAAGAACGCTCCGCATCTTGCGGAGGGTCTAGCCATCGCATTCGTAGTGCTTACGTTCTTGCTTCTCGCTGCGATCGTATGGCTGGGTCGCGCCATGGAGAGCATCGCTGGCGAGTTCGTAACGCTGGTCAAGAAACTCTACCTCGGCAAGCTCGTGGCCGTAGCGCTATTCAGTCTGCTTCCGCTGTGCCTGATTCTGTACTACGGCGTCCGCGACTACCCTGGCAAGACGGACTGCAAAGCCGCCATACACGCCGCCACGTGACTCGGCCCGATAGCCCTGTCATGGGATAGCGGACCGTGGTGGGGCACAAGCGCGACACGCGCGACGCGCCGCCACGTCGGGCAGCGACGCACCACCTACATGCGCGGCTCGACCGTCATTGACCTATCGCAATGCAGCGGGTGACCGGGGGGGCAGTCTGAAAACTCGAGATCAAGCCACTCCGCTGAACGCCGCGCAATCCACCCGGCTCTGTTCGGCGACAGAACTCTCCCATGTTCTCCCGAAGGCGATTTCTCCTGGCAGCCGCGCCCCTGGCGGTTGCTGCCGCGACTGAGTCATGGAGTGCTGGACAGGAGCCTCCGCGCCGTCGGTTCGTGCCGCCCCTCACGGTACCCGAGCGGGTCACCAACGCCACGGTCCCGATCGTTGACTTTCACACGCATCTCCAACGTCGCGTTACGGCCGAGTATCTGATCGAGCGCATGGACGCCGTCGGCGTCACACGAATGGTGTTGAGCCCCCTGCACTACGGCGACTCACCGGATGGTCGACACATCAATGACGGTGAGGGATCCGACGAGCAGGCGGTCGACTATGCACGGCGCTATCCCGACCGCTTCATTCCCTTTGTCGGAATGCAGCGCGGCGAGATGGACAACTCCTGGTTCTGGGTCGGCAACTACGACACCGCGTCGCTGCTCAAGGATGCCGAAGCAAAGCTTGCCACGGGAGAGTACTTCGGCATGGGCGAATTCATGCTGCGCTTCTACCCTTACAAGACCAGTCAGGGAATCGTCGCGCCGAGTGACATGGACTATCCGCCGTTTTCGTATGCGATGCGCAAGTTTTCCGACCTATCTGCAAAATATCGTGCGCCGATGGTGATCCACGCCGAGGCCGAGCCAAAGGTCGCCGAAGGCATGCAGCAGTTGTTCGCAGCGCACCCGCAAGCGATCTTTGTCTGGGCACATAACTGCGGCCGCTCGAGCGCGCAGTCGATCGCGGAAATGATGGACCGCCACTCCAATCTCTTCGCGGATCTCAGCATGATGGTTTATTCCGGTGGCCCGAATCCTGAGGGCTACGGCGTCTACTGGCCGCGGCGCACGGAATGGATGCACCTCGTCGTCGACGACGAAGGCCGCGTGCAGCAGGACATGCTCGATCTGTTCAATCGCTATGCGACCCGCTTCATGATCGGAACGGATGTCGCTCACGCGCGGGTCTACGAGTTCTATTCGAGGCGCTTGCCCCGTTGGCGCAGGTTCTTCGCTCAGGTATCGGAGGAAGCCATGCACGACATCGCTTATCGCAACGCCGAGCGACTATTCCGCCCCACCTGAATGCTCGCACCAAACCGCGGGCGAGGTAGGGAGGCTGAAGATTGCAGACAAGACGGAGGGGGGCCTCAGCCATGTATCGATCACTTGCAGTGGCGGTTGGTTTTGCACTCATTCCACTGATCAGCGGCGCGCAGGAAGCCAATCCATACAACGGGCAGTGGATGGCCAGGTGGAAGAACCCCATGGGGACGACCGTGGAAGCCCGGGCCGTCATCAAGGACGCGGGCGGGACATGGCGCCTGTTGGGGTCAAATCGAGGAGACAACTGCTTCGAGCGCGATTTCCCTCTTGTCGTAGGGCGCGCGACTGAAACCGAACTCGCGTTCTCGGTGCGTGCGTCGCAGGTTGTGCGAGGGTGCGCGGACTCCGGCGTCCGCGCCGTGCCAAGCGGCGAGAAACGTCTGGATGGAAAGTTCCGGGACGGGACTGCTGTCACTCTTGAGCGACAGCAGCGCGAATAGGAAGGGCGGACAGGATGGCGAGCCATGCCGGTGCAACTGACGCGCAGAAGTGGCGCGAATGCGCGCACTGCAATGGCACCAGGACGGACTCGCGCCCTATATCACCTTCGAAGGCGGGCTCGACCATGGCGACGCCGAGATCCAGGCCGCGCCGGTGCATTCACCTAATGCAAACGGCGGCCACATGCAGCCCTCTGAGGCCGCGCCCCGCTGTCTACAATCGGCCATGGCGCAGCGCTCAACCATTTATCGGGCGGAACTGTCGGTTGCCGACCTTGATCGCCAGGTCTATGCCCGCCATTCCCTGACCCTGGCCCGTCACCCTTCGGAAACCGAGGCGCGCCTCATGGTGCGTCTGTTGGCGTTTGCGCTTCACTCCGACGAGGGCCTCGGCTTTGGCCGCGGACTTTCGACTGAAAACGAACCCGATCTCTGGAAGCGTGACGCCACCGGTGCAATCCAGCTCTGGATCGACGTTGGTTTGCCTGATGCCAGGGAAGTCCGCAAAGCCAGCGGCCGTGCCGCCCAGGTGGTCGTCATCGCGTATGGCGACCGACGGTTTGACACTTGGTGGAGCACGTTGGCGCCGGACCTCGACCGGCTCGAGAATATCAGCGTACTGACGCTCACGGACGCCGATACGAGTGCGCTCGAGTCGCTGGCTTCCCGCTCGATGGAGGTGACCTGCACTATCCAGGACGGTCACCTCTGGTGGGCATCGAACGCACAAACCGTCGAACTCACCCCAGCCGTTCTCAAGTCGGCTGCGTCTCGCTGAAGCGAGCAGCGCACCGCTCAGACGGTGGACGGTGGGCGGCGCCTGCCGGTTCGAGGTGCCGGCGGGACTTCGCGAGGCTTCGGACTGCAAAGATAACCATGGTGGAAGCCGAGCCGCGGGTCTGCCGACCTGGGCAGCGTCACGTACTCCTGCAAGTCCGGCATCTTCACCTGCAGCCGGACTTCGTTCGACGGATAGTCGTACACCGTGATGTGGTTCAGGCCGCGGTTGGCCGTGAACAGAAGCGACTGATCGTCGGACAGCTGGCAGGCATAGACCGAATCCAGAACGGCGAAACGCGATAGTCGCAGTGCGCTGACGAAGTGACGGCTGTCCGGAACGGGACTGCCGCGCGACAACGCGTCGGCGATCTGCTTGCCGACCGCCCGCCGGTTCTTCAGCAGCGTGTCCAGATCCGGACGTTCATCGATCATGCGATGGCCCGCAAACGAGTCGCGATCAATGAAAAAGATCGTCTGGCTTGCGCCGGTGCAGAAGATGAGTTCGCGATCGGACAGCGTCACGTCCGAGTTGATGTGCGCCGGTACATCGCGGCTGCAGGCCCAGTGCCGCAGCACCTGCCCGGTCGGCGCGTCGATCTCGTAGGCGTATTCCTTCAGGTAGGCCATCGCCCACTCGTGATAGTCCTGATACGCCTGCGGCAGGACGCGGAAGGACAGGCTGTAGAAGATGTCCCTGTCTGCATCTGCAACGACGTGCCAGCAAGTCGTCGGCAGTTCGATGCGTCGGGCAGTGCCGGTCTCGAGATCGAAGATTCCGACCTCCCGCGCCTCGCCGTCGGCCATGCGCGGATGATCCATCGACCCGTACACCAGGTACCGGCGCGATGCCGTCAGCTTGATCGCGTGCGGCAGCTTGACCTTATGCGGACCGAGCTTCTGCCCCGCTGCCAGATCGCGAACATCAAAGCGGTAGAAGAAATCCCCGATCGCGGTGACGAACTCCTGATCCGAGAGCCAGACGGCGTGCGTGCTTCCGCGCAGCGAGGTGTCGTTGGTTTCGAAACGCAGCGTGGACAGACGTGCCAGGGGCTCCGAATTGCGTGCGTCATAGAGCATCAGGTGCTGGCCGGTGTTGCCGAGGAAACCGATCGTGCCACCGGGGTTGACACTGACGGCATGGCCCCCCGCGATACCGTCGTAGTAGCTCACCTTGTACGCATACGCGTTATCGGCCGGATCGAACAGAAACTGGCAGACACCTGCCATCCCCTCGAGGCCGTTGAGCCCGTTGCCATCGAGGGCGATGTGGAAGCGGTACGGATACTCTTTCATGGCAGGCAATGGCAGAAATGTCCGGCCCCGTGGCCGCGAACGAGCCGTTACGTTATAACCCATCGACAACGGGCACATCACGCAATCGACCGGCGGGTCCGGTTTCGATCGTGTTCCCGACAGCGGGGG
>Ga0209254_10003667_pt1 | contig 14004 bp, 9 predicted proteins | sample FrelakmetDIP11DI_FD_187148 | JGI IMG/M metagenome (GOLD analysis project Ga0209254, IMG submission 187148) | Freshwater lake sediment microbial communities from the University of Notre Dame, USA, for methane emissions studies - DIP11 DI (SPAdes)... | ecosystem: Environmental > Aquatic >...
CAACTGCGCCACACCCCGATATAATTTCAACGCTACTAACGGAGTTTATCACGCTTTGCGTGGCAACCCTCCGAGTTTGATTCCGCCGGCTAAAATAATACTTTTCTTTAAATCTGGCCTTATTATTTTCTCCATAAACCAGGGAGGAACTGATAGTACAACAGGTGGCGCCATGTAACAAAATCATGCGCACCGTTGCTCCCGATGTAATATTCATGTTTTATATTGCGCTTCACAAGTTCATTATGCACATGTGATCATCGATTACCTCAGGTGAATTCACAGATGCCGAAAAAGGAACCAGGTTCTGTCTGTTTTTCTGCGGCGCCCAGTCGAGATTGACATGTGCCTGCTGAGCTTTCGTAAAAATTGTTGCTGGTATGGCAATAAGTAAGGTCAGCAAAATACGATTTAACCTTTTCATAAAAATTCTTTTAATTCTTTCATCTGTAAAACATTTCTGGCTGATCAATGTACTGAAGAGTATACGATCCTGTTTAATCACCGGATATTTGAGTATATATATATCGATCCCTGGTACATCTTACCCCATACCCCATACCGCAAACCTCATACCGCAGCGGGACCGCACGCCGCACACCGCATCACTTAAACAGCATCGGCGCAAATTCTGAAAGATAAATCCGCCAGTTTGCCCAGGTATGTCCTCCAGTGCTTTCACGATAAATATATTTTAAACCAACCTTATCCAGTGTTTCTCTCAAAGTTATAACACCCTTATAGACAAAGTCATCCTTCCCGCAGGCGATCCAATAAAGTTTATAACCGCTTTTTTTCAGCACCTCAAGCTTTGCAATTCTTTCCTGCTCAAGCTTTGCCGCATCCTGATTCTGAGGACCCATGCTCATTATCCCCATGCTGTAAACTCCTATATAACTGAACATTCCGGGATTATTATTAGTGATTGTCTGAGTATGCATACCACCCATCGACAATCCGGCAATTGCCCTGTTGTCTTTTCCAGTCAGTGTACGGAAGTTCTTCTCAATAAAGGGAACCACATCCTTTACAAGGTGTTCTTCAAATTTGCCTGCATAGCGCTGGTAAGCAGCCATCCCCTGTTCACCTGCTGAGGGAATCGGGGGAACCTCATTCTGGGCACCTGCCTGGTTGGCATTACCGTTGGTCATTACAACTATCATCGGTTTGGATTTGCCCTTTGCTACAAGGTTATCCATTATCTGTGCTGCTCTTCCCATATTTGTCCAGGCATCTTCATCTCCACCTGCACCATGGAGAAGATAAAAAACAGGATATTTCTGAGTTCCTCCTTCATATCCTGCCGGAGTATAAACATACACTCTTCTCTGGAATCCAAGCACTTCTGACTTGTACCAGACTTTTGTCACAGTACCGTGAGCTACATCATTCTTGTGAAAATAAAGATCCGATTCGGCCCCCGGGACAATGAAGTAACTCTGATAGCGAGCCCCATCGCGCCTGACCTGGACATTATTAGGATCGATTGTATTCACACCGTCAATTGTAAATGTATAACCATAAAGTTCCGGAATGAGCGGTCCGACAGTGAGGGTGAACAAGCCGGTATCATTCCTCACAAGGCTTTCTGTTGCTCCGGGTCCGGTCTGCCATTCCCCGGATACAGCTATTTTCTGAGCATCCTTTGCATAAACTCTGAAAGTAACCTTATTGTCATTAAGAATCTCCGGGGATATGATCCTCGGTGGCGTTCTGAAAGCAGGCCTGGCAGCTGGCGCAGGAGCAGGTGCAGCAGCAGGTCTTGCCGGCTCCTGTGCCAGTGTGCCGGCAGTAATTGCCATCAGGACCAGATTTGTAACAATTGTTACAATTTTAAAAATGTTGTTCCTTTTCATGTTGTAATTTGTTTATTGAAAATTTATATAATTGCTGGATATTCTGCAATATCTGTTTCGTTTTCATTTTATCTTAATGTGTTACCTTTTTCTGCATTTTCAATCTCAGTCTTTGCATCCTCCGGAAGCAGAAAGCCTTCACTTACAAGCTTTTCTGCTGTCCTTCTGACAGCTTCCACATATTTTTCATGCGAACCATATCGTTCCTCAAGCGACACTCTTGGGTCGTTAACTGCCTTCCTGTCTTTCTTAGTTTTTTTAAATGGTATGAACATCCCGTTCAGAGAAGAAAGGTCTCCCTTTCCGAAACCCTCTCTCCGCAAGGCCCATCCCGTAAAAGTTCCAACGGGAACCCTGATGTTTATACTCTGTATACCTGCAATTTCATTACCATCCTTATCAACCCTCGGAACCAGTGTCTTATAGTTTCGTTCAGATTTTATTTCAGGAGGTTCTTTCCGGAGCACACCTGAAACATTTCCGAAATCATACTGCGGTCCGTAATCAAGAAGGGGAAGCTCATTAGCCCTCCCGTTATATGGTATACCTGGAATATCGGGCCATCCGGTTCCTGATTTGTCAGGTGAAACCAGGGTACCTGATGCGATGGTTGGATACTGGTTTTGCGGAGGATCTTTTTCTTCAGTTACCCACTTCTCCAGAGCAATAATCAGAGCCCGGAGATATGGAGTATATGAATTGAAATTCTGACTGAACCCGCTGATCTGATCTGCGATGATCTCCGGTGAATGCTGAGTTCCTGAAAAGAGATATATTCTGACATTTTCAGGGATATCCAAATCTTTAATCCCGTACGAATCTGTAGTAGTCAGTGATGCACGGAGCTGCCAGTATTCCGAGGAACTCAGAGTCTGCATTATTTTAGGGCATGTACCGGTTTCAATGCATCTTCCCAGTATTCCCCCTTTTATACCCGAAATGGGATCCGGTTCAATCCCCCAGGAAAATGGAGGATCGTTGCCCGGAAACAGATGGTCTTCGCGCTGCAGCCCACCTCCACCCGGACTTCCGAAGCGGATATTCAGTGAAATGCGCCGTGTCCCTATATGTGCATTTACTCCGTCAAACACTTTTAATCCATTTTCATCCTGATTAAAGCCAAGAAATAAAAAGGTCCTTGCAAAATTGCTGCACTGCGAAACACCCTGCATAATAGCCGTACTTACAGGGTTTGAATCTGTTTCCTTGCTGAACAGGGGATTGAGAAAACCCCATTCATCTTTAGAACTATATTTCAGGAAAGATGAAAAATCGCGGATAGCTGCGAAACCCAGGCCCAGTACGAGCGGGTTTTTTGCCGTATAAATAAGCTCATAAATATAATTCGGCTCGAACCCATCTTTCAATGAGATTTTTGTTGGGGAAGGAATACCCGGAAACCGTGTTCTTGAGCAGTCAGAAAATGCCCATTCGCTGTTTGGAACAATTATCCGTGGATCTGATTCGACGATCCTTTTTGTCAGGGTGCAATCCTTATTGTCGTGGCTGATGGTTTCATAGCTGTGATGTGTCTGTCCTGTGAAAAAGCCGCTGCTAAGATTCAGGGTGTTTATTGGAAGTGATACCTGGTATTCGGTTCGAAGGATGCCAACAATCTCAGCACCATTGTCGTTTGCATATGGCACTCTCATTATCAGGCGGTTATTCCCCCTGAGAACATCCCCCTGCCAGGCACACCAGAAAATGATATACCCTCTTCCAAGCAAAGCTGTATCAGCCAGTAAAGCATTCCCCCTGTTTGGAAGGCTCAGAAAAAGGAGTCCGTTGCTTTTAGCCATATCAGCAGGACGAAGTATTATGAAATCAGAGATATATTCCACCATCCCTCTTTCGTTCCCGGGCGCCAGCCTAATATCCTGGATAATGCTGTTCAGAGGATTTCCCGGATCAACTTCTCCATATGCCTGACCAGTCAGTTTTTCATATTGCCCGGCTGTTCCGAAAACCTTCCCTTCCATATAAGGTTCGGTTTTTGTAACAATGACTCTGACTATTTTTGCCTGGGAAGTGTAACAAGTAAAGACCAGTATCAGGAGAGCAGCCATAAGCCGGAGATCTCTTGTAGTTCTGCTTTTCATTTAAATGGATGGTAAACTTATGTTATCATTCATGATTTACAGTAGTTTAAATAGCTCCATCAATAATTTAAACTAAAGTAGTGATTATTTTTCTAACTTTCCATAGTTCAAATTAATCACGTAATACCATGATATCATCTGGCCGGATCCATTCAATAGATGTCATGAGGGGTCTTACCCTGATGCTCATGCTGTTTGTCAATGACCTCAACATGGATGTAGCGCCGGCATGGCTCGGTCATATGAAAGCTGATTTTGACGGGATGGGACTGGCCGACTGGGTATTTCCCGGATTTTTGTTTATCGTCGGAATGTCGATTCCTTTTGCTTTTTCGAGCAGATTTTCCAGAGGTGACCAGAAAACTGATATTTCCAGGCATATAGCAACAAGAACTATAAGTCTTCTGATAATAGGGGTACTCATGCTGAACACAGGAAGGGTAAATCCTGAACTTACCGGTATGGGTAAAAACATTTGGGCACTGCTGATGTACCTGGCTGTCTTTCTGTTCTGGAATGATTATTCCAACAAGGAAGACAGGTTTTTTACTGTAACCGGATTCAAGCTGGCAGCGCTTGGTATTTTTATCCTCCTTATTCTCAAATTCAAATCAGGCGAACCCGAAAACAGTGGTTCACTTATCACGGGATGGTGGGGCATTCTTGGCCTTATCGGCTGGGGTTATCTTATATCGGCATTTACTTATGTCCTTTGCCGTGATTCGATATCTAAAACTGTTGTCATTGCACTTTTATTCCTTGGATTGAACATACTTTCAGGATTGAATCTGCTCAATCATCTTAACCCTGTCAAACCCCTGCTGGGTGTCATTATTGAAGGGAATGTGCCATTTATTGTTCTTACAGGCCTGACAGGAGGCCTTATCATTAAAAAATTCAACAAAACTGAATACAGATCAATAATTCTGATTTTTACCGGGCTTGGGATTTTATGTCTGTTGGCCGGATACTTTTTAAGGAACTGGTTTATTATTTCAAAAATTAGGGCCACACCCAGCTGGGGGTTGATATGCAGCGGCATCAGCTATCTTTTATTTATTCTCATCTACTGGGTTGTTGATGTAAAGAATATAAGATCATGGGCTTCATTCTTCAGGCCTGCCGGTGAAAATTCATTAACGACTTATCTGGCTCCCGATATTTTATACCACCTGATATGGATTACAGGAGTACCGGTAATGTTCTATAAACAATCGACCGAGCCTCTGGTTGTAGTAGCCGGATCAGTTGTATGGGCTTTGCTGATGGTATGGCTGACAGCACTCCTGAAGCGACTGGGGATAAGCTTAAAATTATAGAGAAATAATCAAATCAATTAACCACGGTGTTACACAGAGTTACCCGGGGGTTCACGGAGTTTAAAACAGTGCCACTCTGTGTTAACTCCGTGCTACTCTGTGGTAAAAATAAAAATTAACTGATAATAATGACCCTACCTCCAGATTGAAGCAAATTCATGTAATTCAGCTTTTTCCAGTATTGCCTCTCCTCCTTTTGAAAATATTATGAGTTTTGAAAAGCCGTCGGCCGGAAAAAAGAGGCTTGTCATTACCAGCCTTCCATCATCAATAAACAGTTCTGCGGATGAAGCATCAATAAACATATGGATGTTCAGCTTATCACCAGCTTTATACGGGGCTTCAGCAATTCCTGCAAATCTTTCTGAAAATGAGGAATTGCCTGAACTGGTCCTGTCAATGTAAATATTCTTACCCGGAATAGAAAATCCTGCAATTAACCTTTCTCCCTCCGTGTTTTCCAGTATTATTCCAAGAGTATCAGCATTGCTTCCGGTCAGATCAAATTCAATAATTGCTTCGCACCGGGTAAGCTTTAAGCTGTCCAGGGCAATATCAAGTTCACCTGAAAAATCCTTATTACCGTGAATTAATGTCTTTGAATTGTTACGGAGGATTTTCAGTTCATTTACCGGTTTTGATAGCAGAATGTAATCTCCATTTTCATACAGTAATGACAATTCTCGTGGTATAGTCATAGCGCTGCGCCAGACTTCAGTGGGAACAACTGTTGCATAGTTCCAGTTGCTCATCCATCCTAAAAACAACCGCCTGCCGTCAGTTTCAGGTATTCCCGACCAGGTTACACCTGCATAGTTATCAGTTCCCCAGTCCAGCCATCTTTCTTCAGAACCATCAGGAGTAAATGAATGTCCGTCAAAACTACCTGTAAAATACTGGGTTGCTGACCCGCCGTTTGGGCCACCCGGATTTATGCTGACGAGCATAATCCATTTTGTTCCCTCGCTCCCTTTCACCTTAAGAGGGAAGAGATCGGGACATTCCCACACGCCTCCGTGCGCTCCGGATTTTTCTCCGAACTCACTTTCGAACGACCAGCTCTTGAGATCAGGGGAGGAATAGAGATGTACCCTGTCGTGAACCGCAAGGATCATTATCCATTTCCCGGATTCTTCATGCCTGAATACTTTCGGATCCCTGAAATCCCTGATGCCCGGATTGGGAAGAACAGGATTACCGGAGAATTTTGTCCAGGTTCTTCCTCTGTCTGTGCTATAGGCAATTCCCTGACTTTGAAACAGATCACTTCCGGAACTCTCAAGCTTCTGATTATGGTACGTAAAAACTGCAACAATTGCAGGATTTCCATCATCACTAAAACCTGCTGTGTTATCTGAATCCACAACAGCACTTCCCGAGAAAATATAGCCAAGGGAATCGGGATAAAGAGCAACGGGAAGATGAGTCCAGTGAACCATATCAGGACTGACTGCATGGCCCCAGTGCATCGGACCCCAGACTGTACTGTCGGGATAATACTGATAGAACAGGTGATATTCATCACTTAGAAATACCATTCCATTTGGATCATTCATCCAGCTGGCTTCAGGTGAAAAGTGAAACTGCGGACGGTACTTTTCATAATAATATGATCCTGCTCTTTCATCTGCAGATCTGTCATTTATTCGGGAGCCGCATGAGGCAATCACCAATCCGCAATAAACATAAAGTATTGTATAACAAATTTTAGCATTCATCCCTTTACTGGTTTTTCCTGAATTAATCATAAGTATAGATCCGACATTTATTAATAACGAAGGCTCCCTGCTAAATTATAAAAAGAAGGAATACTCTGAACAGGTTTACCCATTAAGCCTGCGAATTCCTGCATATCTCTCACTAAATGGATATATTTGCGTCTTAATCAGGTTAAATGCATTACAGATCAAATCATTTTATTGATCATTATGGTTTTTTTAAAAAAAATATCTGATTTTCTCCACAGAACGATATCGCCGGTGCCGGAAAACCTTATAAGATTATCATGGGACACATGGCGTTATAATTTTGGTGATATTTTAAATCCGGTAATTACAAAAGCATTCAGCTCAAAGCCCATAAAGCGGATCTCTTCCAGACAATTTGGACAATATGAACACTATTTCGTTATTGGTTCAATCCTTCAAAGATGTACGGAAAACACAATAGTCTGGGGAAGCGGTTTTATTTCTGATGATGTCAGCTGCAGACAGGCTCCGAAAAGAATTCATGCTGTAAGAGGACCCCTGACAAGAGCAAAACTTGTGGCTCAGGGAATTGAATGCCCTGAAGTATACGGTGATCCCGCATTACTTCTCCCCGCGATCTATATCCCTAAGGTACCAGATAAGAAATTTAAGCTTGGTATTGTCCCTCACTATAAAGATAAATATTGCACATGGCTGAATAAAAACCAACAGGCTGAAATAAAAATTATTGATGTTCAGAATAAAGATCCGCTTAAGGTGGTTGATGAAATAATTTCATGTGAGAAAATAATATCAAGTTCCCTTCATGGACTGATCGTAGCAGATGCATATGGAATACCAGCCATCTGGACGAAGTTTTCTGAAAAGGTTCTTGGAGACGGATTTAAATTCAGAGATTATTTCTCGTCTGTCGGCAGAAATGATAAGTCGCCTTTAGAAATTAATGAAACCACCTCGATTGAAATTATTCTGAATAACTTTTACACCTACAAAATTGAATTTGATTCCGAAAAACTGATCAGGAATTGTCCTTTCAGTTAATGCAGGAATATTTAGTGACTGATTATTAAATGATGATTATTTACATCCATTTCCACTTTAGGGCGACCGGTGTTACCAGGAGCATTGAAAATATTTTCCCGTTTCTGGACAGGTATTCTGAAGCACGGGTTTTCGGTTATGGGATAAAGGCTCCGAAAATCAGTCTTTTTTTGTTATTGCGGCAGGTTTATTCCACTAAAAATACAGTTATCCACACACACCGCAGTAACGAAATTATTGTTGCTCTTTTCCTTAGATTACTAAGGGGAAAATTCAAGCTGGTATTCACAAGGCATGCTGAAAGCAAACCTTCGAAATTTACCAGCTTTCTGATGAAAAAAGCAGATCATCTGGTAAGCCTGAACTCCTCGATGGCAAAAAGCCTGCCTTTTAAAAATACTATAATCAGGCATGGTGTTAATACTGAAATCTTTAAGATCCAGAATAAAATAAAGATCGATAATATTCCTCAGGAGAACCTTATTACCGCAATCGGACGCATTCGACCTTCCAAAGGACAACTCGTTTTACTTGAAGCATTGATTTCATCTCTCAAAAATAATCCTGCCTGGGGATTGATGCTGATTGGCAAAACCGATGACAAAGAATATGCAGGTAAAATATCATCCATGGCTCTGAAGAATGGCATTTCGCGACAGGTCCATTTAATACCTGAAAGCAGCCGGATTGAAGATTATTACAGAGCGAGTACCGTTGTAGCAATTGCTTCAGTATCCGAAGGATTTTCCTTAGTCTGCCTCGAAGCCATGGCCTGTGGGCTGACTACAATCGCAACTGACTCGGTTGGAATTCATTCAGAGGTTATTAAACATGGAGAAAACGGATTCCTTTTCGCTGTAAACGACCATGAATCGCTGAGCCGCATATTCTCTGATATTATATCCGGAAAGATTGTCCTCGATCCTGTAAAGATAAGACAGACCATTTTGGACAACTGGAGTGTGGAGAAAAATGTGAGGGAGTTATTGAGGCTGTATAAAACCAATCTCTAATAAGGATCAACATCTATCGCGATCTTCAACCCTGATGACCCTTTCTCCTTTTCCAGTCTTTCGATCGAATCCATTATATACTGTTTGGCAATAGCAACAGGTTTTTCCTTATCGAGCTTTATCAGGATGGTTTTTATATACCAGAGCTGAACCCGGGAAATAAGCGGGAATTCCGGTCCAAGAAGATTCCTGCCGAAATGAGATTTTAAATCGCGGCCTAAAAAATCAGAAAAACTGTTGATAAGGGATCTGTCCTTGTGTTTTATATTGATTTTTAACAGACGACAGAAAGGGGGATAATTAAAGGCTTTTCGTTCATCAAGCTGGATCCTGAACATATTTTTGTAATCATGATTAAGGACAAGCCTGATTATCCTGTTATCAGGATCAGAAGTCTGAATTATTACTTTACCCACCTTCTGTCTTCGTCCTGCCCTTCCGCTTACCTGTTCCATCATATGGAAACTCCGTTCGTGAGCCCTGAAATCGGGAAAATTGAGAAGGTTATCGGCATTTAAAATGCCTACAACTGTAAGGTTTTCAATGTCAAGACCTTTTGATATCATTTGAGTCCCGATAAGAATATCTATCTGCCTTTCTTCAAGTGCCCTGATCAATCTCTGAAATGAGTTTTTCCCTTTTGTCGTATCCTGATCCATCCTGGCCACTCTGGCAGAAGGGAATACAATTTTGATTTCATCCTCGATTTTTTCTGTTCCGAAGCCTCTTGTTGCCATTCCCGGTGAATGGCAATTTCCGCATTGTGCAGGAATACCGGTTGAGAATCCGCAATAATGGCAAATCATCCTGTTAATGCCCTTATGGTATGTAAGGTTTACGGCACACTGAATGCATTTTGGTATCCAGCTGCATTCGGGACATTCAAGATATGGCGAAAATCCCCGCCGGTTCTGAAAGAGGATCACCTGCTCATTCCTGCCCAGAGCATCATCGATTGATTCAAGAAGCTGGGGCGTGAAATGAGAAACCATCAGTTTTTTCCTGTATGCCTCGCGGGAATTTGCAACTATTATCTCAGGCATTTTTATCAGCCCATATCTTTCCTTAAGTTCAACCAGACCATATTTCCCTGACAATGCATTATTATAACTCTCAATTGACGGCGATGCAGAACCAAGAATTGTCTTTGCCTTATGCAAACCGGCAAGAACGACTGCGCAATCGCGGGCATGATACCTGGGAGCAGGGTCGTGCTGTTTATATGACCCATCCTGCTCTTCATCAACAACTACCAGCCCAAGATTCCGGAATGGCAGAAGCAGTGCGGACCTGACTCCAACAATAAGCCTGTACTCTTTCCCGGAATCTGTTCCAGCCACCCGGTTCCATATCTCAACTTTCTCCGCATTGCTGAACCGTGAATGATAAATTCCTGTAACTGAGCTGAAATGCCTGTTAAGACGCTGAATTATCTGAGTTGTGAGACCTATTTCAGGAAGGAGATAAAGTACCTGCCTGCCTTTCCTGAGCTGTTCCTCAATAAGGTGAATGTATATTTCTGTTTTACCGCTCGAGGTAACTCCATGTAATAAAGCAATTTCCTTTTCCATGAAAATTCCTGAGACAGCATCAAGGGAGGCATGTTGTGCCTTGCTTAATTCCTTTTTAGGCTCAGCCGGCAACTCAGCATCTGACAATCTTCCTGTCTCAAGCGTAATATATGATAATATCTTTTTCCTAACCAGGCTATCAATAGTTCCCTGTGACGACCCAGTTTCTTTTATCAGTAACGATTTCCTTATTGCCTTCATATTGCTGCCATCTTCACATCCGCTAAAGCTGAGATAAGCATTGAGGGCTTTATATTGTTTCGGGGCTTTTGCTAAGTTGTCGAGTATAATGTTTAATTCGTTTTCAGAGAATTCTGAAGCAAGTTCTACAAAAGTTTCCTCCCTTGGCTTGTATTTTTCCATTACCGGCACCTCAGTTACTCCTTCGAGGCAAAGATCAGATGGCAGTGAAGCTTTCATAACCTCTCCAATGCTGCACATATAATATTCTGAAATCCAGAGCCAGAATTTAAGCTGAATTTCGTTTACCACAGGTAAAGGATCAAGAACACTTATGATAGGTCTGATATTGATTGAAGGCGGGGAATCATTATGGGTTCTGAATATGATCCCTGAATAGAGTTTTTTTTTGCCAAACTGAACCAGCACTCTTGATCCGGGAAATACCTTTCCGCTCATCTCCTCCGGAATTCCGTAAGTAAAGGTCCCCATTACTGCAAGAGGCAAAATGATATCAGCAAAATGATTATGCATCATCTTTATCGGCTGTCTGCAAAATAATAAACTAAACTGACTTTAAGAAACTCGACATTACCGTCAGAAGATGGTCTTTCCTGATCGGTTTAATAAGGCATGCGTCGCACCCAGCCTCCAGGATAATGTCTTTATCGTCCTCAAAAATGAAAGCTGTCTGGGCGATTATAGGAATGTCTTTACGGATCTTTCTTAATTCTTTTGTAGCCTCTATCCCATTCATTTCCGGCATCTGCATATCAAGCAGAACCAGATCGATACCGGGAGTGGATTTAACTATTTCCAATGCTTCAATCCCCGATCTGGCACTTATTGTCTTAATATGTGTGTCGCTCAAAACCCTGTTCAGATAGAGCAGTATATCCTTATTGTCATCAACAAGAAGGCATGTCTTGCCGCTCCAGTCTGCCTGGAAATTCAGAGGTTCATTATTCGCGAGCTTTGATTTTATTCTGGTACTGCCTCCGGCAGGCCGGTACGGGATTGAAAAGCTGAATTCCGAACCAACTCCTTTCTCAGACTGTACAAAAATTCTGCCACCCATCCTTTCAATTACCTCCTTGGCCAGAGTGAGCCCCACCCCCAGACCCTCGAACGGTCGGTGATGCCCGTTAATTTCCTGTCGGAATTCTTCAAAGATGTGATCAAGGTTTTCCTTGTTTATCCCTATTCCGGTATCTTTTACTCTAAACAACAGATTATCATTTTCTCTTGTATAGGAGAGCCTTATTGAACCTTCGAGAGTAAATTTAACCGCATTATCCATAAGGTGGTTAAGTACTCTTTTAAGCCAGATCCTGTCGGTAAAAATCAGGTCTCCGTTTTCTTCCAGCATATTCATTACATTGATGATAATCGATTTTTCATTGCGTTTTACAATTTTTCTGGCTTCATCAACTATTTCGTTGACAATGCTATTTACCGATGCCTCCTCATATGTAATTTCTATCTGTGAACTTTCGAGCCTCGACAAGTCTATAATATCGCCTATAATCTGAAGGAGTTTTTCGCTGTTATGGTTAATATGCTCAATATACTCTTCCTTTACCTCGTTTGTGATATCATTTGCCAGGAGAAGGTTTGCGAAGCCTACAACGCTGTTGAGGGGTGTCCTTATCTCATGTGAAATATTTGCAAGGAAGCTTGATTTAAGTCTGTTGCTTGCTTCAGCTTCAACATTTGCCCTGAGAAGGTCTTCATGAATCTTTTTCAGCGATGTGATATCCCTTGAAATAGTAAGGGATCCAATTATTTCGCCGTTTTCATTTTTTACTATCACTGACCTGGTTGACAGGTTTACGTAATGCCCATCCTTATGCTTTAGGCGGAGCTCGGTTTCGAAAAATCCTTTTGCCTGCAATGCTTCTGTCCTGTTCTTATCATAGGCTAAATCTTCCGGATGTATCAGATCCGGTGAATTGATCTTACTGTATTGTTCCTTATCATAGCCTATTATGGAATAGTATGCTTTATTTGCATATTTCAGGTTTAAGTTCCTGTCAAAAAAGGATATCCCGTCATCAGCCGACTGCACAAGCATCCTGTAAAACATCTCCGTGTTGGAATATTCGCGGGTTATGGCTTCTTTTTGGTTTGCGAGGTCGTTATTGGTCTTTTGCAGATCGGAATTTATCTTTTCGATCTGAGCATTTCTTTCTCTTAGTTCCCTGTTGGCTTTTCTTAGCTTAGTTGAAAAGACAATTATCAGAACGCAAATTATCAGCAGAGCGCTCAGCAATGTTATTATAAAATGTAGCAGAGATGTTGTTGAAGCAGATATAGTCAACGTAATTGCTGAATGATGGATGTTTGAGCAGGCAGCATAGGTTGACTCCGGAAGCCAGGTCATTAATACTGTGAAAGCTAAAAACAGTAAAAATGAGCAAGGTTTCCTTAAACCCATACACCTAAATTGCTCTGCCATGAAAATTCTCTTTTGACCCAAGACCCAGTTAACTTTCAAACATCAAATATCACGCAAATATAAAGATTCGCATGTTATCCGGCTTAGGGAAATGAACAATTTATTGCACAAAATATACTAAATTGCGAACAAACGAAATGAAACCATGGAAAGCGGAAACAAAACCTTCTCAGGAGGAAGGAAGTACAGCAATGGTGAAATTACCGTGTACTGGAAGCCAGACGCCTGTGTTCATGCATCATATTGTTACAGAGAGCTTATAGAAGTTTTTGATCCCGGGAGAAGGCCATGGGTTGATATGAGCGGAGCAGATACTGAGAAGATCATTGAAGTGGTTAATATGTGCCCCACTGAAGCGCTTGCATGGAAATGGAATGATGAGAGCCGGAATAAGGATATAGGCATTGATCAGACAAATCATATAACATTCAGAAGGCCTGAACTAATGACAATAGAAGAACAGTCAGTACAGGAAAATCCGGTTTCCGTAAAAATCATGATCGATGGTCCTGTTGTTATTAAAGGGGACTTTACATTTAAGTATTCAGGAAATAATAAAGAAATAAAAGAGGGGATAATTTCGTTATGCCGCTGCGGAGTCAGCAATCATTTACCATTTTGCGACGGCACACACAGAAAAACCGGATTTGAAGATAAGTGACATTATGGAAACTAATGAAAATAAGAAATCGTTGACTATAGTTGAGGTAATTGATGGCGGTCCTCTGAAAATCAGCGGGAATTTAATACTGAAAGAC
>Ga0209254_10003668_pt1 | contig 14003 bp, 12 predicted proteins | sample FrelakmetDIP11DI_FD_187148 | JGI IMG/M metagenome (GOLD analysis project Ga0209254, IMG submission 187148) | Freshwater lake sediment microbial communities from the University of Notre Dame, USA, for methane emissions studies - DIP11 DI (SPAdes)... | ecosystem: Environmental > Aquatic >...
TTATCTCAAAATGTGCGCAGCGCGCTGCGGGCCTTGCTGGCGAACAAACTGCGCTCGGCCTTGACCATGCTGGGCATCGTCATCGGCGTCGGGGCCGTGGTCGCGCTGTTGTCGATCGGGACGGGAGCACAGGCCGCCATTACCGGCCAGATCACGGGGATCGGCTCCAATCTAGTCACAGTGTATTCCGGTTCGCGCAACAACTTCGCGCCCTCCGGTGCGGGTGGCGGCGCGACGACGCCCCTGACGTACGAAGAAGCGCAGCAGCTCAAGGGACTGCCGGGTGTGGCCGCCGTGGCCCCGCAAACGCAATCGCGGCAGACCGTCAAATATCAGAGCAAGCAGACCAATCCGCAGGTGGTGGGCGTGGTGCCCGATTACGAGAAAGTGCATCCCGATCGGATGGATCACGGGCGCTTCATTTCGACGGCCGACTTGAACAACAAGGCGCGTGTGGCGGTGGTGGGTTCGCAGATCGTTACCGATCTATTCGGCGGCCTCGATCCGGTGGGCAAGTCGCTCAAGATCAACGGCATTCTGTTTCAGATCGTCGGCGTGATGAAGTCGCAGGGATCGGGCGGCTTTGGCTTCAGCCGCGATAACATCTTGTATGTGCCGATCACGACGGCGTTCGCGCGGTTGTCCAATCAGCGCGTAGGCAATCAACGGACGGTCTCCACGGTCGAAGTGTCGGCCACGGATGAGCAGAGCATCGATACCGCCATCAGCGCTGTCACGGCTAAAATGCGCACGCTGCACAAAATCGGCGTCGGCGAGCAAGACGATTTTACGGTCTCCTCGCAAGCCGACCTGTTATCGGCGGTGACGCAAGTCACAGGCATTCTGACGGTGTTTCTGGGCGCGATCGCGGGCATCTCGCTGGTGGTGGGCGGCATCGGCATCATGAACATCATGCTGGTGTCGGTGACAGAACGCACGCGCGAGATTGGCTTGCGCAAGGCCGTCGGCGCGCGCAAGCGCGACATCTTGTATCAGTTCCTAGTGGAGACGATTACGCTGTCGGTGCTGGGCGGCCTGATCGGAATTCTGCTGGGCTGGGGCATCGCCTCGCTGGTGGGCGCGACCGGCGTCATCACCACGCGCGTCTCACTGGAATCGGTGGTGTTGGCCTTCGGTTTCTCGGCGGCGGTGGGTTTGTTCTTCGGGATTTATCCGGCCAATCGGGCGGCTGGGTTGAAACCCATCGAAGCGCTCAGATACGAATAAGGCGAATGAGAGGTCAAGCATGCGGATTGCACTTATCGCTTCAGGCAGTCGCGGGGATATTGAACCGTACCTGGCATTAGGCAAGGGATTGCAACAGGCCGGCCACGTCGTGCGGTTCATCGCGCATGAAAACTTCGGTGAGCTGGTCACGGCACACGGCGTGGAATTCTGGCCCATCGCCGGGAACACGCAAGATGTGGCCCAAAGCCCGGAGATGCGCAAATTGCTGGAAAAGGGCAACTTCATCGCCATTATGGCAGAGATGCGCAAAGGTGCACAGGACAATGCGCTCGCTTTCACACAGGGCGGGCTGGCCGCCTGTGAAGGCATGGAATTGATTATCGGCGGGTTGGCCGGGATGTTCATCGGCGTGGCGCTGGCCGAGAAATTGAACATCCAGTTTATGCAGGCGCATTACATTCCCTTTAGCCCCACACGCGAGTATCCGCATGCGCTGTTTCCTTCGCTCCCCGCGTTCCTCGACGGCACGATGAACCGCATATCGTATCCATTGGCGCAGCAGATGATGTGGCAGGGGTTTCGATCGGCCGATACGATCGCGCGTCAGCAAGTGCTGGGTCTGCGCAAAGCGCCGTTCTGGGGACCCTATCGTGATGATCGGTTTACGCAGAATCCTATCCTCTATGGTTACAGCCCCGCCGTGATCCCCATACCATCCGATTGGGATGACAAGGCCCAGGTCACTGGTTATTGGTTTTTGGATTCCGTGGATGATTGGACGCCGCCCGCGGATTTGTTGGAGTTTCTGCAAGCAGGTGCGCCACCGGTCTACATTGGATTTGGGAGCATGAGCATGCGCAACCCCGAAGCAACCGCGCAGCTGATCATGCAGGCGCTGGCGCGCACACAGCGAAGAGCGATCATGCTGTCGGGCTGGGGCGGCTTGCGTTCGACGGATGTCCCCGACTCGGTGTTCACGATCGATTCGGCTCCGCACGCGTGGCTGTTTCCGCGCATGGCAGCGGTGGTGCATCACGGCGGCGCGGGCACCACGTCGGCTGGGCTGCGGGCCGGTGTGCCTTCGATCATCGTTCCGTTCTTTGCCGATCAACCCTTCTGGGGACAGCGTGTGGCCGACCTGGGCGTAGGCCCGGCGTCGATTCCATTCAAGCGGTTAACGGCCGATCGGTTGGCGCAGGCGATTCAGATCGCCGTAACCGATCAGGCGATGCGGCAGAGGGCCGCCGAACTGGGAGAAAGAATTCGCGCTGAGGATGGCATCGCGCGTGCGGCGGCTGTCATTCAGCAAATGCAAGAACGCAAGGTGGGCTGATGTCGATCAGCCTCCAGCGCTTCGGTCTGCCGATCAGCGATCCCGTTGAGTGACTGCACCAGGATTATTCATGAGCCGTTTGCATCTCACTCCACCCGAAACGATCGTCCCGCTCAAGACAGCGGTGCGCTTGCTGCGCATTGCGTTGACGATCAAGGTTGTGCCGATTCTGTTGATCGTGATCTGGCTGACGCTGCATGGTAACGCGCAGACCTGGGCGCTGTCACTGCTGTTCGCCGTTCCTACCTTGGTGGTGTGGCTGTTATTGCTGCTGCCCAACCTGGATCGACGCCTGGGACGATACTATTTGCCGGCCTCGCTCACCCTGATTATTGTGGCTCAAGCCGCCGAGACGACCTTATCGGCCGTCTTGATGCCCACTATTCGCTTCGCGCCAGGCCAGCTGCGCGTGGGCATACCGCTCGAAATCCGCACCATCGAGCCGCTTTATTTATTTCTGGTTGCCGTGATTATCGGGGCGTGGGCGTATGGCAAGCGTGGCGCGTGGGCTACGTCCGGCCTGGCGGCGCTGATGATTACCATCAGCACGTTGATCGATCTGTTCACTGGGCGCATCCTGCCCTTTGGCCCGACGTCCGGAGTTGAGTCAACGCTATCGCCACTTGTGTTCTTGCTGCCCGTGTTGGGTCTGCGCATTCCACTGTTGATTGTGATCGGCTGGATTGTCGGCACGCTGGCCGAGCAGGAGCGTCAGCACACGCAGGACATCAGTGCGGCGAACGTGAAGCTGCGCGAGCAGGCCCTGGCGATGGAGCAACTTGCCACGGCGCGCGAGCGCAATCGACTGGCGCGCGATCTGCACGATACGCTGGCGCATTCGCTGGCGGGATTGGTGGTGCAGCTGCAAGCGATCGATACGTTGTTGCAGGCGGAACCAGACGCCGCCCGATCGGAACTGGTGAAAGCCCGGCGGATTGCGCGGGAAGGTCTGCAGGAAACGCGGCATGCCATTCAAGATTTGCGCGTCAACCCGATCGAGGATCTGGGCCTTACGCGCGCCCTGGAACGTGCCACGATCGACTTTGGCGACCGGGCCGGCGTGCAGGTAGAGCTGCACCTTAGCGATCCGCAGGCGTCGATCTCTGATGAGAAGGCCGCGCAGGTCTACTTCATCGCCAAAGAAGCGCTCAACAACATCGAGCGGCATGCCGATGCGCGTCGCGTGGAAGTCACGCTGTTGCGCAACAATGGGCAAGTGGTGTTGCAGGTCAGCGATGACGGACGCGGCTTCGACGAGTCCCATATGGACGAGGAGCGCTTTGGCTTGCAAGGCATGTACGAGCGGGCCGAAATGATCGGCGCAGAGTTAAGTGTGGAAAGCAAAGTCGGGCAGGGAACGGTCGTACAGTTAACAATGAACAATGAACAATGACAAATCCCACTCCGCTTCGCCGCGGGGACTTCGTGACAAATGACAAAGATACGAGTTCTTCTCGCCGACGATCAAGATATTATTCGCACCGGGCTGACGATCATTCTGAATCATCAGGCTGACATCGAGGTGGTGGGGCAGGCGGCCGATGGTGTGGAAGTGGTGGAACTGGCGAAGCAGCTGCAGCCTGATGTGATCTTGATGGACATCAAGATGCCGCGCCTGAACGGCATTCAGGCTACGCGGCAGGTTATGGCCGCGTTACCCAGGACGCAGATCATCATCCTCACGACCTACGACACCGATGATTGGGTCTTCGATGGCATTCGTGCCGGGGCGGTGGGCTATTTGCTCAAAGACACCTCGGGCGACCATCTGGCCGAGGCGGTGCGCGGTGTGCTGCGCGGCGAATCGCAGATCGATCCCACGGTGGCGCGCAAGGTGCTGCGTGAATTCCAGCACGTCACTGCGGCAAATAAGGTGGTAACTCCGCCCGCATTAGAGGAAGAACCGTTGGAGAAGCTGACCGATCGAGAAGAAGAGATTCTGAAATTGCTGGCCGCGGGCTTATCCAACAAAGAGATCGCGCAGCAGTTATCGCTGAGTGAGGGCACGGTGAAGAATCACATCAGTGCGATTCTGGCGAAGCTGCACGCCAACGATCGCACGCAGGCGGTGCTCACGGCGTTGAAGCGGGGACTGGTGGATTTGAAGTAGGGCATCAGCATTGAGTGCTGCGGCAGTACCCGTGCGAAACAGAAACGGCGAGCGATCTGTGCTCGCCGTTTCTGTTTCAAGGCGGACCTGCTTCGACATCGCCGATCCACGCTTAAGTGGGTTGCGGCATGACCGGCGGTGTAGATTTCACGTGGCTGAGTGCGGCGACAGGCGGCGCGAAGGGTAATTGCACGACGTCACTGTATTTGCGCAAGAGATGAGCGGCCATCGTCGCGGCCCAATTCCAGCCGGATGCCTGATGCCGGATTATGATCGTCGTCGATCAGATACGTCAAATCGGGATTTGGGTGGGCTGCACACGTCAGGGCGCAACGTGAAACGACCAAGTCAGCTCGGTTTAGTTACGACTGGAAGCCGCAGTTGAAGTTCATGAAGCCTGCTCGCGCACATCCATTCAACTGCGGCGCGAAGTGTATGCTGGGTTGCCGCTGCGGTGCAAAATGGAGCGCAGCCGAATACGTGGACGAAGCGGTTGTAGCTGGGGCCAATCTCCGCACTCGCGCGAAGGTGCGACGCGTTTTGATCGAAGATGGCCACGCTGTGGGGGTGGAAGGCACGCTCGGGCGTGCGCCATTCATGGCCCGCGCGGAAATCGTCGTGTTAGCAGCGGGCGGGATCGGAACACCGCGTATTTTGCAAGCCTCGGGCTTTCGCGAAGCGGGGCAGGGCATGACGATGGATACGACGGTGATGGTCTACGGTTTCGTCAAAGAGCGCGGCATTGGCAACGAGCCACCCATGACGTGGTCGTGGGAGAATAATGACGCAGGCTATATGTTCAGCACGTTGATGGATCCGTGGCTGTTGTATCCGCTGATCAATTCGTTGAAGGGCTTGAAGTACGCACTGACGTGGCTGCGCTGGAATCATCCCCTCGGCGTGATGATCAAATCGACGGATGACATTTCGGGAGGCGTCTTTCCCGATGGCAGGATCAGCAAGCCGCTGACGGCCAACGATCGATCGGAATTGGCGCAGGATTCTGGTCGAGGCTGGCGCCGATCGATCGTCGATCTTCATGACGCCGCTGCGCGGCACACATCCCAGCGGTACAGTGCGGCTGGGGAGGATGATCGATCAGAATTTGCAGACAGAAACGCGCGGCCTGTTTGTGTGCGATGCCAGCGTCTTCCCCGAAGCGCTCGATCGACCGGCGGTGTTGACGATCATCGGCCTGGCTAAACGGCTGGCAAAGTACCTTGCTTCGTAGGCGAGGCATGGGGATGCCTTGCCTACTTTTTGTCAGGGTCATTCCGAAGGAGCGTTTTTTGCGACTGAGGAATCTCGGCTTTGACCAGCCGCTTGCCTTTCATGACAGAGATTCCTCACTGCGTTCGGAATGACACCGTGATTGAATATGGATGACAAATACGCCGCGCTGCAAGCACAGCTCAATCGCTATCCGCGCGTGCCGCTGGCAGACTATCCCACCCCCGGATCGCGTTACGCCATGCCGAGCGAGCAGGGCGATGCTGCGATCCGGCGACTGGCGCAGTCCGAAGGGGTCATCCTCGATCCGGTGTATACCGGCAAGGCATTCGCTGGCTTGATCGATCTGGTGGAGCGCAGGCAGTTGGGACACAACGAGCCGATCATCTTTCTGCACACCGGCGGCCTGCCTGCGCTGTTTGCTTAGCGACAGCTTCATCGGGCGGGTATTGGAACGCCACCCTGCGACCTGCGTAAGTCACACCTGTGCTTCGCTCAACGCCCGCACAGTTTCACATAGTTGCCCCAGCGGATCCACGCTTCTGTATCGCCCACATATTTCTTGACTACGTATTTGATAGTATCGCCTTGGTTCAGGGTAACCGAGACATTGCGGCTTCTGGTATAGGGGAGATACGCATTTCCGATCACGTTTACGGACCAATCTGCAGCTTTGGTGGCATTGATGTAGACCTGTACAATAACGGTGACGGGAAAGAGCGCTTTCAGGTTAGACACCGTCTCAATGGTCTCCACCATCATCGTGTGCGCGGCAGTGAAAGTCCACGTAAGGCCCGATGGCGTGATCGGAAGGGCGGTTCCAGGCGTCGTTCCGAAGTTGTGGGTCTCACAAATCAACTGCGACACCACAGTCACGGCGACAGATTTTGTCGCACTCCAAGCGCTGGAACCAGACGCGTTTTCCGCCCTGACGCGGTAGTAGTAGGTTCCGATAGCCTTATCCTGTAACGCTTTTGAGGTCCACGCCCCGCTAAAAACCGTAGCCGGGCTTGAGAAGCTAGCGTTGTCGTCCTCCTGCAGCGTGTAGCTGGTCGCAAGATCGACTGAACTCCAGTTCACGGTATAGGATCCATCACCGCCCGGGTTGTCGATGACGTAAAGCACTGGCGCTGACGGCGGGCTTACTCCCTTTATTACAACCGGCAGGAAAAGATACGTGCGGCAATCGTCGTTGATGTCGAGCGTGTGCGCGATAATGCCTTGCCTCACACTATCGATGACATCGCGCACGGTCTGCGGCACAAACGGATCAGTTTCATGGAATGGCGCCAGGTCAACGCCCTGATCGGCCACGCCATAGACGGCGTTGCCAGACGTGAACGTGCCGCTGATGACATCGGCGATGACGGCAAAGGTCACCTTGTCAACGCGCTTCATGGCGCTGCTCAATAGTTTGTCGGCGCCGGCCACCGAGCCGCTGCCGAAGAGCGTCACGTACTGATCGCTGTCCACCCCAATGGCCCAGAGCCCGGATTGGGTGGCCGTGAGGATAGCGCCATTGCCGGTGGGGCCGGCCGCGTTAAAGATCACGTCCGCTCCCTGTGCGATCATTCCCTGGGCAATTTCTGCGCCCAGTGCGGGATCAGTAAACGTGCCGGCGTAGGTCGCCAGCACCTGGTTACTGCCCGCAGCACACTGCGCACCGTTGCGATAGCCTTCCACAAACCGCACCACCACCGGAATTTCCCAACCGCCGACAACACCGACCAGGTGACTTTGTGACATCAAGCCTGCCAGTGTACCGGCCAGATAACCGGCTTCGTCTTCCGCAAACAACAACCCGCGCAGGTTATTGGGCGGGGCATCGAAGAAGGTATCGATGCCGGCAAACTTCGTGCCAGTGAAGGCGTTGGCGTTGTACAGCAACGCGTCGCCCATGGGAAAGCCCACGCCCATACACAAGGCCTGACCATCCAGCGCGCACTGCTGCAGCTTAATCGCATAGTCAAGGTTGTCGGATGTGGTGTAGACCGCAGTGGTGACGCTCAACTCTGTCTGCGCGCGAAACAGCCCTTGATATGCCAGCCAGTTGAAGCTATCGGCCGGGTTCTGGTAATTCGCACCATCCACCACGAGGCCCACGCCGATGGCCCGCGGGCTCGATGGATTCCTTGCTGCATCTGCCACATCTACACTGTCGAGCTGGGACCCCTGCACTGGTTGCATGATCACCACGATTGCAATCAGTGCCAGGGCAAATATCGCGCTCACTCTGAGCAGTTTCGACACCATGACGAACCTCCTTCTATGACGAACTGAGTGTGTGGCGCGCAGGCTGCCCTAATCGGGTGACGGCCAATAGCACGGTTGCGAATGCGCCCACCCCCGACGCCAACGCGAGCGTAACGATCACTCGAAAGCTTCGATGACGAATGATTGTCCTCCGTGACCAGGCCCGATGCTGTGGGCGCACCGGCTCATCGGGCCTTTCAAAGCACCCCGCTTACTTTCTCACCAGTGGCAGAAAGACCATCTTCGGCCAGAACTCGTCTGCACCCAGATCGTCCTGGAGCAGATCATGGCTGAGCTGTGTATAGAGGCCCGGCACCACGTCAGGCAATACCGGGCCTCTGAGCTGGCTACGTTAGCACAATCGCCTCTACACAGGAATCCTCTGGCGCTGACCGGTACTTTCTGAGTTCATACCGGAGCCTCGGGTTCAGCTGCTTCACCACTGTGTCCATGAACTTGATCGCTCCGGCACGGCACGCCGCCTCGCTTGTCGCCACATCGTGACCCATGAGTTGCGCTGCTTCGAATACTGGACACTCGCCAACCTTGAACACGACTTCTTGTGGGCTTTCGACTGTCACTTCTGAAGTATAACCAAGACCATCCAGAATCTGCATGCAAGCCTCGTGTGCCGCTTTGGCGTCGGGAGTCTCAGCGCCAGCCTGCGCTTTCGCCAGCATGCCTTGCATAACACCCATGGTTTCGCACATCTTGGTTTCCAAGGCAGAGGTTCGCTCCCTGCCGATTTCCTCGGCAACCGTGTTGACGAATGCCTCGTGGAAGACGAACGCGTTTTTAGCGCCAGTGAAGGTGTCGTTAGTTGCCATTTGACTTCTCCTTTCTATTGGATCGGTTGGGCTGTCTATGCGTGCAAGCCTGCCTCTGCACAGCCCGTAGACGAAGAGGTTGGCTTTGCTCTGATCCCAAGATCACCTCCTCTCTTTTGAATGCGCCGTTAGGCGCTTTCCCTGCTTCCCTGTCAGGACTTCGCGTGTAGATAGAAGTAGGACCATGCTGCGGCGAATCCCAGATAGATGACGATCGACACCCAGATGAATAGTGGTGCGCCTGCGAACAAGGCTGAATACAAACCGACAAGCCCGCCCAGCACAGTGACCGCGATTTCCATCTGGACGACGATGCGCACCTCGTCCCAACGCGTGGCACGATACCCCAGCCAGGAACTAACAAACAGTCCCAACAGGGTCGCCCCATAGAGCCGCGTGACAGTTGCATCAAAGGGTACCCAGCCGACCAGAGTCGCCCACGTGGCTGGAACAAGGCACAGCACCAACCCGAAAGCCAGCCCTACGATGGCGTGAGCAAGAAACGTGATCTTCAATCCGCGCGTCATGTTTGTGCCTCCTCATATCTGCATGTAATTCGATGGACGTCATTCGATTGGATACGATAACCAGATAGGATTCTACTTTCGCACGAGCGGTAGGTAGACCTGCCAAGGCGCGCGGAAGACGTTTGCCACCTGGTCCATGTCCGGCTCCATATACCCAACCTCGATCTCCATGCCAGGCAACAGGTCGTCAGGTGAGAAATTCACAAAGTAAGCCCCGCCGTTCGGATCCACAGTAAACGTCCGCCCGAAGACTCCCCACTGCCAGGCAAATCCTTGCAGCGGTACGACGAATCCTGGAGCGGTGATCGTGCCTGCGACGGTGTCGGCGCCCGGGTTCAGCTGGGCAGTGATGGTGCCCACTTGGACCGAGTTGGTAAAGCCGTCGTCGGCGCGGAAGTGTGCCCAGTCACCGGGCTGGATGTCGAGCAATGAGTCGGACCAATCGTCCTTTTCGACACAGAAGCCATCTGAATAGGCAAAGTACCCGTCAGTGCCATTGAGCGTTGTGGTCGCGGTCGCACGGGCTTTCAGAGTACCGCCGCTATCGGTGACGGTGATCCAGAAAGTGTGGCCGACCTCATACATGCCCGCGGCTTCGTCATAACCATAGAACACGCCCATCCTCACGTCCCCGGACTCACCGACCAGACCAACCTCGGTGAGCGGCTGGTGCACGGGCGCGGCGGTGAGTGACGCCGATGGGCCACTGAATAGCCATAGCAGAGCAAGAATCAGACTCAACCCCAGAGCAAGTGTGATGAACAAGTATCTGCTTCTCATGCGAATCCTCCTTTGAGCGCTGTAGTCCCACCGCCTCCTTCTGGAAGTGGCGCATGACTGCATCTACGTCAACGATCGTTCAGAGACGCTACTTTCTCACCAGTGGCAGAAAGACCATCTTTGGCCAGAACTCGTCTGCGCCCAGATCGTAGCCGCCGCCTTGCGGACGATGCTCACCATCAATGTCGTCGGTCACGCCTGAATTCACGCCCTTATCAATCGCCGCAGAGTTGAGCGAGAGATGGTAACCATCGGCCATAAAGGCTGGATTCCCGGTGAATTGATTGTTCACGGTCACGACGGCTGTCATGTCTTTCGAGACGGTGATTGGTGTGTTGTACCAGAGGATGCCATTCACAGTCACGGTACTGATCCCGCTCGCGGATAACCCGACGGCCTGATTGACCAGGATGGTGTTGGTCATGAACACAGTAGGCCGTGCCCAGTCAAACCGGTGAACGTAAACGCCGCTGCCATCACCGCCAGTGTTGCGGGCAATGGTGTTGTGGGACAGGTGCGCATCAGCGCCGATAGACAAGCCGCTCCCCTTCCCCCAATTTGTATTGTCGACGTGGTTGTCTGCGATCACGTTATTGATCAACGTGGAATATCCCCACTGGAAGCTAATCCCACCCCCCGCATTTGCAGCACGGTTCGCTGTGATGATGTTTTGCTGGAGCGTGGGGCTGCTCAGAAATATCTCTATCCCGCCCCCGGAATTGCCGGCGGTGTTTGAATAGATGAGATTATGGGTCACCGAGGCCGCGCTAACAGCTAACGCCAATCCAGCGCCGTTGGTCGCCGTGTTGGAGTAGATAGTATTGCCCTCGATCGTAGCACCAGGTTCGTCTGAGAAGCCCCAGCCCGGCCCGGCCACGTAGGCGCCGCCGCCCGCTGCGCAGAAATTGCCGAATATCTGATTGTTTCTGAGGGTCGCCAGGGCTCGCCAGACATAGACCCCGCCGCCAGAATCACAACTTGGGCAGGTTGGGTCTCCCCCAAACCCGGTTCCGTTGCCCCCGGTGATGCGCAGGCCCTCGATCACAGGGGCGCTATCACCCGCGATGTAGATCACGCGCCCCTTCCCCTGGGCGTTCAATGTGGTCGAATTGGCGACGGGATCGGGCGTCGTCCAATTCGTTGTCGTGTACCCACCTTCAATCGTTAGGGTTACGCTGACACAGACCACCTGGGTGACAACGCCCGTGGTCGTGATGTCGTTGCGAGGACGCACGTGCACATCGGTGTAGGTGCCAGCCGCCACTTTGATCCAGTCCAGGTCGCTGGCCGCGTCCACCGCTCCCTGAACCGTGGCATAGCAGGGTGTCGCTCCACCACAGTTCCCGCCAGGCGCGACATACAGGGTGGCGACCTGAGGCTTGTACACCCAGATCTGGCCGCCGGTGGCATAGTTGATCGTGCCTATATACAAGCCGTTATTGAATACGGTGACGGCGTTGTCCCAGTACGTCGCGTTGTTGCGGACGTCGCCAAAGCCATTGAACCCGACCTGCTCCCAATGTGTCCCATTCGCCGTGCGCCACACTTCCAGCCCGTTGTTGGTGTTGCCAATCGCAAGGTAGAGGTTGTTGCCAAACACTTCGAGCGCTGGCATTCTGCGCGTGTTGACATTGCCGAATCCGTTGTCTACGACTTTCGTCCAGTCGCTGCCGTCGCAGGTCTGGCAGCGCCAGACTTGCGCGCCGCCTGAACCAAAACTGGTGTGCACGGCTGCATATAGATATCCATCAAAGGCAGAGAGTGCGCTGACTCCGATGTTGCCGGCGCTTCCAAATCCATCCACGTTCGCCTGCGTCCACGAGCCTGCACTACCCGTCGAACTACGCCAGACCTCGCCACCGGTCGCGCTGTTCATTGTGCCAGCATACAAGTAGCCATTGAACAACTCAAACGCGAGAACGACGCCATTGTTAGTGTCGCCGTTGAACCCATTGGTGACAACACGGCTCCAGTCACCCGTGTTGCCGGTGCTGGAACGCCAGACCTCCGTGCCATGCGTCGTCGTATAGCTCCAGGTGCTGGCGTACAGCGTGTCGCTGAAGACGGCAAAGCGCATGACCTCGACATTAGTCAGATCACCAAAGCCTTGCGTGACAACGCGCGTCCAGTTCAGGCCATTGCTGCTGCGCCATACCTCGCCGCCGTCCATTTCATTACCGGTGCTCGCGTATAATAGGCCATCGAACGGGTACAAGTGGTCGATACCCGCGTTGTGCGTGATGCCGAGACCATTTGTGATGACGGGCGACCAGCTGGTGCCCGCTCGCCGCCAGATTTGTGCACCATTGGCGTTGCCTGCCCCGGCATAGAGCTGCCCGTTGAAAGCGGCCAACGCCCCGATCATCCCGCTTGCACGGTCCCCAAATCCACTGGGGTTGACTTGCCCCCAATGCTGCGTTGTTTCCTGAGAAGCGAGCGTCATGGCTACACCCAGGCTCATGGCAAAGACACATAGTGCAATTGCAGTCAATCGCGTTTTCATGGTTGTACTCTCCTTGCTCGTGATAGACCTTTCTCGCGGGTCAATGACTCCCTGTCCAGGTACCGGACCCACTGCAGGTGGCGGGAGGGTATGGAAAGCTATGGTAGTAGGACCATGTCCCCTCGACGGTAGTCGGTGTGGTGAAAGTGCCCCTCACCCACATGTCTTCGTCGCTAATGTAAAACTGATGATTGGAAATCATCACCATAGGGAGAACGAATTCGACATACATCGACCAATTCTGTCCGCCACCGTGGCAATAGGCCGACAAATGCCCGGTCACAGACTGCACATGGCAGGTGCTTCCGTATTGGACAACCTGATAGCTGATGCTAAAGCGGTTTCCAGATCCCGACCACGTTCCTGTCGCCGGACAAGGCGGCGGTGTGATAGTCACGACCACCGCTTGGGTGTTGCTCCAGGCACTGTCTCCGAATGCGTTTGACGCCTTAACGCGATAGTAGAAAGTCCCCACGCTTGAGACGTACACTAACTTTGACAGATTCGAACCCGTGTAAAGAGTGGCAGGACTGGAGAAGCCTGCGTTATCGTCTTCTTGAAGCGTGTAGCTGGTCGCGAAATTCACTGCACTCCAACTGACCGTGAACTTGTAATCACCACCCGAGTTGCTAATCGCATTCAGAGTTGGCGCTCCTGCCGGCGGTCCTACATTCTTCATGATCAGGGGGAGATAGACTCTGTAGGTGATCGTCACGTCTGGTGCATCAACCGGCGCAGTCGTTGTGGCAAGATTGCCCTGGTTATCCTGCGCTGCGAAGGTGTAGGTGTAGTCTGTGCCTTTTTCCAGGCCGGACTTGATGAAGGTGCACGTTACGCCAAGGGCGTAGTCGCCACTGGCGCAAGTCATGGCGAAGGGACTGCCCTCGATGTCCGCACCCCCTTGCTGAATGTGCACCTGTACGAAATCAGGCGAATCTGCATCGATGTCGGTATACTTGATGCGATACATATAGTTATCACCGACGTCACCGCTTTCCGGGTGGAGCCCGTCTTGCTGATAGTTCGTGTCGCCGGGCCACGCTAATGTGGGGGCGGCATTCGGCCGCACGCGTACCTCGTCGATGGCATAGCCATCGGTCGGGATTGGATCGTCGTCATAGAACTGGAACTTAATCTGGAAGTGGTCGTTCAGTGTCAAACCGTTAGCGGCGGCGGCCGCATCCAGGTCGATGACTTGATGTCGCCACGTGGTCGGGTCGGCGTCAAACGAGAGAATGCGGTACCAGTGCGC